>Ga0233420_10000564_pt1 | contig 15543 bp, 10 predicted proteins | sample Watercolumn_Mata_4_FD_183009 | JGI IMG/M metagenome (GOLD analysis project Ga0233420, IMG submission 183009) | Freshwater microbial communities from Lake Matano, South Sulawesi, Indonesia - Watercolumn_Matano_2014_102_MG | ecosystem: Environmental > Aquatic > Freshwater > Lake | place...
CGTGAAACAACGTTGGAAATGCAGCGGCTGGAGAAAGAGAACAACTGCATCTTTATCGAAGCCTACGGCCTGGAGGATGAGCTGACGCCGGAGGTGCCGCTCAGCGAAATCACCCTGACCTGCAACCCTTATTACCGATATGGAAAAGAGTCCACGAACGACACGAAAGCCACGAAAGAAAATCAAGTAAAAACTGTTAGTGATTTTCGTGGTTTTCGTGGACATAAAGAATTTCCTATCGACGAAGAGCTGGAAGCAAGGCTGCTGGCCGACACCATGCGCGAGCTGGTTTCCTATGCCGTGGGCTGCATGTTCGGCCGCTATGCACTGGACAAGCCGGGGCTTATCCTTGCCAACCAGGGCGAGACCCTCTCGGACTACTATAAAAAATTGTCCACGAACGACACGAAAGGCACGAACGAAGAGAAAACAGAAACTTTTAGTGATTTTCGTGAGTTTCGTGGACAAGTATCTTTCCCAGCAGACGAAGATAATGTCATTCCGATGCTGGATGGAGATTGGTTCACCGACGATATTGCCGAGCGCTTCCGCAAGTTCCTGCGCGTGGCCTTTGGCGAGGAACACTACGAGGAAAACCTCCGGTTCGTCGAGCAAGCGCTGAATATCAAAGGCAAGCGCAACTACAGCATTCGCGACTACTTCCTCGGCGAGTTCTACACCGACCATGTGAAGCGCTACAAGAAGCGCCCCATCTACTGGCTGTTCTCCAGCCCCAAGGGCAGCTTCAACGCGCTGATCTACATGCACCGCTATCGGCCGGACACGGTCAGCGTGGTGCTCAACGACTACCTGCGCGAGTTCCGTACCAAGCTCACCTCCCACAAGAACCATCTGGAAGCGGTGAGTATCAGTGGCAGTGCCTCCCAGAGCGAAAAGACCAAGGCCCTAAAAGAAATTGAGAGGATCAACAAGATGATCGCCGAGCTGGAGGAGTATGAGCGCGAGGTGCTGTACCCGCTGGCCACGGAACAGGTGGAGATCAATCTCGACGATGGCGTGAAGGTCAATTACGCGCGATTCGGTATGGCCCTGAAAAAGATACCCGGCCTGGATGCGGTGGAAGACTGATGGTCTACGAAATGCAGTCCACGAACGACACGAAAAACACGAACGAAAAGATACTGTACAAGGATGAGTGCTATGCCATCCAAGGGGCGGTATTCGAGGTTTATCGTGAGATGGGCTGCGGTTTTCTGGAAGCCGTTTACCAAGAATGTCTCGAAAAAGAACTGGCTACACGGGAGCTCCCATTTGTCTCACAGCAGGAACTGAAGCTCACCTACAAGGGGCAACTGCTCAGGCAGGCATACAAGCCTGATCTTATCTGCTACGGCACCATCATTGTCGAGCTGAAAGCATTGAGTTCCACGACAGGTGAGCATAAAGCACAGGTATTGAACTATTTGAAAGCGACGGGTATTCGGCTAGGTCTATTGGTGAACTTTGGATGTCACCCCAAGGCAACGGTAGAAAGGATCGTCCTATGAATTCCTTCGCATTTTTCGTGCCTTTCGTGGACAAGAGATTTTGCTAATGGCGATTGAATTCAGGGATGTCGTCCGTTCGATTGTCGATGTTCACCATGAGTTGCAAGGTCAGGCTGCCCGTGCGGTAAACCTTAGCCTCACCCTGCGCAACTGGATGATTGGGTATTACATCGATGCGTTCGAGCTACGGGGTTCGGATCGTGCCGATTATGGCGATCAGTTGTTCGCCAGGCTGTCCAATGAGCTGACGTCGGCCCGCCTCAGCAACTGCAACAAGCGCCAGCTTTACCGCTATCTGCAATTTTTTCGCACCTACCCGCAGATTGTGGGGACGCTGTCCCCCAAATTGCAGGAGTTCCTGCTTGCTGAGCATCTACCCGAGAAAGTGGGGGCGCCGTCCCCACAATTGGGAGTCCCCGCTGACCGGCTGGTTGTCCAGCTCTCCTATAGCCACCTGGAGCTGTTGCTGGATCTGAACGATGACCTGAAGCGCCGCTTCTACGAAATCGAGTGCCTGCGCGGCAACTGGTCGGTGCGCGAATTGAAGCGCCAGATTCACAGTCTTTACTACGAACGGAGTGGTCTTTCCACCAACAAGAGCAAACTCGCCGCCTATGTGCAGGAGAAGGCTGAACAGTCGCTGCCCATCCTGAATATCCGTGATCCTTATGTGTTTGAGTTTCTCGGGTTGAAATCCAAGGAGGTGATGTATGAGTCGGATCTTGAAGATGCCATCCTGGATAACCTTGAGCACTTCTTGCTGGAACTGGGGCACGGCTTCTGTTTCGAAACCAGGCAGAAACGAATACTGATCGGCGACAAGCACTACTTCATCGATCTGGTTTTCTACCACCGCATTCTGAAGTGCCATGTGCTGGTGGAGCTGAAACTGGCCGAGTTCAACCATCAAAACATTGGCCAACTCAACACCTATGTGAGCTGGTACAGGAAGAACATGATGTTGGAGGGCGACAATCCGCCCATCGGCATCCTGCTCTGTACCCACAAGAATCACTCCTTGGTCGAGTTCGCCCTGGCCGGGATGGACAATCGGCTTTTCGTCTCCAAGTACCAGCTGGAATTGCCCAAGCGGGAGGAAATCGAGCGGTTTCTTGAGGAGAAGCTTCAGGAGGCGAGAGGCGCCAATGACTGAAAACAGGATCGCTCTGGCCCTCGGCCGGCTGTTTGAAAAACACCGGATCGTTTTCTGGTACGACGCCAAGCAGGAGCTGCGCGGCGACTTTGAGGCACTGTCTCTGCCCGGCATCGAGAAGCTGGAACTCACCAACAACGAGTTCGGGCTCAAGTACCGGATGCTGCGCGAGCAGCCGGAGCAAAAGTTCCTTCTCTACCGCGAAGGGCATCAGCCTGCCGACCTGGACAACTGGTTGCTCGATATCCAACTGGCCAGCGGTGAGTTCCGGACCGATCAGGTCGCCATTTGGCTCTCTGAACTGGATCTCGGCCTGGAATTTTCCGACGTCGTCCAGGCTCACGCGGAGTTCTATCAGGCAGGTAAACGCAAGGAGGCATTGAAACGCTTACTCAAGCCGGATGACACCCCCGGGCTCATTCGCTTAAAGCTGTTGGCCGTCTGTGCGGGTTCCGAGCCACGATTGGATTCGGTCGTCGAAAACCTGTTGGCTGAGTCAACCACGAAAAACACGAAAGAACACGAAAAATATCGTTTGATTGAGCGCTGCAAGCTGGATGGTTTTTTGTGGGAACAAATGCTTCGACACTACGGATATCAATCCGAAAACCCCAGTGTGCAGGATTTTGTCATTACCTTGTTCAAGGATTGTTATGTTCAGAGTTTCACAGGCGCCGCTAACAGCCAAAGCGAAAACACCTTTCGTGATTTTCGTGCCTTTCGTGGAAAAAATTTGTTTTCCGATGCCTTGGTGTTCCTCAAACGCTGGAAAGACAGTCGTCAATTTGAAGCATCCTTTGAGGCTCTCTCAGGCGAATGCGCCGAGGTTCTAGGGATCGAGCAGGACCTGACCAAACGCGATTTCAGAGAGCTGATCGAGCTGGACTATTTTCGCCTGATTGACCTGAAGATCATCAGCGACCTGGTTCGTGCCGTGACTTCGCGAACGGTCTCGACCGGCGATGTGGCTCTCTGGGTGCGCCAAAGGCGACAAGGCCACTGGTACGACGAGTTTCGGCATCTTTATGAGGCCATCGACTACGCGGCTCAGTTCATCCAATCCTTGGCACAGGCGACGCTTACCATGGATGAATTCGCGGATGGCATTGAACGGTACGCCAAATCCTGGTTTCGCCTCGACCAGCTCTACCGGAAATTCATCTACCACGTTCGCGCGTCGGGGCAGGCTTCGTTGACGGAAGCCTTGTCCGAACAGATCGAAAACCTATACGCCAACAATTACCTGCTCAAGGTCAATGATTGCTGGCAGTCTTTCGTGGACAGCGCCATCAAATGGGATGCAACGCCTATCTTGCTGCAAAGGCATTTCTTCGAACGTTGCGTGCGGCCGTTCTTGAGGAAGGACAACAAGGTCTGCGTGGTTATTTCCGATGCCTTGCGCTTCGAGATCGGCGACGAATTGTTGAGCCTCATCCGCCAGGAAGATCGCTACAGCGCCGATCTGGAACCCGCCTTGTCCATGCTCCCGAGTTATACGCAACTCGGCATGGCAGCCCTTCTTCCCAATAAGGAATTGGCATGCGTGGACGACGACAGCGGCACCGTTCTGGTAGACGGCCAGAGCTCGCAAGGCACAGGCAACCGCTCCAAAGTCCTAAAATTGGCTATCGATGGCCGCGCCGATGCGATCACTTTCGACGACGTGATGGCCATGAATCGGGACGACAGTCGGGAGCTTATCAAGGCCAACGATGTGCTGTTCGTTTATCACAATCGCATCGATCACACCGGAGACAAAATGCACTCGGAGGGGCTGGTCTTCGAGGCAGCCGAGCAGACGCTCGATGATCTGGTCCGTCTCGTGAAGAAGCTGACCGCAGCCAATGCCAACAACATCCTGATCACTGCCGATCACGGCTTTATCTATCAAAACCGAGCCATCGAAGAGAGTGATTTTTCCGGCAGCGATGCCGAGGGCGACAAGATTCTCTACCGAGACCGGCGATTCGTGCTCGGGAAGGGCCTGAAGGAAGTATCGAGCCTGCGAAAATTTCATTCGACTCAGCTAGGGCTGGTCGGCGATATGGAAGTGCAAATCCCAAAATCGATCAATCGATTGCGGCTCAAAGGCTCGGGCAGTCGTTTCGTCCATGGGGGAGCATCGCTGCAAGAGATCGTGATCCCTGTCATCAGGATCAACAAGAAGCGCCAGAGCGACATTTCGGCCGTTGAAGTGGAGATCTTGCGTGGCGCAAGCTCGGTGATCAGCTCTGGCCAACTGGCGGTGGCTTTCTACCAGGCTCAGCCAGTCACCGAAAAAGTGCAGCCGCGAACGTTACGTGCAGGCATCTACACTCAGTCGGGCGACCTGATTTCCGACAGCCACGACTTGAGCTTCGACCTGACTTCGGACAATCCCAGGGAACGAGAACTTCAGGTACGTTTCGTACTCACACGCAAGGCCGACGAGGCTAATAACCAGGAGGTAATCCTGAAATTGGAGGAGAAGCACGCTGGAACCTCTCACTTCAAAGAATATAAGTCGCTTCGGTATCAAATGCGGCGTTCATTCACGAGTGATTTCGACTTTTAAGGATCGGTGACCGATGAACGGACTGGATCAGAAAATCAACACCCACTTCCAAGGACTCGTTGTACGTAAGGACCTTGTTAAAACAGTCAAGGGCAATGCCATCGTTCCCTCGTACGTCCTCGAATACCTACTGGGGCAATACTGCGCAACGAGTGATGAGGCGACCATCCAGACCGGCATCGAGACGGTCAAGGAGATACTACGAAAGCACTACGTGCATCGAAATGAAGCTGGGCTGGTTCGTTCCAACATCAAGGAAAAGGGCCGATATAAGGTCATCGACAAGATCAGCGTGGCGCTGAATGACAAAACCGATGCCTATGAAGCGGAATTTTCGAATCTCGGAATCAAGAAGGTGCAGGTCGACTCCGGTACCGTCAAGGCCCATCCCAAGCTGTTGGTGAGTGGCGTCTGGTGTATCGCGGATGTCGAATATGAATTCACCGAAGACAAGAATGCCTGTCCCTGGATTCTATCGACGCTAAAACCCATTCAAGTATCCCACTTCAATTTTGACGGCTATGTCGAGGCCCGCAAACAGTTTACTACCGACGAGTGGATCGACTTGCTGGTTCAAAGCGTTGGTTTCAATCCGGAATTGTTCGGCAGGCGGAGCAAGCTAACGCAACTGGTTCGCCTGATTCCCTTCTGCGAGCGCAACTACAATCTGATCGAACTCGGTCCTAAAGGGACCGGGAAATCTCACATCTACTCGGAGTTCTCGCCTCACGGCATTCTCATCTCTGGCGGTGAGGTGACTGTTCCCAAGCTCTTTGTGAATAACCAGTCCGGCAAGATCGGCTTGGTTGGTTACTGGGACGTGGTGGCATTCGACGAGTTCGCCGGGAAGCAGAAACGGGTGGACAAGGCACTTGTGGACATCATGAAAAATTTCATGGCCAACAAGTCCTTTTCGCGGGGCGTCGAAACCTTGGGTGCCGAAGCATCCATGGTCTTCGTCGGCAATACCCAGCACACCGTACCCTATATGCTTAAACATTCGGACTTGTTCGACGAACTGCCGGACAAGTTCTACGACTCCGCATTTCTCGACAGACTTCACTATTACATCCCCGGCTGGGAAGTCGACATTATTCGCGGGGAGATGTTCTCCAGCGGATATGGTTTCGTGGTGGATTACCTCGCCGAAATACTTCGTTCCCTCCGCAATCACGATTACTCGGATCGATATAGAGAGCACTTTTCCCTTTCGTCCGACATATCGACCCGCGACCGGGATGGCATCAATAAAACCTTCTCGGGCCTGATGAAAATCCTTTTCCCTCAAGGCGGCGCCTCAAAGGAAGAGATTGAGGAAGTGCTGAAGTTCGCCATTGAGGGTCGCAAGCGCGTCAAAGATCAGCTGATGCGGATTGATTCCACCTATGGAAAGGTTCGCTTTGACTATTTGGACACGTCTGCACAAGCCAAACACGTAACTACGCTCGAAGAGCAGGAATATCCCAATTACTACCATAAAACTGTTGGTTCAGGAGACGACGGTCATACAGCGACGCCTTCCAGCGCTGTTGATTCGCTCGTGTCTCCAACGATTTCAAGCTCCGTTTCAGAAGAGCCTGTACTAACAGAAAAACATCTGACATTTCAGGAAAACCAAAAGGGCCTTTCCTTCGATACGCTATTCAGTCCCTATTTGCGAGGGGCGACCAAGATTACGGTCACAGACCCCTATGTCCGGCTGTTTTATCAAGTCCGGAACTTCATGGAATTCCTCGAGACCGTGGTAAAGCACAAGTCCGAAGACGAAGAGGTCACCATCCACCTAATAACGATGGAAGATGAATTCAAAGGAGAGCAGCAGAAGGAGCATTTTGAGAAGATAAAGGAGTCAAGCGGTGCAGTGGGCATCAAGTTTAGTTGGGAGTTCGATAGCACCGGGGCAATTCATGCTCGCCACATTGTGACTGACCACGGTTGGAAAATCTCCCTCGATCGAGGACTGGACATTTTTCAGCACTATGACATGAACGACACCTTCGCTTTCGCTAACCGGTTGCAGCAGTATCGGCCGTGTAAGGCGTTCGAGGTGACGTTTATTAAACACAAGCCAGATGGAATGGAGGGGGAATGACGTGAGCGAGGTTTCAGCATCACTGGCCAGATGGTTTTCAGAACGCCCCCAATGGCTCCAGATCGCTGCAACGCGGCTACTTCAACAATTGACCCAACCTACACGAAATGGCACAAGAAATTCGGTTTTTTCACTAGCTCCGGGGCCATTCTTTCCCTGAACCCAACCCTCGTCTATCCCTGGCTTATACCCCCTTTCCCCGATTCGTCCGCCGGACGCTATTGATCGCCGCGGCCCTCTATAATCCGGGTCGGCAAGCGCGGAAGCGGCGCTACCGGGGTTGTGGGGCGAAGGACGGCGCTCTCCAGTACACGCGGCGCCTATATAGTATCCTCGTGGCCAAGAGGGACGTCCTGCCTGCCGATGCCTTGACGCCTGACCAGGGCTTGATTGAACCCTGCGGACTGACCGCACGTCCGGACAGCCTAGGTCTTCCCAACAGGGAGTCGTTCGCAGCTCAAACATGCAACTTCGCTTGCTACCATGTAACCTATTTCCGCCAACTCGGCGCATGGGTCCCAAGCGAAACCGATCCTCATGCGATTTCCAATTCCAGTCATGACAGGGACGTTCATAGCGCCTGACCTGAAAGCTCCCAACAATCCCGATTCCCGGCAAGGCTTGGTTCAATTGCAGTTTCTCGTGCCTTTTTATCCATCTCTCGTCCCGAAGTTTCCATGATGGTTCCTTACCTGACCCGTTCCTTCAAATGGCTTCCGGCCAGCCTGCTGTGCTTGGCGCTGTTTGCCTGTGGCCAACATGAATCGCCCGACGCCGGGACCGCCGGGGTTACAGCCCGGTCCCTTCCCCCGCCGGCCGTCGAGGTGGTTCCGGTGACGCAACGCGATGTCCCGGTGTATCAGGAGTGGGTCGGCACGCTGGATGGCATGGTCAACGCGCAGATCCGCGCGCAAGTGACGGGTTATCTGGTCCGCCGTCATTATGAGGAAGGACAACTGGTAAAAAAAGACCAATTGCTTTACGAGATCGACCCCCGCACCTTCCAGGCCACGCTGGATGGTGCCGTGAGCACACTGGCGCGCGAGGAAGCCCTGCTGAAAACCGCGAAACTCGATCTCGACCGCATCCAGCGGCTGTTGCCGGAACGCGCCGTGAGCGTCCGCGACCGCGACAACGCCCTGGGCCGGGTAACCTCGGGCGAAGCCCAGGTACTGACCGCCAAGGCGGCGATCCATTCGGCGCAACTGGATCTCAGCTTCACCAAGATACGCTCGCCCATCACCGGCATCATCGGTCTGTCCACGGCCCAATTGGGCGATCTCGTCGGCCCCAACAGCGCCAACGGCAGCGCCCTCACGATGGTGTCCCAGGTTGATCCCATCCGCGCTTATATTTCCATCAGCGAGCAGGATTACATGCGCTACGCCAACAAGTCGGGCGACGCCTCGGCATCCCCGACACTGGATCTGATACTGGCCGATGGCAATCACTATCCCCGTTCCGGCAAGTTCTACGTGGCGGACCGTCATGTGGACGTCAAGACCGGAACCATCAAGGTCGCGACGCTGTTCCCGAATCCAGGCAATGTGCTGCGGCCCGGTCAATTCGCGCGGATTCGCGCCAGGCTACGCGTCAAACACGGGGCGTTGCTGGTCCCGCAACGCGCCGTGACTGAATTGCAGGGCGGCTACCAGATTGCCGTGGTCGGGCCGGACGGCGCCGTGGATATCCGGAAGGTGAAGCCCGCCGAGCGGGTTGGCTCGCTGTGGGTCATCGACGAGGGTTTGCAGGCCGATGACCGGATCGTCAGCGAAGGGGTGCAGAAAGTCCGCCAGGGCATGAAGGTCAACCCCGTGCCTAGCGCGGCCCCCGCCGAAACGACGCCGGGCAATTTCACCGGCACACCTTAAGCCCCATGGCCAAATTCTTCATCAATCGGCCTATCGTGGCCATGGTCATCGCCATCCTGATGGTGATGATCGGCCTGGTGTCCATGGCGGGCCTGCCGATCGCACAGTTCCCCGACATCGCGCCACCGGAAATCCAGGTACAGACCACCTATACCGGCGCGGACGCGGTGACGGTGGAACAGTCGGTCGCCACCCCCATCGAGCAGCAGATGTCCGGCGTGGACAACATGAACTACATGTACTCCATCAACGCCAACAATGGCCAGATGACCTTGCGGGTCAATTTCGACGTGGCGACCGACCCGAGCACTGACCAGGTGTTGGCGCAGATGCGGAAATCCCAGGCCGAGTCGCAACTGCCCCAGGACGTGCGCAACTTCGGCATCAACGTGGTGAAGTCTACCGCCTCGCCCCTCGTCATGTTCGCGCTGTATTCACCCAAAGGGACATACGACAACATCTTCCTGGCCAATTATGCCTACATCAACATCAACGACCAGATGACCCGGGTCAAGGGCATCGCCAGCGTCTCGGTGTTCGGCGCGGGCCAGTACGCCATGCGCATCTGGGTTAAGCCGGATCAGCTCGCCAAGCTCAACCTCACGATTCCGGAAATCATCAACGCCGTCCAAACCCAGAACACCGTGAACCCGGCCGGCAAGGTCGGCGGCGAGCCGGTGCCGGCGGGTCAGGAGTTCACCTACGCGGTGCGCGCCCAGGGCCGCCTGCAGACGGAAGAAGAGTTCGGCGACATCGTGCTGCGCGCCGACCCGTCCGGCTCCATCGTGCGCATCAAGGACGTCGGCCGCATCGAACTGGGGGCGCAGACCTACGACATGGTGGGCCGGTTGAACGGCAAACCGGCGGCTCTGGTCGCCTTGTACCAGTTGCCCGGCTCCAATGCCATCGAGGCCGCCGAAGGCGCCAAGCAGATGATGGCGGAACTCAAGACCCGTTTCCCGGAGGACCTGGATTACGTCGTCGCCCTGGATACGACGCTCGCCGTCACCGAGGGCATCAACGAGATCGTGCATACCCTGTTCGAAGCCATGGTGCTGGTGATCGCCGTGGTCTTCCTGTTCCTCCAGGGCTGGCGGCCGACACTCATCCCGTTGCTGGCGGTGCCGGTGTCGCTGATCGGCACCTTCATGCTGTTTCCCATGCTGGGGTTTTCCATCAACACCCTGTCCTTGTTCGGCCTGGTGCTGGCCATCGGCCTGGTGGTGGACGATCCCATCGTGGTGGTGGAAGCGGCGGAGCACCACATCGAAAAAGGCTTGAGCCCCAAGGAAGCCACGCTCAAAACCATGCAGGAAGTGACCGGCCCGATCATCGGCACCTCCCTGGCCCTGATCGCCGTGTTCATGCCGACGGTATTCATCCCCGGCATCACCGGTCGCCTATACCAGCAATTCGCCGTCACCGTGGGCGTGTCGGTGCTGATCTCCACCTTCAACTCCCTGTCCCTGAGTCCGGCCCTCTCGGCCCTGCTGCTCAAGCCCAGGAAGCGCGGCAGAGGTCCGCTGCAACGGTTTTTCGACGGCTTCAACCGGGTATTCGGCGTCGCCAACGCGGGCTATGTGGGCTTTTGCGCGGTGTTGATCCGGAAGAGCCTGATCAGCATGGTGTTTCTCGGCCTGCTCGCCGCCTTCGCGGGTATCCTGGGCAGAGGCATTCCCATGGGCTTTCTGCCGGACGAGGACCAGGGCTATATCTTCGGCGCCCTCCAATTGCCCAATGTCGCGTCGCTGCAACGCACCGACGAAGCCACCCGCAAGATCGAGGGGATATTGAAAAACACGCCGGGCGTGCAGTATTACTCCTCGGTGATCGGCTATAGCATGCTCAGCCAGGCCAACACCACCTACAACACCTTCTTCTTCATCTCGCTCAAACCCTGGGAGGAACGCACCGCGCCGGAGGAGCAATATGGGGCGATCAAGGCCCATCTCAACCGGGAATTCGCCAAGCTCCCCGAGGCCATCGGCGTGGTCTTTCCGCCGCCGGCCATTCCCGGCGTCGGCACCTCGGGCGGCGTGACCATGGTGCTGGAAGACCGGGCCGGCAAGGATGTCGCTTTCCTGGCCGAGAACACCCAGAAGTTCATCGAGGCGTCGAAAAAACGTCCGGAGATCGCCAACGCGTTCACCACCGGGCTGCTTTCCGTCCCGCAAATCTTCGTGGACGTGGACCGCGACAAGGTGCTGAAACAGGGGGTACAGCTGGCGGATGTCTACAAGACCCTGCAAGCCTACATGGGCTCGGGCATGATCAACTATTTCAACCGCTTCGGGCGGCAATGGCAAGTCTATGTGCAGGCCGAGGGCGAGTACCGCAAGGATACCGACGCCCTGGACCAGTTCTACGTCCGGAACAGCGATGGCGACACCGTGCCGCTGGCCGCCCTGATCAGCGTGCGCAAGACCTCGGGACCCGAGTTCACCATGCGCTACAACCTTTACCGCGGCCAGCAGATCAACGCCTCACCCAAGCCGGGCTTCAGTTCGGCGCAGGTGATGAAGGCCATGGAAGAGGTGTTCGCCGAGACCATGCCCGCGGACATGGGCTACGACTATCTCGGCATGAGCTTCCAGGAACAGCAGGCCCAGGAGGGGGTCTCCCCGGCCATGGTGTTCGCCTTCGCGATCTTCTGCGTGTTCCTGATCCTGGCCGCGCTGTACGAAAGCTGGAGCCTGCCGTTCAGCGTGCTGCTGGGCACGCCGATCGCCGTGTTCGGCGCCTTCGCCGGACTTTGGCTGGGTGGCTACGAGAACAACATTTATGCGCAGATCGGCCTGGTGATGTTGATTGGTCTCGCCGCCAAGAACGCCATCCTGATCGTCGAATTCGCCAAGATGGGTGTGGAGCAAGGCAAGTCCGTCCTCGATGCCTCGCTAGAGGCGGCGCGGCTCCGGCTGCGGCCGATTCTGATGACCGCCTTCGCCTTTATCCTCGGCTGCGTTCCCTTAGCCGTTGCCGGCGGCGCCGGCGCCTTGTCGCGGCAAGTCATGGGCTATGCGGTCATCGGCGGCATGACGGCGGCAACCCTGCTGGCCATTTTCCTCATCCCAGTATCGTATTACGTCGTGGAGCGGCTTTCGGGCCGCAGGCCAGCCGCCGAAGCCGCCGCCAAAGAGGAGGCAACCCATGTCTAGCCCGATTGCCATGCGCCCATGGATTTGGCGGCGCGCCGGGCTGATCTGCCTCACGCTGCTGCTCGCCGGCTGCTGGAAAGTCGGGCCCGACTATGAACAGCCTCAGGTCACGACCCCCAAGAACTGGCGTTTCGCCTCCCAGGAGGTGCGCGACGTCACCAATATGGAATGGTGGCGCTTGCTGAACGACCCGGTGCTGAACCGGCTGATCGACGAAGCGGTGCTGAACAACCTGGATCTGAAGATAGCCGTCGCCAAGGTGGAAGAATTCATGGGACGGTATGGATCCACCCGCGCCCAACTGTTTCCGCAGATTTTCGGAGAAGGCCTTTATGAGCGGCGGGTCATCAGCGGGGCCGAATCGGGCACGGTCAATGACCTGCCCTTCGCTGACCGCGACCACGCCCTCCTCGGCGGAGAACTGACCTGGGAACTGGATGTCTGGGGGCAGTTACGCCGGGCCAAGGAGGCGGCGAACGCCGACCTCTTCGCCCAGGTCGCGGCGCGCGACGCGGTGGTGCTGACGGTGGCCTCGCTGGTGGCGCAAACCTATGTCAATCTGCGCGCCTTCGATCTGACCCTGGAAGCCACACACGGCATCATCGACACACTTAACGAAGAATGCCGCATCGCCAAGACCCGGCTGGAAAGCGGTTATACCTCCGAACTGGAGTACACCCAGGCGCTCTCGGAACTGGAGCGCCGCAAGGCGCTGGTACCGGTCTTCGAGCAACAGATCGCCGAGGCCGAGCACGCCATCAGCCTGTTGCTCGGCAAGAATCCCGGCGCCATACCGCGCGGGCGGACGCTCAACGAACTCATGGCGCCGGCGGTGCCGGAGGGTCTGCCCTCGGATCTGTTACGCCGCCGCCCGGACATCCAGCAGGCGGAACAGACGCTGGTGTCCGCCACGGCGCGTATCGGCGTGGCCAAGGGCGAATATTTCCCCAAGGTGCGGCTGACCAGCATGGGCGGTCAGGCCGCGCAGGATCTCGACCAGATGTTCACGCCGGGCGCGAATTTCTGGTCCGTGGGCCTGCAACTGGTCGGCCCGATCATCACGGCGGGCAAGATCGAAGGTCAGGTCCAGGCGGCCGAAGCCATCCAGCGGGCGGCCCTGGCCAGCTACCAGCGCGCCATCATCACGGCCTTTCGCGATTTCGAGAATGCCCTGGTCGCGCGCCGGAAATCCCTGGATCGGCAGCATGCCCAGCAAGCGCGTGTCGATTCGGTCAAAAACTATGCGCGACTATCCCGTCTGCAATTCGACGAAGGTTACGCACCCTACCTGGTGGTGCTGGACTCGCTGCGCCAGCTCTATGATGCCGAAATCGACCTGATCCTGGCCCGTAACGACACTTTCGTCGCCGCCATCCAGCTTTACCGCGCGATGGGCGGTGGCTGGGTGCTGAACGCGCAGCGCAAGGCCAACACCCCGCAACCGCGTGAGGCGAGCTTTTTCCCGTAGGGCGGTGGGGCCGTGTAGCTCCCTCTCTTACCCTGGAAGGCTACAATCGCTCTACTACAGATGCGCCTAGACGAAGGTGCTTTTGCCATTGACGCGCACATCCACGGGCTTGCAAATTTCGTACACATAATGAGTGGCGATGCCAGCGCGCGGACTTGGCAGGGCGTAATGGCTCAGGTCAAGTCCACATTGCCATGCCGCAGGAAATAGCTGGCGCTGTCATCCAGTGATTTATGCGGCACGATTTCGTCTTGATGGTCCGATCTGCGTTGGACGCTTCCATGAACAATATGCGCTCGCCCGCCTCCTCGGCAGGCATGGCCTTGAGAAACGGCATTCCCAGGGTGATGAATTCCGGTATTTGCGCGAGCAAGTCTGCATCATTCGTGGCCGCCATCGTGGCGTCACGCTAGATTGAGGGCAAAAAAAGCCCACGCGGGGCATAGCTGCGTGGCTTGGCTGGATCGGGTTATTCTGTTTTCTTGTGTTGCCCCACGGCATAACCGCCGGCGAAGCTGCCTGCGACTATCGCGGCCTGTTTCAGCAGTTCAATGGCGACGGTTTCTTTATCGGTCAGTATCGCCGCCAGAACAATGATGGTCGCCCCCAGAATGAGGAGTCCAATCAACCAGGCTCTGGAGCGGGTTTGACTCAAGAATGCTTCCTGGCGCAACTGTTCCACCTGGAGCTGTGCATCGATTGACTTCTAGGCATTCTTGGCACTCGCGTCGATTTCCTTACCGCGCAGAATCAGCTCCTGTCCCCTGACCTTGATATCCGCTTCTTGCAAGTCCAGAAAGCGGCCGATGTCGGCAGCGCTGGGCGGAGACTGCTTATTGTCGGGATTAGCCATTGATTGGGCGCAAGGGAAGGAAGCGATAGGTGACCACGATCTTGCCAAAACCGCTCTCACCAATCACGGGAGGAACGAACCGAGCATGAGCGATGTTTTGCCGGTCTTGCTTGATGACTTCCAGGTATTGCGCGGGAGTCAGGATTACTTGCCTGACCGGGGTCAGTAGGGGGACTGTCGTCATTGCTTTATCACCGTTGACCGCTCTGCGGCGGTTTGATGTTGAATGGGTTCAGTCTATTACATCCAGCCCGTGCGCTCTACCACTCCACGCAGCCTATTCCGAAATCATTTGAACGCCGGGGCTTAGCCGCAGCGGGCGGTTACTCGTTCGATCTGACCTTGGAAGCCACTCCGCTCACCTTGGTCGCCGTGGCCGATTCTTTAGCGGAAAAGCGATGGCTGCGCATTGCGGCATATAGGGTCGGCGATGCCCGGAAATGCGCGAGATGGCCGGCTTCGTGGACTATCGGATGATGCCGATGGCCCGTCGACCAGTAGCCCGATTGATGGAGGTGATCGACGATCATCTGGGGGTGCGCCCAATACGCATCGGCGGGGTCAAAAAACAAATAGGCTTCCTGGGTCCGGGCGTCGAATGTGAACGCCGCCGGCGAATCGTTGGCCGCCGCGCCCATTTTGGCTCGCCAATAGTCGAATATCGCGGCATCCACCCGCAGATGATCCGGCAGCGCCAGCCCTCGCTTGCTCAGTATCTCCAGCGCTTTATTAACCTCATTGCCAATCTCCAGCCCGCGTAGGGCGCAATAGGGTACTCCCGTATTGCGCCGCATGAGAGGGTCGGAGAAGCCTGGAAACCCGAATGCCCCACGGTCTGGGAGTGTCAGAAATTCTGTGTGCGAGGGGGAATGGCAAGCTCAGCGGAACG
>Ga0233420_10000565_pt1 | contig 15541 bp, 18 predicted proteins | sample Watercolumn_Mata_4_FD_183009 | JGI IMG/M metagenome (GOLD analysis project Ga0233420, IMG submission 183009) | Freshwater microbial communities from Lake Matano, South Sulawesi, Indonesia - Watercolumn_Matano_2014_102_MG | ecosystem: Environmental > Aquatic > Freshwater > Lake | place...
TGAGCGAAAACGGTTTTTCCTGTGTACATCGATCATTCCTTTTTGAAAAATTATGGAATGATTGAAGATAGCAGGCATGTTCAAGTCGGTAAGGGCTAATTATCGCGGTATTTTATTATTTAATATTTGCTTACAAGGATTTATCTTTTCAACAGTTGGACACCAGTGGTGCAACATAATTCCAGATGTCGAAAAGATCATTTTCGGCATCGGCACTCAGATATACCCGATACTTCATGAAACCTGTTTTTTGGCGATGCGTTTTCTGACCGCCTCAAACGCTTCGCCGACCGGCTTGTACTCTCCCCGTTCGATACTCGCCGAGGACTGCGCCAGCATTTTCAGCAACGCCAGGCTCTCCTGCGTCTCTTCGTAAACATGGATATCCTGTAAAATTACTTTTACTTCACCATGGTGCGTGATAATCATCGTTTCCCTGTTGCTGCACACATCCCGCACAACTTCCGAGGCGTGGGTTTTCAGGTAGCTGATAGGCTTGATCGAGTCACTGTATTTCATAAGAAGCTCCATTTGTAACCAAAATTTAGTCTTTATTATAGTCATTTTCAAGCAACTACCCATAAGCCCTCCAGAGAAGCGCCAGCCATAATCTTCCTCCATCCCCCTCTTTACACCCGCCCCAAAATGCGTATATTGCAGACTTTCCGGCCTGAGCGAATCGACCGGGAACAGCTCTAATCCATGCAGGTTGCGGCGCTTTGCGCTGGCTATACCCTGAAAGCTTGTCATAACAAGGCCTGTCAATGAAAGAAAAACTGATTTTTGACCTTTCCCGCAGCGGTCGCAAGGGCTATTGCCTCTCTCCGCTCGACATTCCTGAACGTCCGGCGGATGAACTCGTGCCATCGAGATTCCTGCGCAAGGAACCGGCTGAGTTGCCGGAGATGCCGGAGAGCGAGGTGGTGCGTCACTTCGTGCGCCTCTCGAACCTGAACTACCACGTTGACAAGAACATGTACCCGCTCGGGAGCTGTACCATGAAGTACAATCCCAAGATCAACGACTACACCTGCGACCTGCCGGGCTTCGCCACGATGCATCCGTTGCAGCCGGAATCGACCTCGCAGGGCGCGTTGCAGCTCATGTACGAGCTGTCGGAGATGCTCGGGGAAATCGCCGGGATGGCTGCGGTCAGCCTTCAACCGGCGGCTGGCGCACATGGAGAGCTGACCGGTATCCTGCTCATAAAGAAGTATCACGAAAAGCTCGGAAACGCTCGCCACAAGCTGCTTGTGGTCGATTCAGCCCACGGCACCAACCCGGCTTCGGCAGCTCTCGGCGGCTACGAATGCGTCTCTGTAAAGTGCGACGCTTCGGGCTGCACCGAAATGGATGACCTTCGCGCCAAGCTCGATGGCGAGGTGGCGGCTCTGATGCTCACCAATCCGAACACGGTCGGCATTTTCGAAAAGCAGATTCCCGAAATAGAGAAGCTGGTACACGGCAACGGCAGCCTGCTTTACATGGACGGTGCGAACATGAACGCCCTGCTTGGCATCACCCGTCCCGGCGACATGGGTTTCGATGTCATGCACTTCAACCTGCACAAGAGCTTCTCCGCTCCCCACGGCGGCGGAGGCCCCGGCAGTGGCCCGGTCGGGGTGAGCGATCGTCTCGTCGAGTTCCTTCCTGTGCCGGTGGTCGAGAAGTACGAACAGGATGGCAGGACCCTTTACCGCCTGAATGCGGACAAGCCGGACAGCATCGGTCGCATGATGAACTTCTACGGAAACTTCTCGGTGCTCGTGCGCGCCTACACCTACATTCGTATGCTTGGCGCTGATGGGCTGCGTCGGGTATCCGAAAATGCCATCATCAACGCCAACTACCTGCTCCAGCGCCTCGTCGGGCATTACGCGCTGCCCTACCCGCGCCCGGTGATGCACGAGTTCTGCCTGTCGGGCGACCGCCAGAAAAAGGAGCACGGCGTCCGGACGCTCGACATCGCCAAGCGTCTGCTCGATTACGGCTACCATGCGCCGACGGTCTATTTCCCGCTCATCGTGAGCGAGGCGCTGATGATCGAACCGACCGAAACCGAGGCCAGAGAGACGCTCGACGCCTTCGCCGACGCCATGATCTCGATCGCCGGTGAGGCTGCCAGCACGCCGGAGTTGATCCTCGCCGCACCGCAGACCACGCCGGTCAAGCGCCTCGACGAAGCGCAGGCCTCGCGCCAGCTCAACATCTGCTGCCAGCACTGAAGCACTCTCCTAGCAAGGCTGCTCCGTAAACAAACCGGAGCAGCTTTTTTTATTTACGATCAGTCTGATCTGACTGATCGATCTGATCTGACTGATCTTTTCGGTCTCCGGAATTTGTTTGATAGATTACCCCCTTGAAACACCGAAATTTTCAGCCAGCCCGAACCGAACCATGCGCTTTTTTCATAGACCGTTCATAGCACTCTTCATTCTCTCGCTGCTGTCCACCGGCTCACGACCGGTAATGGCCAACGGCATCGATTCGGCTGAAAGAGGCCGCCTGAAACCGTATTCCACCCAGGCCGTTTTCTCGAACCGTGACCCGTGGATCGAACGCACGCTGCGCAGCATGAGCGTCCGGGAAAAGGTAGGGCAGATGATCGTGGCGAAAGTGGATGCCCGTTACGATTGCTGCACCGATCCGCAGTATCTGATGATCTCGCGTCTTGCCATGGAGGGAAAAATTGGTGGCATCATGTTCCTGAAAGGCGATATTCTGAGTGCGGCCATGCTGGCCAACCACTTTCAGTCTGAGTCAAAAGTACCGCTGCTGGTCAGCGCTGACATGGAACGCGGACTTGCCATGAGACTGGAAGGGGCGACAAAATTTTCTCCAGCTATGGCCCTCGCGGCAACCGGTGATCCTGAGCTCGCCCGAAGCATGGCCAGCATCATAGCCATGGAAGCCCGCTCGGTTGGAATCCATCAGAATTATGCTCCTACGGTCGATCTGAATAGCAACCCGGCCAATCCGGTCATCAATGTCCGCTCGTTCGGAGAAAGGATTCCGTTGGTCAATGCCATGTCTGCAGCGCTCATCGACGGCCTGCAATCGAGCGGCGTGGTGGCAACAGCGAAACATTTTCCCGGTCATGGTGACGTCACCGTTGACAGCCATCTGACCCTGCCGGTACTCGAAGGCGACCGTCAGCGGCTTGAAGAGTACGAACTCAAGCCTTTCAGAGCAGCTATTACTCAGGATGTTCTGAGCGTCATGGTCGGCCATCTGGCCGTACCGAAACTGACCGGAACAATGGAACCGGCATCACTGTCCGGAACCGTCGTCACCGGACTGCTTCGACAGGAACTCGGATTCGAGGGGCTGATCGTGACCGATGCCCTGAACATGAAGGCACTTCAGAATGGTCAGACCCCCGGAGATATCGCAGTCATGGCAGTCCAGGCCGGCAACGATATGCTGCTCTTTCCAGAAGACCCGGAATTGGTTTTCAATGCAGTGACCTCTGCCGTCGAAAACGGACAAATCCAAGAAAGTCGTATCGAGCACTCGGTAAGGCGAATTCTCCAGCTGAAGTACTGGCTTGGTCTCGGCCGACAGAAACTGGTCGATCTTTCCCGTCTTCAGGAACTGGTCGGCAGTCCGGCAAACGATCTGGTCGCACAAAAAATCGCCGAAGAGTCGCTCACTCTCATCAGGGACCACAACTGGAACCTGCCGCTCCGCCTTCCGGATCATGGACAGGTGGTCAATATCATCCTGAACGATCGTCCCGGAGAAACTGCGGGCGCCACTTTCGCAGACAAGCTTGCCCTCGCCTATAATGTCAACCGTTTTCGGCTCACCCCCGCAAGCCAGACCGAGTTGTTCAGAACTGCCTCCGATGCCGTTACCAATGCCTCGGCTGTCATCCTGACCACCGGTATCCAGGCATGGTCAGACTCGACATCCCGGCTCAGCAAACAGCAGCATGACTTCATACGCACACTTCCGGCCATCGTCTCCAAAGAAACACCGGTAGTCTTCATCTCTTTCGGAACGCCTTATATCCTCGGCGCCTTTCCGGAGATCGGCACCGCTCTGTGCTCATACAGTGCCGACAATCATACGGAAGCTGCCGTCATCAGCGCGCTGAAAGGTGAGATAATCCCGAAAGGACAGTTGCCTGTATCGATTGATCGCATCAACCCTTGACCTTCAGTCAAATTATTCCATAAATTCAGAGTTCATCCGCAATTTCAGGATGAGCTTTGTTAAACCCAGCATACGCCCACCGATCATGGGAAAAACCATCCGGGACGAATCCACCGCCAGCGCCTACTGGGCTGCGGTCAATACTTTCTGTGCACTTGAAGACGTACATGTCATCGCCGATGCCCCGGTGGGGTGTTACAACCTGGTCGGGGTTGCCGTCATGGACTATACCGATGCGATCCCCTACCTTGAAAATCTCACGCCGACCAGCCTCACCGAGAGGGAAATCGCCTCGTCGGGAAGCTCGGAGATCGTGCAAGAGACCATCGGGAAGCTGAAGGATACGGGCAAGCAGCTCATCCTGGTCTCAAGTGCCGAGAGCGAAATGATCGGCAGCGACCACCAGAACATGCTGGCGATGAAGTACCCGTCGGTATGCTTTTTCCCGTCAAACTCGCTGGGCGAGAACGAATGGCGTGGGCGTGAGCGGGCGCTCTCATGGCTCTTCGACCAGTTTGATGATGGCTGTCCGGCGGAGATCGAGCCGGGAAAGGTGAGCATCATCGGCCCGACCTACGGCTGCTTCAACAGCCCCGCCGATTTAGCTGAACTCAAACGCCTTGTCACCGGTGCGGGCGGCAGAGTCGCACACGTCTATCCCTTCGAGTCGAAGGCGGCGGACATAGTGAAGCTGAAAAACTCGGCAGCAATTGTCGTCATGTACCGCGAATTCGGCACTGAGCTTGCCGCACAGCTTGGACGACCCGTGCTTTACGCGCCGTTCGGCATCGAAGAGACCGGGCGCTTCATCGAAGAGATCGGGCAGCTTTGCGGAACGCCGGAAGAGGCGGCCTGCTTCATCGAGGAGGAGAAGCGGACGACCCTCAGGCCGCTCTGGGATCTCTGGAGAGGCCCGCAGTCGGAGTGGTTCCCGACCATCCGCTTCGGTGTCGTCGCGAGCCAGAGCTACGCCAGCGGAATCCGGCGGCTGCTTGCTGACGAACTTGGAATGCAGTGCCTCTTCAGCCACGACTCCGCCGAAACGGACAACGGTGCCGTGCGGGAGGAGATCGTGCAGAAGCAACCTCAATTTCTCTTTGGCCGGATGCCCGACAAAATTTACCTCGCCGAAGCCGACGCCAAAAGCCGCTTCATCCCGGCGGGCTTTCCGGGGCCAATCGTGCGCCGGGCGCTCGGCACGCCATTCATGGGCCACAGCGGCGTAATCTGGCTGGTGCAGGAGATCGTCAACGCGCTCTACGACATGCTCTTCAACTTCCTGCCGATCACGAAGCGGCAAAGCTCCTCCGCCGCGTCCTCGCAGCCGCTCAAATGGACACCCGAAGCCAACGCGATTCTTGACGGCATCGTCAGAAAAGCCCCCTTCATCAGCCAGATTTCCTTTGGCCGCGAACTCAAACGCAAAGCCGAAACCCTGGCCGCATTTCGCGGCGCGGACACGGTAACGCCCGAGCTGCTGAAGCAGCTTGGGTAGCGCTTTTTCTTGTTTTACCTGGGAGCGCCGAGCGCCTGCTCGGCATCTTCTTGGCGATTAAATCGCTAATTCATGTCAAAATGACCGTGTTTAACGATGAACGAAATTCTTGTTTTCTCGAAAGATGTTGAGCCTTCGGCTCCATTGCCGATCAGGCGCTCGGCGCTCCCGGCATTTAAAACAGCCTATCCCGTCCACCGCGTCCACGCCATTACCACCAGGGCGGGCATAAAACCCGCCCCTACATTCTTTTTTGGAGATTTCCCGAATTTTTTGCATTATGCCCAACTTCTTATCGGTACGGGGAAACAAAAGCGCCGCTGATTTTCAGCACGGCGTCGAGAGCAGCCCTCCCGTCCGGCGAATACTGACTAAAAGCGGCTGTCAGGGATTTTCTCCCAAATGAGGGAGAGGGGCTGGCGTCAAGACCTTTGCCCCGGCAACATGATTATTGACGAAAAATTCAATGTCTGAAATAACGGATGACCGTCAGCAGGTGATCGTCACCTTGCCCGACGGTTCTGAAAGAAGCTACTCTTCCGGTGTCACCGGCCTCGAAATCGCGACCTCCATCGGCAAAAAGCTGGCGCAGGCGGCGCTTGCCGTCACCATCGGCGGCAAGCCGCGCGACCTCGACACGCCTGTCACGGCGAACGCAAGCGTCTCGATCATCACCTTCGACTCCGCCGAGGGCAGGGAGATTTTCTGGCACAGTTCGAGCCACCTGATGGCTCACGCCATCGAGGAGCTGTTCCCCGGCGCGAAGTTCGGTGCTGGCCCGGCCATCGAGCAGGGCTTCTGCTACGACATCGCCTGCGAGCACCGCTTCAACGAAGACGACCTTCGCGCAATCGAACAGAAGATGCTTGAAATCAGCGCTCGCGACCTCGCCATTTCCCGCGAGGAGATGCCGCGCCAGCAGGCCATCGACTACTTCGCCAACGAACGCAAAGACCCTTACAAGGTCGAGATTCTCGAAGACACCCTGAAAGAGGTCGATACCGTGTCGGTCTATCATCAGGACGGATTCGCCGACCTGTGCAGCGGCCCGCACCTGCCTTCGACGGGCAGGGTCAAAGCAGTGCTGCTCATCAATATTTCGTCATCCTACTGGCGTGGCGACTCGTCGCGCGAGACGATGCAGCGCATCTACGGCATAACCTTCCCGTCCGATAAATTGCTCAAGGAGCACGTCGCCCGGCTGGAGGAGGCCCGCAGGCGTGACCACCGCAAGCTCGGTGCGGAACTCGGCCTCTTCATGCTGACCCCCGAAGTAGGCAGCGGTCTGCCGATCTGGCTTCCGAAGGGCGCCATCATCCGTAACGAACTCGAAACCTTCCTGAAAGGCGAGCAGCGCAAGCGCGGCTACGTACCGGTTTACACGCCGCACATCGGCAACATCGAGCTGTACAAGCGTTCGGGCCACTACCCGTACTACAGCGATTCGCAGTTCCCGCCGCTCACCTACAAGGATGAGACCGGGCGCGAGGAGCAGTACCTGCTCAAGCCGATGAACTGCCCGCATCACCACCTGATCTACAGTCAGACGCTGCGCAGCTACCGCGATCTGCCGATCCGCCTGACCGAGTTCGGCACCGTCTACCGACACGAGCAGTCCGGCGAGCTGAACGGTCTGGTGCGCGCGCGCGGCTTCACGCAGGACGACTCGCACATCTACTGCCGCCCGGATCAGCTCGTTGATGAAATCTGCAACGCCATCGACCTGACCCGCTTCGTCTTCAAAACGCTCGGCTTCGACGATGTCGAAACCCGCCTGTCGCTGCACGACCCGGAAAACCAGGCCAAGTATGGCGGCACCGCCGAGGTGTGGGTACAGGCCGAGAAGGATGTGAAGGAGGCCGCCGACCGCATGGGCATCAAATATTTCATCGGCATCGGCGAGGCGAGCTTCTACGGCCCAAAAATCGACTTCATCGTACGCGACGCCATCGGACGCAAGTGGCAGCTCGGCACCGTTCAGGTCGATTACGTCATGCCGGAGCGCTTCGATCTCACCTACATCGGAAGCGACGGCCAGAAGCATCGCCCAGTGGTTATCCACCGCGCGCCCTTCGGATCGATGGAGCGCTTCATCGGTGTGCTGATCGAGCACACGGCGGGTAACTTCCCGCTCTGGCTTGCACCCGTTCAGGCGGTCGTTCTGCCCATCGCCGAGGATGTGCACGACTACGCCCGCGAGGTATACGCAAAACTGCACGAAGCAGGCATCCGCGCCGAACTCGATCTGCGCAGCGAGAAGATCGGCAAGAAAATCCGCGAGGCTGAACTCTCGAAAATTCCCTGTATGCTCGTCATCGGACGCAACGAAGAGGAGAAGGGTGAGGTTTCGCTCCGCCGCCACCGCAAGGGAGACGCTGGCTGCTTTGCGGTCGAAGAGCTTATCCGGCAACTCCGCGAGGAAATAGATCGACGATCCTGATCTGACTATCAACCAACAACGATCGAATGAAAAAACAGAAAACAACCGGCAACCAGAAAGCCAAGCTTTCCTACAGGATCAACGAACAGATCCGGGTGCCAGAAGTGAGGGTCGTGTTTCCCGAAGGCGGCATGCAGGTCATGAAGACCCATGATGCCCGCCGGATGGCCGAAGAGCGAGGGATTGACCTCATCGAGGTTCAGCCTAATGCCCAGCCCCCCGTATGCAAGCTTGAAAATTACGGGAAGCTGATCTACAAGATGGACAAGAAGGACAAGGATCTCAAGAAGAAGCAGAAGACTACCACGCCCAAGGAGCTTAGGTTCCATCCCAACACCGACAAGCACGACTTCGACTTCAAGACCGCGCACCTCGAAGAGTTCCTTCGCAAGGGCAACCGCGTGAGAGCGACCATCGTGTTCCTCGGCAGATCGATCATATACAAGGACAAGGGCTTTGAACTGGCCGACCGCCTGACCGAAAGGCTCAGCACAGTCAGCAACCGCGACGGCGACCCCAAGTTCGAAGGCAAAAAGCTCTTCGTCTACTTCGAGCCGGACAAAAAGAAGATCGACCAGTTTGAAAAACGGAGGGCAAAAGAGGCTGCGCCACCGCCACTGCCGCCACTGCCGCCTCAGATCGAAGAGCCTGAGGATGACGACGAATAAAAATACACACAGAAAAGAAGCGACTTTTATCATTTAAACCGACGATCATGCCTAAAATGAAATCACATCGCGGTGCCTGCAAGAGGTTCAAGGCTACCGCATCTGGAAAAGTCAAACGCGAGCGAATGAACGGCTCCCATAACCTTGAGCACAAGAACAGAAAACGCACCCGCCGCCTGCACCAGTCGACGCTGGTCGATTCAACAAAGGAAAGCCAGATCAAGAGAATGATACTCGCCTGAGACAGTCTATAACATTAATTCGATACAACGATGCCGAAATCAACCAATGCCGTAGCTTCCAAAGCCAGAAGGAAGAGGATACTCAATAAAGCCAAAGGATACTGGGGTTCACGCGGAAACGTCCTGACCGTCGTCAAACACGCCGTGGACAAAGCCGAGCAGTACGCATACCGTGACCGCCGTGTCAAGAAAAGAAACTTCCGCTCCCTGTGGATCATGCGCATCAACGCTGCAGCCCGCCAGAATGGCGTCTCCTACTCGCGCCTGATGGATGCCATCCACAAGAAGAACATCGAGATCGATCGCAAGGCTCTGGCCGAAATCGCCGTGAAAGATCCGGCAGCATTCTCGCTGATCGTCAAGACGGCTCTCGATTAATTATCTGTACAGCGGCCCTATGGAGACAAGCATTCAACTACTGCAGCAGGAGATCGACGGATACGAAATCCGCAATCCGAAAGAACTCGAAGCCTTCAAACTTGAGTTCACGGTTCGCAAGGGAAAAATAGCGGGACTTTTCAGCCAGCTGAAAACCGTCGATCCTGCTGACAGGCCGCACATAGGGCAATTGCTCAACAACCTCAAAATCGCAGCCGAAGCAAAGGTTACCGAAGCTGAAGCCCGATTTGCCGAGGATTCATCCTCCTCTGTTCCTGCCCTCGATCTCTCTTTGCCAGGACGCCGTTCGTTCTGCGGCTCGGAGCATCCTGTTCAGAAGGTGCTGGGCGACATGAAGCGCATCTTCACCGCGATGGGTTTCGGTATCGCCACCGGACCTGAGCTTGAACTCGACGAATACAATTTTGACCGCCTTAACTTTCCACCGAACCATCCTGCGCGCGACATGCAGGACACGTTCTTCATCACCAGGGGGCAAAGTGAAGGGGATGTCCTGCTCAGGACACATACCTCTCCGGTACAGGTCAGAGTCATGCTCGACCAGAAACCGCCAATAAGGGTGATCTGCCCCGGAAAGGTGTACAGGAATGAAGCCATCAGCGCCAGAAGCTACTGTGTCTTCCACCAGCTCGAAGGGCTTTATATCGACAGAAATGTCTCGTTTGCCGACCTCAAGGCGACCATCTATTCTTTTGCACGCCAGATGTTCGGAACCGACGTTAAACTCCGGTTCAGGCCGAGCTTCTTTCCTTTCACCGAACCGTCAGCTGAAGTCGATGTCACCTGCTACCTGTGTGGAGGCAAGGGTTGCCGCGTCTGCAAGAAGTCGGGCTGGCTCGAAATCATGGGGTGCGGCATGGTGCATCCGAACGTCATGAGACAATGTGGCATAGACCCTGAAGAGTGGCGGGGATACGCTTTCGGCATGGGTGTCGATCGCACGGCTCTTCTGCGCTACAAAATCGACGACATCCGCCTCCTGTTTGAAAACGACGTCCGTATGCTCCGCCAGTTCATGGCATAAGACAGAGTAAATACAGAACAGAAAAACCCGCGGCAGTCACCTTATAACCCGCGGGTTCTTCATTCATATCCATTATCCGCCCGAATATTCAATCAGTCCCTTTTTTCCCATCAGCGGTTCCTCAGCGCAAGGGTCCACTCCTCCATCCATGCGTTGGCCGCAGGCAGTGGCGCTTCAAGAAAGCTGATGACGAAATGCCCGTTCATTTGCGCCACACCGATCGATCTCGGACGAACGGCAAGCATCTTTGGGTTCATCAGCTCTTTACCAAAGCAGAAGACAATGTTCTTTGCAGCGGTGATACCCTCGCCTATCTGACCGTCCACCAAAAGAGTGGTGTGGGCATAATGATCGAATTCACCTATGAGTACCGCAAAGGGATGTGCTGAGATTTTCTCGCGGAAATAGGCTATGATCTCATCGACGCTGCTGTAACGGGTCTCTTCTTTATCAAGTTCGAGAATGTAAATAGGATATTTTTCCTGAAGAAGAGTTTGTTTCATGATGCGCTCCCGGATTTGTTTTGCTTGATACTGCACGAAGCACGGCTTGAGCGGATGAGATGCCGTCTCTATGAATGGTACATCAGACCTGAAGATTTTACAACAGCGAGACATAAAAAAAGCCTCATGACCAACCGGTCATGAGGCGTATTTTTTTCAGGCCATCGAAAAACCACCTGTCAGTTTCTGCCGTAAGAGTATCGGTTACTCCGAGGCGGCACCTTCGGCTTCGACCTCGATACTGAGCTTTGCCGATACATCCATGAACAGTTTCGCATCAGCCTCGTACTTCCCAAGTGACTTGATCGGTGCTTCAAGATGGATTTTCCTGCGGTCGATATCGACACCCTGTCCCCTGAGGGCTTCGGCAATGTCACCGGCAGTCACTGTTCCGAAAAGCTTGCCCGACTCGCCTGCCTTGGCAGTGACCTTAAGGGTCATCTGTTCGAGCTTTGCCGAAAGATCGCGGGCATTCTTGCGCTGCAACTCGACCTTGCGAGCCTGCTGCTTCTTTTCGGTTTCAAGAGCTTTAAGGGTACCTTCAGTAGCCCTGATCGCATATCCCTGCGGAATCAGGAAGTTATTGGCATATCCATTCTTGACGGTGACGACTTCGCCGGCATCGCCAAGGGTTGCCACATCTTTTCTTAAAATTATTTTCACGGTCTTTTTCCTCGTTCTGAATAATTAAACATTCGTGGACAACCACTTACTTGTATTCGTCGGCAACATAGGGAATGACAGCAAGGAACCTGGCCCATTTGATGGAATGGGTAAGCAGGCTCTGCTCTTTTGCTGACAGGCCGGTAATGCGGCGTGGAATGATTTTGCCCTGGTCGTTGATGAAACGCTTGAGCTTTCTTTCGTCGCGATAGTCAAAGAAAACCACCTGGTTTTTTGACACTTTCTTTTTCGATGCCAGAGCATTGCCCAATGATTTGCTGCCCTGTGGCTGAGTTGGTTTCTGTCTCATTGATCTTGTTCAGAATTTAGCTTGCATGATCTTGTGGCTCAACGAATGCCATGATTCGTGATGGCAGCCCGAAGCGCCCGTTCTCTCAGTCGGAAGAGAGGTATTTATACTCGTAAATGTGTCCATCATCGTCGAGATGAGCATGATGGGTCTCATGCGTGTCATCCTCGATAAACCCTTCCTCGTCCTCTTCTCCGTTTTTCTTCCTTTTGTTGAGAAACTGAATCCTCCTGGCCTTGATTTCGACCACGGTTCTCGACGTGCCGTCCTGGGCTTTCCATGTACGGCTTTGCAATTCACCATCGACAAGCACTGCGGAGCTTTTCCTCAGGTTGTCCCGGCAGCTTTCGGCAAGCTTGTTCCAGGCTACGACGCCTACGTAACAGACATCTTCCTGCCACTGGTGATTGCTGTCCCTGAACCTGCGATTGCACGCAATGGAAAAATTGACAACTGGCGTCCCGCCTGAATTGGTCTGTCTGAAGACCGGATCCTTGGTCAGATTACCTGCAATAATGACGCTGTTGATTTCAGGCATTTTCAGTTCCGCCATAGCATCTTCTCCTTTTTGTTCTCAAATGGGATCTTTTCGTCATTCATACTATAAACCGCGTGCGACCGGCCGTCAGCTCTTGGCTGAAGAACCTGCCTCAGGTTCAGCCTGGTCTTCCGTGCTGCCGAGCACGACACTGTACTTCTCGACACGTTTGCGCATTTCGAGCAGCGGAGAGCTGAGCTGGATGATAAGGAACCGCAGAAGAGCATCCTCATAACGGAAAACACGCTCGATTTCAGCGATTGCCGACGGTGCGGCATCGAACTCGATATGTGCATAGTAACCGATGGAGGACTTGCGGATGAGATAGGCCATTTTTCTTCTTCCGACTTCCAGGACACTATTGATCACACCACCTTTGTCGGTGATCGTCTTTCTGACCAGCTCCATAGCCGAAGCGATGGCATCATCCTGAAGGCCGCCGTCAATGATGACGGTACATTCGTAATGCTTTAATGTTTTCATAGCGCAATTGTTCTTATGTGATGACAGTAGTACCAATGGCGGAAACCAGGTATTGCGCATCCCTGGTTTCGCGGCTTCACGCGACGCATGAACACCATCGATGTTTTTGGACATGCAAAGTATAAATTTTTCTTTTGTTTTCCAACGCTTCAGGGACAGTATTGTTAACGGCATTGCGACAGCCCCCGGATCAGAAAACAAGCTCCACTGAGACTGGAGCATGATCAGAACTGCGCTCTTCGAAATCGACGGCAGCACCAGACACCTTTCCGGCAAGACCGGGAGAAACATAGATGCAATCTATGCGCCAGCCGAGATTCCGCTCACGGGCGAATTTCCAGTTCGGCCACCAGGTAAAGAGATCCTTTTTTTCAGGATTCAGATCACGGACGATATCCCTGAGCCCAAGTTGCAGATGAGCATCGATGGCCGACCGCTCTTCAGGGCGCAGACCCGTCGCGCCGGGTTTGTTCTGTGAACGATGCACATCGATATCCCTGAGCGCAACATTCATGTCTCCGGCAAGAATCACTTCCCGACCGTCAGCCATAAGGCCGGCGATAAAGGATTTCAAGCTGTCCAGATAACGCAGTTTCACTTCGTAGTGCTCCTTACTGTCTCCCCGCGGGACATAGGTGCCGATAAAGGAAAATTGCGGACAGTGCAGCACGATCGTCCGGTTCTCGACATCGAATGAGGGCACCTCCAGTTGAAGTCCTGGACAAACACCCTTTTTGACCAGTATGCCGACTCCGCTGTATCCCTTTTTAAACAAAGAGCCGTTCCAGAATTTCAGGTACCCGTCAATACCGGTGATCTTTTCCGGAATCTCGGATTCAATTGCCTTGACCTCCTGAAAAACCACGATGTCGGGCTGCCTGCTTTTGATCCATGCAAGAAGCGAATCCTGCCGGGCGCGGATGCCATTGACATTCCAGGTGGCAATGTTCATAGCTATGACTGATTGAGCGTTTCGACGATTTCTGCTGCAATGCGCTCCGGCGGAATATCGGTCATGCAGCGGAAATGACCTTCAGGGCAGGTACTTCGTCCGATATGAGAGCATGGCCTGCATCTGAGACCTTCCGTTTCGAACAACTCATAATCGGACTTCCACGGCATGAAACCGAACTCCCTGACCGACGAGCCGAAAATCACGAACAGCTTCCTGCCGAACACCGAGGCGATGTGCATGAGGCCAGTGTCGTTGGTGAGCACGAGCGCCGAACGTTCGAGCAGTGCCGCAGACTGCATGAGCGACGCCTGTCCGGCCAGCGACCTCACCCGGCCTCGCGCCGATTCCGGAAGAAGGGCAAGAAGTTTTGCGGCCTGCTGCTCGTCCTCCTTGCCGCCGAGCAGCAGCACGCGGAGCGGTGTCGCCGCCGTGACCTGCCCGATGATCCGGGCAAAACGTTCGGGCGGGTAGCGTTTGGTGTAGTGGTTCGCACCGAAGCATACCGCAAGCACGGGAGCCTCCGTGCCGAGTTCCCTGGCAGCAAAAGCCCGGTCGTCCGGAGAGGGGTGGAGGGTGCACGGCGAACTGATTTCCGGAACGATACCTTCAAGCGCCTCGCCGTAGCGTTCGACGACCGACTGGTAGCCATCAGAAAGGTTTATCCTGAAGCGCACCAGCAGGAGCTTCTTCCAGTTCCGCTTGTGGTAGCGAGTGACCTTGCCTACCCTGATTTTCCGGATCAGGGCGCGAGACCGCCGGTTGTTCTGCAGATCGACCACAAGATCGTACAAGGCGCCAGGTGCAATCGATTCCGGCGTCACAACCGATAATACCGCAGGATTGGAGGATACCAGTGGAGCGAAAGAAGCTTTGGTGCAGTAGTCGATCCGTGCCTCTGGAAGGGCGCGACGAAGCTCCGTGAGCACGGGCGTCGTGAGCACGATGTCGCCGATGGCGCTGAGCCGCACGACGAGCACGCTCCGGATAGCGCCGGGTTGCATCACGACCAGAACTCCCACCACGCCTTGTATCCCTCCGGCTTTTTGTCCTTTTTACAGGAGTTGCCGAGTTCAGCGATGCGGCCTGCGGCGACCGCCTTCATCCGCTCCTTGCCGGGCGTCTCGCCCTTGCGCTCGCCGATCATCTCGACAGCCTTCTTAAACTCCGGCAGCGCCTCCGAGCCGCGCCCGAGGCCGTCGAGCGAAAGAGCCCGGCTGTAGACCGCTGAAATCCAGAGCTTGCCCTCGTCCTGGTTCAGCTCTCCCCGGCGATTGAAGTGGTGCAGCGCCTTGTCAGCGGAGCAGAGCGCCTCGTCGAACGAGCCGAGCCCGGCCAGCGCCTCGGCCAGGCCGGCGTGGCAGAATGCATCGAATCCGGCATGATCGAATGCCTCCTCGGGCGGCATGGTATGCGAAATCTCCATCGCCCTCCGGCAGTTCGCCGCCGCATCGTTATAGTTGCCGTCAAGCAACTGCCGTTGCGCATCCGAAAGCGCCAGATACGCCCCGGCAACCTCTTTGAGTGGTTTCATAAGCAGATAACCTGAATTATTCACAAGGGCAATAAAAAAAGGTGGCATAAAATACCGCAAATGCTTATATTAAAGTTAGTTAGACAAGAAAATAAGCAGCGACATCCATGCACACCCTTTCAGAGAATATAG
>Ga0233420_10000569_pt1 | contig 15432 bp, 16 predicted proteins | sample Watercolumn_Mata_4_FD_183009 | JGI IMG/M metagenome (GOLD analysis project Ga0233420, IMG submission 183009) | Freshwater microbial communities from Lake Matano, South Sulawesi, Indonesia - Watercolumn_Matano_2014_102_MG | ecosystem: Environmental > Aquatic > Freshwater > Lake | place...
GGTCAGGGTGCCGCCGCAACCAGGGACGCCCAGACCCGCGAGCGTCAGTCGTGCCGCGCGGCGGGCTTTCTCCCGATCCCTGGGGACGACACATAGCGGCGCCTCGGCTCGGGGCTGGAAGGTGGCGGCTGCCCGATAGCGGCGGCAGGGCAGCGTCACCAGTACGGGGAGGGCGGACCCATCCATCCGCGCCAGCGCGCCCTGGAGGATTTCCCCATGATGCCCATGGCAGGCGCCATGGCCCACGGTCAGGGCGTACGGGGTATCGAATGACTGGATATTGGCGTTCACGACCGACTATTGTCGCCGCCGCGCCCTCTTCGCGAAAGTCGCGGCCAGGTCCAAGGATGATGGGGCATGTCTCCGCGCCTTGGCTTTTGACCGGGGCGGCTAAATCCTTTAGAGTCTTGACCTGTCACAAGGTACCCGGAGGGCGCATGCCGATCCGGATTAAATGGGAAGTCGGTGCGCGAGGCGCGAAGGGTCCGCCACGCAAATCCGAAACTGCCCCCGCAACGGTAGGCGAGTCAAGCCCCATCACGATGCCACTGCAGGCGGGGCCCGTGGGAAGGCGATGGGGATATGATGCCAAGGCATCGCTCGCGAGTCCGGAGACCAGCCCGTGACGATGGCGCCAGCTTGCGGAGGGCGAGCGTGGCACGCTGGCTGGGGCCGATGGCGGCCCGCCCGTGGCACGACCGTTAATCCCTTCCTTGGCCGACTTCCAACCTTCGAGGGTAAACGTCGTGAATCTGTCTACTGTCTCCGCTACCCCACGCGCTTCGCTGCGCGCCCATGCCGCTCCTCTCGCCGCCCTGCTGCTGGGCGGATTGCTCGTGCTGCTGGTCGGTTTTTCTCCGCTCGCCTCCGTGCATAACGCGGCCCACGATACCCGTCATTCCGCCGGATTCCCCTGCCACTGAGCGTTTGGCCGGATGTTCCGATCCCTGGTGCTGGCCGCCCTGCTGGCGGGTCTGGCCGCTTCCTGCGTCCTCACCCTGACGCAAACCCGGTGGGTGACGCCCCTCATCCTGCAGGCGGAAGTCTTCGAGGAGGCGGCCACCCGCCATGCCGGGACAGTCCCCGCCGAGCCGCCCTCCGAGAGGGCCTGGACGCCCGCGGATCCCGGCGAACGGCTGCTCGCCACGTCCGTGGGCAACGGGGTCATGGGCATCGGCTATGCCCTGTTGCTGGTAGGACTCTTCGCCTGGCGACGTCCCGTCGGCGCGGCGGAGGGACTGGCCTTTGGCCTGGCCGGTTTCGCGGCGTTCTTCGCCGCGCCCAGCTTGGGACTGCCGCCGGAATTGCCGGGTACGGAGGCCGCCGAGCTGAGCGCTCGTCAGGCCTGGTGGTTGGCGACGGCCGTCGGAACGGCGGTCGGCTTGGGGCTCTGTTTTCTCCAGACTCGCTGGCTGTGGCGGTCCCTCGGGCTGGGGTTGCTGATCCTGCCGCATGTGCTGGGCGCACCCGAACCCGTCGTGGCCGGCGGCCTGGCCCCGGAGAGTCTGCAAACCCAGTTCAGGCTGGCGACGCTGCTGAGCAACGCCCTCTTCTGGGCTTTGCTGGGCTGGCTGTCCGCACTCGCTGTTCGCCGATTCTGCCCCGAGGCTTGAACCTGGAAACGGCAGTTGACCGCTTCATCCGATATTTAAGTGCCTACGATGACTAGAAATTGCCTTGTGATTGGAGCCCGCCGACTGGGTGAGGCCGCTGCGTGCCCGAGAGCACGGTTCCCGAGCCGCCTGGCGGCGTTGCTCCTCCTGACAGGGGGCTGCCCTGCGCGTCGTCGCGCCTTGCCGGACAGTTCGGGAACCGCACTCTCGAACACGCCCAACTGCCGTTTCTAGGTTGACGTCTTCACGTGATGGAGACAACCCAACAGCCCAAGGTGGGAGCATCCGCTCGCGGCACGACCGAGGCCATGGGTTCGCGTGGTCAACGCCATCGATGCGCCTCGTCGACGCTCGGCACATCCTACCAACCATGGTTGCGCGATCGATGCGCTTCGCTGGCGCTCCGCACATCCTATGCGGCCTGGTTCCCGAGTTTTCGGACGCCCCTATTCCCGCATGACCCTCAAGCCTGATTCCGCCGGCCCCATATCGCTTGGCAAGGTCTGGTTCGTCGGCGCCGGACCGGGCGATCCGGATCTCATCACGGTCAAGGGACGACGGCTGATCGAATCCGCCGGGGCCATCCTCTATGCCGGATCCCTGGTCGCGGAGGCCGCTTTGGGCTGGGCGGACCCCGGCTGCGAGATCGCCGATTCCAGGGACATGACCCTGGAACAGATCGCCGCCTGGCTGATCCGCCAGGCGGGTCGCCACGCTGCGGTCGTGCGTTTGCAGACCGGCGATCCCTCGCTCTACGGAGCCCTCGTCGAAATGCTGCGCCCGCTGGATGAAGCCGGGGTGCCGGTCGGCGTCGTGCCCGGCGTGTCCTCGGCCATGGCCTCGGCGGCGGCGGCGGTCGAATCCCTGACCCTGCCCGAGGTGACGCAGACCGTGATCCTGACCCGGATCGAAGGGCGGACGCCCATGCCCGAGGGCGAATCCCTGCGCGAGTTGGCGAGCCATCATTCGACCCTGTGCCTGTTCCTGTCCATCACCCTGCTGCGCGAGGTACGGCGGGCCCTGCTGGACGCCGGGTGGTCCGACGCGGCGCCGGTGGTGGTCGTTCAAAAAGCGAGTTGGCCGGGCGAGGAGAAGATCGTGCGCGGCACCCTGGCGGATATCCGCGAACGCTGCCGGGCCGAGCGCATCGCCAGCCAGGCCATGATCATCCTCGGTCCCGCGTTGGGCGCGCGCCACTGGACGGATATCAAGCGTTCCAAACTCTACGACCCCGGCTTCTCCCACCGTTTCCGCAAGGCGGAGCCGGCCTCATGACACCCCAGGATACCGTTTTGTTGGTGGGCCACGGTTCCCGCGAAGCCGCCGGCAACCAGGAGATCGAGCGCTTTGCCGATGTTTTTCGCCGGCGGCGTCCCGACTGGCGCATCGAACTGTGCTTCATCGAACTCGCCGACGTGCTGCTGGCGGAAGGGCTGGACCGCGCCGCGCGCCATGGCGGGCGCGTCATCATCCTGCCGCTGATTCTCAATGCCGCCGGCCATGTGAAGATGGAAATCCCCGAGGCCATCGAGCAGGCCCGATTGCGGCATCCCGGCGTGGAATTCGTCTATGGCCGTCATCTCGGCGCGGCCGACGGGATCCTGGTTATCCTCGGGCGCAACCTGCGCCAGGCCATGGCTGTGCTGGACATGCCGGACCCGCGCAACACCGGCGTCGTGCTGCTCGGTCGCGGTTCCTCGGACCGGATGGCGAACGCCGAGGTGGCGCGCATGGCGCGCTTGCTGTACGAAGCGGGCGATCATCCCCTGGTGGATATCGCCTTCACCGGCGTCACCCATCCCCGGCTGGAATCCGTGGTGCAGCGGCAGGCCAGACTGGACATGAAGCAGATCGTCGTCCTGCCCTATTACCTCTTCACCGGGACCCTGATCGAGCGCATCCGCCGCCAGGTCGAGCGGCTGCGCGGCCAGTATCCGCACATCGGTTTTGCCCTCTCCGACTATTTCGGTTTCGAGGAGGAGATTTTAGAATTGCTGGAGCAGCGCCGGCTCGAGGCGACCGGCGCCAAGCCGGTCAGGATGGAGTGCGACGGCTGCAAATACCGTGAATTCGCCGCCGACCATGGCGAAGATCATCCCCACCACGAACCTCATCAACACGTCGCATGAGCATCCCCGTCACCGCACAGCTCACCGATGCCGGCCGCCGCATCGAGCACGACTCCTTCGCCATCGTCGACGCCGAGGCCGGACCGCACGGCTACACGCCCGGGCAATGGCAAGTGGTGCGGCGCATGATCCACGCCACCGCCGATTTCGATTTCAACGGGCTGACCCGTTTCCATCCGCGCGCCGTCGCCGCCGGGATCGCCGCCCTGCGCGCCGGCGCTCCCATCGTCGCCGACGTGGAGATGATTTGCGTGGGACTGTCCCGTCCGCGACTGGAGCATTTCGGCGTGGGCATTCACCAATTCATCGCCGATCCCGACGTCATCGAGGACGCGAAGGCGGAGAACACCACCCGCGCCGTGCAGGCCATGCGCAAGGCCTGGCGGGCCGGATTGCTCGAGGGCGGCATCGTCGCCCTCGGCAATGCCCCGACCGCCCTGCTGGAAGTGGCGCGGCTGATCCGCAAGGAAAACCTCAGGCCGGCGCTGATCGTCGGCATGCCGGTGGGTTTCGTGGCGGCGGCGGAATCCAAGGCCGACGCGGCGCGGCTGGCCACGGTGCCGTGGATCGTCACCGAAGGCCGCAAGGGCGGCTCGACCCTGGTCGTCGCGGCCCTGCACGCGCTGTTGGCCCTGGCCGAGGCGGCCTGAGCGGAGGTCGGCCGTGCCGCGACAAGGTAGGATGGGGACAGCGAGGCGCGCCCGGCGGACACCCGTCGAATGCCGCGCCCCTGTAAGCCGGGTTGGCGCCGCCGTAACCCGAGAAGATAGGGGAGCTGCCGTGCCGTCGGGTTACGGTTCGCGTCCAAGCCGAAGCGTGGCTGAGCGGACGTCGGTCATGGGGGGGTGTCCGGCTGTTGGCCGCGTTCGGTCCCGTCGCGGGCAATGCTCCCACGGCTGATGGGCGACCGCTGATCGATCGGGGATGGAGAGGAAACCCAAGGGCGCCCGCAAGGGCTACACCACCGGCGCCTGTTCGGCCGCGGCCGCGCGGGCGGCGGCGCTGGGCCTGGTTCATGGCCGCGTTCCGGACCAGGTGGAGTGCGAGCTGCCCAATGGCCGGCGGGTGCTGTTCGCCGTCACCGACGGCCGCTGCGACGGCGACACCGCGCATGCCGTGGTGATCAAGGACGCGGGTGACGATCCCGATGTGACCGACCAGGCGCCCCTGACCGCCGATGTCAGCCGTTTGCCGGACACGCCCGGCATCGTGAAACTCAAGGGCGGCCCCGGCGTCGGCATCGTCACGCAGCAGGGTCTGGGGCTCGAGGTCGGCGGTCCCGCCATCAACCCGGTGCCGAGACGCAACATCGAGGCGAATGTCCGGGCCGTGGCCGGCGAGCTGCTGGAGCGCGCCGGGCTGGAAGTCACCCTCTCCGTGCCGGGTGGCGAGGAGATCGCCAAGCGTACCCTGAACTATCGGCTGGGCATCGTCGGCGGCATCTCCATCCTGGGAACGACCGGCATCGTTCATCCCTACTCGACGGCGGCGTTCCGGGCCAGCGTCGTCCAGGCCATCGAAGTGGCCGCCAGTCAGGGACAGGATACCGTGGTGCTGACCACCGGCGGACGCACCGAGCGCTTCGTCATGAACGAGCTGCCGCGCCTGGCCCCGGCTTGTTTCGTGCAGATGGGCGACTTCCTGCGCTACGCGCTGGATACCGTGGTCAAATGCGGCATCCGCCACGTCGTGATCGGCGGCATGGTCGGCAAGCTGACCAAGATCGCTCAGGGCGAGACCATCACCCACGCCAATCGCAACACGGTGGATACCGACCTCCTGGCCGAGCTCGCCGCCGAGATTGGCGTCCCGGAGGCGGTCCGCGCCGAGATCCGCGCCTCCGCCATGGCGCGCTACGCCCACGAGCGCATGGAGGAACTGAACCTGATCGCACCCTTCTACGAGGCCCTCGGCCGGCGCGCCATCCGGACCCTGCGCGCGCGCTACCCGGATCAATTCACCCTCCGCGTCCTGATGTGCGATTTCGAAGCCAACAAGCTGGCGGAAGTCGCCGAGGAGTCCTCCCATGTCTGAGCTTTGCCACCTGATCGGCGTACTCGACGACGGCGTCGAGGGGCTGACCCCCCGAGCCTTGGCCATGCTGCGCGCGGCCGATGTCGTCATCGGCGCGCGGCGGACGCTGGACCTCGTCGCCGGCTGCCTCTCGGAAGGCGTCGAATGCCGGGATATGGATGGCTTGCTGACGCGGGTGCCGGGCTGGGTCGAGGAAGCGCGGGCCGCCGGCCGGCGGGTGGCGGTGCTCGCCACCGGCGATCCGCTGTGTCATGGCATCGGCGCTTATCTGATCGGCAGACTGGGTCGTCGGGCGATCGAGGTGCTGCCGAATCGTTCGACCCTGCAACTCGCCTGCGCTCGGTTGAAGGTCGCCTGGCAGGACATGATGGTGGCTTCGGTCCATACCCGCGATGCCGGGGAGTGGACCCCCGGCGCGGGACCGGAGCACGTCTTTTACGGCCTGCTGCAAAAACTGCGGCAGGCCGACTTCCTGGGCGTCTTCACCAGCGCGGAAAATGGCCCGGACCGCATCGCCCGGATGCTGATCGAGGAAGACCTGGGTCGGGACTATGAGATGGCGGTGGCCGAAAGGTTGCTGCTTCCGGAAGAACGGATCATCGGCTGGCTGAGTCCGGTCGACGCCGCCCGGATGGATTTCGCCGAACCCAACGTGGTGCTGCTGCGGCGCCTGACCCGCGAGCGGGAGCCGCGCTTCGGCCTGCCCGACGAGCGCTATCTGCAACGCGCGCCGGACCAGGGGCTCATCACCAAGCGCGAGGTGCGCGCCGTCGCCCTCGCCCGACTGACCTTGCGGCCGGACAGCGTGGTCTGGGACATCGGCGCGGGCTCGGGCGCGGTCGGACTGGAAGCCGCGCGGTCGTGTCCACGGGGCCATGTCCACGCCATCGAGAAGAACGCGGCCGATGTCGCGATCGCCCTGACCAACCGTCGGCATTTCCGCGTGACGAATTACTCACTCACCCACGGCAAGGCCCCGGAGGGCCTGGAGGCCTGGCCTAATCCCGACGCCGTCTTCATCGGCGGTTCCGGCGGCGAACTGGCCGATCTGATCGGGCTCTGCCTGTCGCGCCTCCGCGCCGGCGGCTGGCTGGTGATGAATTTCGCCACCCTCGAGAACTTGGCCACGGCGGTGGAGACCTTGAAATCCGCCGGCGTCGCCTGGGATCTCACCCAGTTGCAGGCGTCCCGGGGCAGGCCGATTCTCGACATGCATCGTCTGCAGGCGGAAAACCCCATCTGGATCGTTTGCGCCCAGCGAGAAACCCATGACTGAAATCCTCCACGGCCGGCTGTACGGCGTGTCGCTGGGTCCCGGCGATCCCGGCCTCATCACCCGCCGGGCTTACGAGATTCTACAAAGGCCCGACGCCGACTGGGCCTATCCGGTGCGCCGGAAGGGCGACGCGAGCTACGCCCTGCAAATCGCCCTGGCCGCCGGTCTGACGCCGCCGGTCTTCAGCGCGGCCCTGGTGTTCCCCATGACCCACGATCCCGCCCTCCTGGCCGGCTACTGGCAGGGGGCGGCGGAGACGGTGCTGGAGCGGTTGCGCGCCGGCCGCGACGTGCTGTTCCTGGCCGAGGGCGACGTCTCCACCTACTCGACCTTCATCCACCTCTCGCGCACCGTGGCCGCGCTGGAGCCCGGCATCGCCATCCAGGCTTTGCCCGGGGTGCCCTCGTTCAACGCCGCCGCCGCTCGGCTGGACATGCCGCTGGCCGACAGCGACGAAACCATGGCGATCATTCCGGCCGGCTACGGTATAGCCATGATCGAGCGGGTGCTGGCCGATTTCGATACCCTGGTCCTGCTCAAGGTGAAGCCGCTGCTGGATGACCTCATCGATTTTCTGGAACGGCGCGGATTGCTGGCCACCTCCGCCTTCGTCGAGAAGGCCGGCACGCCCGAAGAGCGCGTGGAGCATGACCTGACCCGATTGCGCGGGGAGCGGGTCAACTACCTGTCCCTGCTGCTGGTGAAGAATCCCGGCCGGCCGCGCGGCGAACTGCGGCGCGGCTGCCGCAAGAAGACAGCGGCGGCATGACGACCCCACGCATCGCCCTGGTGGGCATCACCAAGCACGGCGTGGTCAAACTGCTGCAATTGGCCGCGCAACTGCCGGAGGCCGAGGTCGTGGTCACGGAGAAATTCGCCGACCTGCCGCCATTGGCCAATCCGGTCCGCGCGCTGACCGGCGCCTTGAGCGGGCACATCGGCGCGCTGTTCGCGGAGTTCGACCAGATCGTCTTTTTCGTCTCGCTGGGCGCCGTCGTGCGCCTGATCGCGCCGCATCTCCAGTCCAAGGACCAGGATCCGGGCGTCCTGGTGGTGGACGACGCCGCCCGCTACGTCATCCCGGTACTGTCCGGCCATGTCGGCGGGGCCAATGCCTACGCCGAATATCTGGCGGCCCTGCTGGACGCCACGCCGGTTTTGACCACCGCCTCCGATGTCGGCAGGACCATCCCGGTCGACATCCTCGGCCGCGAACTGGGCTGGCGCGTGGAGGCGCCCAAGTTGAACATCACCCGGGTCTCCGCCCATGTGGTGAACGATGAGCCCATCGCCTTCGTGCAGGAGGACGGCTCGCGCGACTGGTGGACCCGGCCGACGCCGCTGCCCGCCAACATCCACTGCTTCGAGCGCTTCGAGGACGTCGACCTGGAGCGCCATCGCGCCGTGCTCTGGGTGACGCGGCGCGAGATTCCCGCCGAACTTTGGGAACGGCTGAGCGAGCGGCTGGTGGTCTACCGCCCGCCGGAGCCGGCATGACGCGGGTGGTGCTGGGCCTGGGCTGCGATCGCGGCGCGGCGCCGGAGACGCTGGCGACCGCCGTCGAGCAGGCGCTGGCGCTGACCGGCCTCCCGCTGTCGGCCGTCGCCGGCCTGGCCACCATCGACAAGAAGCATGACGAAGCCGCCATCCGGGAACTGGCCCGCCGTCACGGCTGGCCCCTGCGCTTCTATACGGCGCGGGAATTGGCGGCCGTCCCGGTGCCCAACCCGTCCGAAGCGGTGTTGCGCCACATGGGTACGCCGGCCGTTGCCGAGGCGGCGGCGCTGCTGGCGGCCGGCACGGCCGCCGACCTGATTCTGGAAAAACACAAATACTGCGGAGCGGACGGCAAGCACGCGACGGTCTCCATCGCCAGGCTCCATCATGACTGAAGGCAAGATCCTGCTGGTCGGCTTCGGCCCCGGCGCGTCCGAACACATGACCTACCGCGCCCGCGCGGCCATCGCGGAAGCCGACGTGGTGATCGGCTATTCCACCTACATCAAGCTGGTGCAGGACCTGCTCGACGGCAAGGCGGTGGTCCGCAAGGGCATGACGGAGGAGATCGACCGTTGCGTCGAGGCCTACGCCCAGGCGCGGCAGGGCAAGACCGTGGCCTTGATCTCCTCGGGCGACATCGGCGTGTACGGCATGGCGGGACCGACTTTCGAGGTGCTGCTGCAGGCCGGCTGGACTCCGGCCAGCGGCATCGCGGTGGAGGTGATTCCCGGGGCCACCGCCCTCAACGCCTGCGCCGCCCTGGTCGGCGCGCCGCTGACCCACGATTTTTGCTCCATCTCCCTGTCCGACCTGCTCACGCCCTGGCCCGTCATCCTGCGGCGGCTGGAGGCGGCGGCGCGGGGCGACTTCGTGGTGGCGCTGTACAACCCCAGGAGTGGCCGGCGCGCGCGCCAGATCGTCGAGGCGCAGCGCATCCTGCTGCGTCACCGGCGTCCGGATACGCCCGTCGCCATCGTCAAGTCCGCCTATCGCCGCCGGCAGAACATCCGGATGACCACCCTGGACGCCATGGCCGATTGCGACATCGGCATGCTCTGCACGGTGTTGGTCGGCAATCGCGCCACCTTCCTGCGCGAGGGCCTGATGATCACGCCGCGCGGCTACGCCAATAAGTATGACGGACTCACCGGCCCCGAGAAGGGCGGCGAGCAGCCCGGCCGCTCCCTCGGCATGGGACTGGCCGGCTGGCACGGCTGCGTGCGGCGCTGGCTGCATGAACACCCGGAGGCCAATCTCCGCGACGCTGCACGCCACTTCGAGGTCCCGCTGGGCGAGATCCTGACCGCCGTCAGCGCCGGCTCCGAGGACGAGGCCGCCGGGGACCACGGAGCCTGGCGGGTCCCGCGCGAATCGCTGGATGCGCTGCTGGACGCGATACGCGGCTGGGGCCGCTTGCGCGCCGTGGTGCGCGGCGAGGGCGGGACGGTCGCGGAATTGCTGCTCGACGCCGACGAACTGACCCGCCGGGGCGACTGGCTGAATCTGGTCAACCCCCACTGCCACCTGCACGCCGATCTCTCGCGCGTGGCCGGTCTCTGGCTGCACGAGCGCGAGCCTGCAAATTACGGTGTCTGGTTCCTGGACGAAGCGGGCAATCCGGCCTTCTCCCTGCTCCTGGTCAAGGAGGGCGGTGCCCATGCCGACGCCGCGCTGGCCGCCTTCCGCGAAACCCGCGAACGGCTGGGACAGCGTATCGGTTCGGCCGAGGACGACACCGACGAGGAGAAAAACGGCGATGAGTGATACGAAACCCCGATCCGGCCCAAAATGGGCGAGTACCGCCGGCACCTGCTGGTCTGCACCGGTCCGCGCCGCACCCGGAACGGCGAGTCCCAGACGCTGTTCAGGGCAATCGCATGAACCCTGGTTGACCGCGAAAAATCGCGTCATTCCGGCAGGGAAGCCGGAATCCAGCGTCCAGGGAGGGCAGGCGTCGCGCCGGTACAGCGCTCGAAACAGGCGCTTGCGCCAGCGTCTGGTTACCGTCCATGGCCCTGGATTCCGGCGTCCAGGCCGGAATGACGGCGATGAAACCTTCGTGCGATTGCCCTGAGGCGCTGTTCGATACCCTGGGCGCGAAATTCAAGGCGGCCGGCAGCGACCCAGCAATTCTCATTTTGAGTCAAAGCGATGAAAAACGGCTCGTCATTCCTGCCGGGAAGCAGGAATCCAGTCACAAGGACGTGGAACTTCGACTTGGCATTTTGCCGCAATCAAACACTTACGCAGCCGACACGTTACCCTCCTGGGCTCTGGATTCCCGCATCCACGCTGGAATGACGGCGATTTGAGCCAAAATGAGAATTGCCGGCATCGACCAGGGCGCGCTGCGCGTCAAGCGCACCCGCGTGTCCTGCTTCGCCACCTGCAAGTCCGGTCCGCTGGTCTGCATTCAGCCGGACGGCGTGTGGTATTACCACGTGACCGAGGCCAATCTCGACCGCATCATCCGGGAACACCTGGTGGGCGGCCGGCCGGTCGAGGAACTGATCTATCACCGGGGGACGGCCTGTACGCGGGTCTGAACGCTGGAACATCATTCGCAGGGGCATGCCGCGCCCGGGTGGCTGCGCGATGCTCATCCACCCGGCAAGGTTTGAAAATCCTGGCATCACCACCTCGCTAGGGTTCATCCCCGGTGGTGGCTGGATCTTGCCGGGCTCGTCACCTATCAGTGGTCGGGCGTAGCCATCATGCGTCCCGTGGGAGCGGGCTTTAGCCCGCGAAAGTCGCGGGCTAAAGCCCGCTCCCACGGATACAAGCCGACCCGCGATGAATGGCGTGGGTCGCGTCAGGTTTCGGTTGAAATGCGGCATTGGCTCTGGCGGGCCGGCGTCAAGAGGCGTAGATTATCCGCCGACCCCTATCCAGCGTGTCCGGTGAAGGGCTCGTGGGCGGGGCGTTGCCACTTTCCATGAACCCATGAGGTCACGTCATGAACACAGTAGTCAAAGCCCTGCCGCTGCTGGCGGCCAGTCTGGGGATGTGCCATCCGTCCGCCGTTCCGGCGGCCCCCGTGCCCATCAACGATTACCTGGGCAACTGGACGTCGACGGCCGCGCCCTATGCCGCCGGCAACGTGGTGACCTATTCCAGCAAGACCTGGCTGTCCCTGGTCGATGGCAATACCAAAAAACCCGGCGCGACCGGTACGTCCAGCCAGTGGCGCCTGCTCGGCGACGCCAAGACCTTCATCTACGAGGTCGGCGACAAGGGGCCCGGCGGCGGCTGGATTTTCTTCGTCGATGAAAAGGACCGATTCCCCGGCTTCACCTACCTGGAAGCCGCGCCGGAGGATGTGGGGGATCATCCCTGGTGCGACAAGACGAGTGTCTCGATCCCCGGCGCCGGCGGCGTGGCGGCCAACGCCCTGGGCCGCGGCAAGGCCAACACGAAGGCCATGCTGGCGGTCTGCACCAGCGGCGCGGCCAACGCGGCGGCGGCCTATCGCGGCCCCAAGAACAAGACCGACTGGTACCTGCCCGCGGAGGGCGAACTGATGGTGATGTACACCAAGCTCATGCGCGAGCAGGGCAAGGGCGGTTTTGGCTACGACGTCTATTGGAGTTCGTCGGAGTACGTCACCAACGTCGCGTGGTACCAGTACTTCACCTTTGGCGACCAGAACTACGACACCAAGGATATCATCCTTCGCGTGCGGCCTGTCCGGGCTTTTTAACGCTTTAACCCTTTAACTCTTTGTCTTTCGCGCGGAGCGCGGCCCGCCATGGCGCTGTACTATGAGTTGCCGGTCTACCGGGATACCTACCGGTGGGTCCTGAGGATTCACGAAATCACCCGCGAGTTCCCGCGCGATTTCAAGTACACCCTGGGCCAGGACATGCGGCGTGACGCCCTGACCTTGGTGCGTTGCCTGTATCGGGCCAATAAATCGCGCGAGCGCGTCGAGCCGCTCGAGGCCTTTCTGGATCATTTCGAGTTGCTCAAGATGGAACTCCGCCTGTGCGGCGACATGAAGCTGATGTCCATCAAGAATCAGGCCGAACTGGGTCTGATGATGGACGGCATAGGCAAACAGGTTACCGGCTGGCGCAACGCCAGCCGGTAAGACGCCGGAATGACCTCTGCCACGGTGGCGGTCAGAGAGCAGGTTTTGTTTAAAAGCGATAAAGGGACTGTCCAACTGGGCAGTGGAAACCGTGCCCCGGGAGGCCCCGGCGGCCACCAAGACGCCTTTATTTTTATGGCAGGCGGTTTTGGCTACGACAACTATTGGAGTTCGTCGGAGAACGACAACAACAACGCGTGGAACCAGAACTTCAACAATGGCGACCAGAACAACAACAACAAGGATAACAACCTTCGCGTGCGGCCTGTCCGGGTTTTTAAGCAGGACCCGTCAACTTGACGCGGGCGGCGCGACCGAAACCTGAAACCCTGACGGCGAGCTTGCCGATCTCCGTAACGGAGATATAAGGGCGGATAAGCACAGCGCATCCGCCGAATGGGGCTTACCGCCAATGGTTCGACACAGGACGCGAAGGGTTGAGGCTTCGTCCAGCTACCCTCTAATCAACCCTGTTCGGCTCCGCTCAAGACAAGCCGCTTTTTCGAGGCGACTTGCTGACCAGTTATTGGCCAGCATCGCCAAGCCTTGAAGCACGGGAAAACTCACGGCCTCCTCACATATTTATCCACAGGATCCGTGGAAAGACGAGTGGATATGGGAAAGCGAGAACGTCGCCAAAATTGGCTGGGCTTCCCGGATACGCCGGCAAGCCCGCCAGGTTCAGGCGTAGACGGGAGCGAAGGCCTTTGCCGGTTCCTCGACGGGACCGTTTTCGCCCCAGTAGGGCGAGAGCTTGCGCAGGTGGGCGATGATGGGGGGGACGGCTTCGATGACCCGGTCGATTTCGGCCTGGGTGTTGAAGCGCGAGAGGGAGAAGCGGATGGTGCCGTGCGCGGCGGTATAGGGGATGTCCATCGCCCGCATGACGTGGGAGGGCTCCAGCGAGCCCGAGGTGCAGGCCGAACCGGAAGAGGCGGCAATACCCTGCTTGTTGAGCAGCATCAGGATCGCTTCGCCCTCGATGTATTCGAAGGCGATGTTGCAGGTATTGGGCAGCCGGTTGTCCGGATCGCCGGTCACGAAACAGTTGGGTACCCAGGCCAGTATGCCTTGCTCCAAGCGGTCGCGCAGGGCCCTGACTTCGCGATTTTCGAACTGTATATGGTCGAGCGCCATTTCGCAGGCCTTGCCCAGGCCGACGACGGAAGCCGCGTTCTCGGTGCCGGCGCGCCGGCCGCGCTCCTGGTGGCCGCCGCGCATGAGGGGCCGGAAGCGGACGCCACGTTTCAAATAAAGCACGCCGATACCCTTGGGCGCGTGCAGCTTGTGACCGGAGAGGGACAGCATGTCGATCTTGCCGGCGGCGAGGCCGATCGGAATCTTCCCCGCCGCCTGCACGGCGTCGGTATGGAACTGTATACCGGCGGCATGCGCCATTTCGGCCATTTCCAGGACCGGGAACAGGGTGCCGGTCTCGTTGTTGGCCCACATGACGGACACGATCGCGACGTTGGGCGTCAGCAGGCGCCGGTATTCCGCCAGGTCGAGCCGGCCCCGCTTGTCCACCGCCAGGCGGTGAATGGTGTAACCCTCCTTCTCCAACTGGGCGCACAGGGCCAGCACGGCGGGATGCTCGACCGTGGTGGTGATGATTTCCTTACGGTGGGGGAAACACTTGATGGCGGACAGGATCGCGGTGTTGTCGGATTCGGTGCCGCAGGACGTGAAGATGATCTCCGAGTCGTGTTCCGCGCCCAGCAGCGCCTGCACTTGCTTGCGCGCCTTGCCGAGCGCCCGGCCGACGCCATTGCCGAAGCTGTGGATGGAGGATGGATTGCCGAACTGCTCCAGAAAGTAGGGCAGCATGGCCTCGACGACCCGAGGGTCGCAGGCCGTGGTGGCGTTGTTGTCTAGGTAGATGTCAGCCATGGGCCACGCTCCTCCGCTCGCGGGGCATCAGGTCGGCGGGAACGACGCGGATGAATTCACCCAGATCTTCCATCATGCGCTGCTGGATGCCGCCGATGGTCATCGAGGCCATGCCGCAGCCGGAGCAGGCGCCGATCATGTTGACGTAGATGGTGTTGCCGTCCACTTCCACCAACTCGCAATCGCCGCCGTCCATTTTCAGGTTGGGCCGTATCGATTCGATCACGGCCTCGATGCGTCGGATGCGCTGCAGGGAAGTCATGCCGCCGCTCGGCCGGCTGGCGGCGAGTGGCAAGGGTTCCGGCTGGTCGACCTTGGAAGCGGTCTCCGGATCGAAGGCGATGCCCTGTTCGGCCAGCACCCGGGTCAGCACTTCTTCGATGCCTTCGTGGCAAGCCGCGCAGCCGCCGCCCGCCTTGGTGTAGTGGGTCACGTCCTGGACCGTGCGCAGGCTGTTGGCGCGGATGGTGTCCTCGATCATGACCGCATCGATGGCGAAGCATTTACAGATCAGGGCGCCCTCCTCGTGGTCGTCTTTCCACTCCACCCCGCGGTAATTGGCCACGGCGGCCTGCAGCGCCTCGCGCCCCATCACCGAACAGTGCATCTTCTCCGGCGGGAGGCCGTCCAGGTAGTCGGCGATGTCCTGATTGGAGACCTTCAGCGCGTCCTCGACCGACATGCCCTTGATGATTTCGGTCAACGCCGAGGAAGAGGCGATCGCGGAGCCGCAGCCGAAAGTCTGGAAGGTAGCGTCCTCGATGAATTCATTCATGGGGTCGACCTTGATCGACAGCCGCAAGGCATCCCCGCAGTTGATCGAGCCGACATCGCCGATGCCGTTGGCCCCCTCCAGCACCCCGACATTGCGGGGGTTGTAGAAGTGTTCCTTGACTTTTT
>Ga0233420_10000572_pt1 | contig 15401 bp, 14 predicted proteins | sample Watercolumn_Mata_4_FD_183009 | JGI IMG/M metagenome (GOLD analysis project Ga0233420, IMG submission 183009) | Freshwater microbial communities from Lake Matano, South Sulawesi, Indonesia - Watercolumn_Matano_2014_102_MG | ecosystem: Environmental > Aquatic > Freshwater > Lake | place...
GCTGTATCGGCAGTTTAACGGTCACGGATTTCACCCACCATCATGATATCCGGATCCTGACGCAAAGCCGCTCTCATACCGGTAGCAAAGTTATAATCAATTTCAGCGTGAACCTGACTTTGATTCAGTCCATCAATCTGAATTTCCACCGGATCCTCAATAGTAAGGATGTTTACATCAATTTGATTTACTCTTTGTAAACAAGAATAAAGAGTAGTTGTTTTACCTGAACCGGTAGGACCGGTGTTGATCACGATCCCATTAGGTAGCTTCAAAGCTTCTTCCATATTTTGTAGACTGATACCGGAAATACCAAGTTCCGGAAGATCGGGAATCTTTCTGGATTTATCCTGAAGACGCATTACCACTTTTTCTCCGTTTACCGTCGGTAAAGTGGAAACACGAAGATCCATTTCACGGCCATCTTTTGTGGTTACATCAGCACGTCCATCTTGTGGAATTCTTTGTTCATCAATTTTCAAATTCGACATAATCTTGATCCTGGAAACCACAGCTGGATGCAAATTTGTAGGATATTCTACGATTTGTTGCAAAACTCCATCCACTCTATATCTGATTCTGACATGATTTTCTAGTGGCTCGATATGAATATCGGAAGACCTCATAATAAGAGCATAACTAATCGAGATCATTACCAATTGAGGAATATTTGCAGACAAAATACTGTCATGAAGTTGAGCCAAATATTCATTAGTTGGAACAGCCTGAGTTTGAATTGCCGGTTGAGCCACAGTTTGTCCAGGCACAACCACATTCGTTACAGGCACAGTTTGTGTTATAGCAACAGTTTGCCCCGCTTGAGTCACTCCGGATTGTGTAGGATTTGTTTCCATTTATTACTTTTGGAAATAAGCATTTAATTGTAGCGAGAATGTAATCATTTTAGATCCAATCATTTCTGAGCTACTCTCAAAGTTCAATCTAATTGAAGAAATAGACATTAGTCTCAGTTTGTTCGAAAAAGATCCTGATGTTTCCATCATTTGTAAGAATTTTACAAAATTATCTTGAGAACTCTTGATGTTCATCCTGACAGGTAAAATCCCAAATCCGGTTTGTTCATCAAAAACTTGAGTTCCATAATCGATATTGGCAATTTCAAAAGCTCCTGTTGTATTCAATTCCTTTTCAATTGCATCCATCTGTCTGGTCAATTCTGTGTATTGATCTCCATTCGGTAAAATTTCACCAGCACTTGCATCAATTTTCTTACTCAAGGCGTCAAATTTCTCTTTATTTGCAAAATAGGCTGTTTTTTCATCAGCCAAAGTCTTATTCAAGGTTACAAGAGTACTATCATTCTGAACAATTCCATCTTTCATGGTCATATATTTTTGCCATTGAAAATAAGAATATACGACGATTCCTACAAGAAGCACCAGACACATCACGGTATAAGCCGTCTTTTGAGTAGCTTGACGTTGCGCCAAGATTTTATAAGATAAGTTTTCCATATGATTTATTTTATTATTTATTAATTAATTAATTACATCCCCAATAAAGCTGGATCTTCCCCAGAAAGAAGAATCTCTTCCGGTCCAGGCTCTTCTTCTCCGGGCAAAGCTGATCCACTTGCTTCCATTGCCGCCTGCATCTGTTCATTTTGAGCTGAATTTTTCAAACGGAAAGAAATTCTCAAACTGGAAGTATATCCTTCTTCCGCGCTTCCGGACTTACTGAAAGATCTCATTTCTGCATTCTCAAATAATGTAGATTTATTCAACGCATCAATCAGGTTTGAGATAGTAGTGAATGTAGTAGTATCGCTTTTTCTGGTTTCTCCAACTACAGAAACTTGACGAGAATCGCTATCAAAAGAATAACTTGTATAACGAATTCCTCCATACCCATCATAATTTTCTTTTGTATAGTTTGGATCGGCTACAATTGTTCTTAAATCGATTTCATTAATAATATTTGACCATTTTATACGGAGTTCCTTTATTTTTTGGATGATACTGAAATCATTCAAGGCCAAAATATCAACCAGTCTAATCGCATCATATAACTGTTGATCCGATAACTTACTCAAATCCATCATAGTCATAGTTTGTTTCAACGTTGAGTTGCTAACTAAATTCGCGGCGTATGAATAATTTTTGTAATCTAACCTAGCCGCAGTATCAGTACTATTTGCAAATTCAGCCGCTTTTTCTTGCAATTTTGCAACAGATTCAGTAACGAATTGTTGACTTACGTCTATGGTAGGAGTCATTAAGTCATCATTTTGGGGCTCAACGGTAGCTAATTCAGCATTCAAAGGTAATATAATTTTAGCCTGAGCTGCCAAGAAAGATTCTTGGAGAGTAGCTCGGAGGGCGGTCATATTTTTTTTAGCCTCATCTCTTTCCGCTTGGGAAACAGTAGAGCTGCTAAAAATTTCATAGTTTTGTAAATAAGAATCAGCTTCATAGCTAAATTGGTCCAAATAAGCCTTAGCCTGAAGGTATCTATAGAAATTAATATTAGCTTGAGCGGAAATAATTTCCTGATTTTTAGAAGCAAGTTCAGTTGCCAAGTTTGGCACCTCAAACTTTTGATTTATGATTTGTAAATAGTCGGTCATTTGTAGAGAGAAAAATCCAACGGAAGCCACTCCTGCCAAAACCAATAATCCAAAAACTCCTTTCAAGATAACTAGCAAAAAGCTTGTAGGAGGAGCCACTTCTTCGATCAAAGAGTTATCTACTTCAGGGGCAACTTCTAAGAGATTTTGGTCTTGGATACCACTATCTGACACCAAACTTTTAATGAAATCCGAATCTGCGGATTTAGGGGCATTAGTAGTATTATCCAATGGATTTACTCCAGAATTATTCTCATCTGGATTAACGGGACCACCCGCATTCAATGTAGAAGAAATTGTATTTGCCATATTTATTTTTGTTTTTATGTTCTTTATCCATATATTCTAGCATTTTTTCTCTTTCGGGTAAAGCACAAAAAAACCTCTCCGCCGCAAAGGAGAGAGGTTTTTGTTCAGTTTTATTTAAAACTATTGAAGTTCAACTGTAGCGCCAACCTCTTCTAGTTTCTTTTTCATCTCTTCAGCTTGAGCTGTATCGACGCCTTCTTTCAAAGGCTTTGGAGCAGCATCAACTAGATCTTTTGCCTCTTTCAAGCCAAGACCTGTCAATTCTCTTACTACCTTGATAACAGAGATTTTTTGTCCACCAGCAGAAGCAAGAACTACATTTTTCTTGCCACTTCCAGCATCCTCAGCAGCAGCAGCGCCTGCAGCAGGAGCTCCGGCAGCAGCTACCATCATTGGAGCAGCAGCAGTAACCCCAAATTTTGCCTCAAGAGCCTTTACAAGGTTAGCCAACTCAAGAACTGGTAATTTTTCAACCAATTCAACGATTTTTTCAGCATCCTTGCTTAGCTCTACTTTTGTTTCGTCTGACATGTTTATAAGTGGTTATAAATTATATAAATAAAAGCTATTAAGCTTGTTTTTTAGCGACAGAATCAAGTACACGTACAAATCCAGCCATTGTTCCATGAAGTACTCCATGAAAACCTTGGATTGGAGATTTGAAAATGTAAACCAACTTTGAAAGCAATTCCTCTTTTCCGGGAAGGGTAGCTAATTGTTTCGTTTCAGCTACAGAAAGCACCTTTCCATCAAGTAAAGCTCCTCTTAGTTTCAAAGCTTTATTCTTTTTACTGAATTCGAAAATCAATTTTGCTCCACTAACTTCATCTTCCATGCAGCAAGCTACAGCAACTGGTCCTTCCAAAACTTCATTTGGAATATCATTGTAACCAATTTCTTTAGCAGCTAACTTAATTAGAGTTTTCTTTGCTACTTGGTAAGTGATGCCTTTTTCACGAAGCCCGGCGCGAAGCTGTTTAACTTCTTTCACAGGCATTCCTTGGAAATCTGCAAAAACTATCGATTTTGCACTCTTCATTTCACTTGTAAGCGCATCTAAAATTTCTTTCTTTTGACTTTTTGTTAACGGCATAGTGTATAGATTAAAAAAATCTCGATTCTGTACATAGAGCTCGAGATCAAAATATTCCTTTGTGTGAAGCGAAATGTTTTGTCTCGGCAGGACTTGGAATGTGTTGCCACAAATGCCTACTATCTATGACGGGGACATTCTAGCGGGATTAAGCCTATTGTCAAATGATTTTTATGATAAAAAACCAAATTCCAAATTTGTCATTTTCGCATGTCGGTAAATCTGCTATTTTGTTGCTGCAAATTAACCTCAATTCTTATGGAATTACTAAAAGACTTAAAATCTTTTCTCAAGAAGGCGAATAAACCGCTTGTAGTCATTCTCGGACCAACAGCCTCTGGGAAAACAGCTCTTTCATTGAAAGTAGCAAAAGAGCTAAACGGTGAAATTATTTCTACTGATTCTCGCCAAATTTATAAAGGCATGGAAATTAGCACAGATATGATTATGCCAGAACATCAAGAAGGTGTGCCTCATCATTTGTTGGGAATGACCCCTCCAAATAAGACAATAACATTGGCAGAATATAAAGACCTGGCTCTTGCCGCAATCAAGGATATTTATCGTAGAAAAAAAGTCCCAATTTTAGTAGGGGGAACAGGTTTATATATTAGTGCCATCATCGAAAATTATGATGTCCCAAAAATTAAGCCAAATAATAGATTACGCGCTAAACTGCAGGAAGAAGCCAACAAAAAAGGAGTCGAAGCCGTTTATGAGAGACTAATAAAATTAGATCCTCAGGCAGCTAAAAAGATTCATCCAAATAATCTACGATATGTAATCCGTGCTATCGAAATAAACATGGCTAGTGGTAAAAACAAACAAGACAAAAAAGCTACTCCGGTTTTTGATGTATTCATGGTTGGAATTAATTGGCCACGAGAAAAATTATATGAAAGAATCAACAGAAGAGTAGATTTGCAATTTGAAAAAGGCCTTATTGATGAAGTAAAAGCTTTGTTGAAAAAAGGATACAAAGAAGATCTTCCATCAATGACCTCTCTCGGAGTAAAAGAAATAATTCCTCATATTAAGAATAAACATAAGATGTCTTTCCCGGAAACTGTGGAGATTTTGAAACGCAATATTAGGCATTATGCTAAAAGACAAATGACCTGGTTTAGAAAATATAAAGATGTTCATTGGTTAAATCCAAAAGAATTAATGGAAATAGCAAAGGCTGAAATAAAAGAAATAAAAGGCAAAGTCGAACCAGCGGTGGTAAAGGCTGAAAAAGTAGTAGTAAAAGAAGTTAAGAAAGTGGTTAAGCAAGCCAAAAAGGCGATAAAGATTGCTGAAAAGAAAGTTGTAAAAAAAGCAGTTAAAAAAGCTGCAAAAAAAGCAGTGAAGAAAGTGGTCGCAAAAAAATCGACAAAGAAAATAGTGAAAAAAACAGTTAAGAAAGTTGCTAAGAAAATTGTTAAAAAATCAGCCAAGAAAATCGCAAAAAAGGCTGTTAAAAAACCGGCCAAAAAAAATGTTAAGAAAGTAATCAAAAAAGTTGCCAAGAAACCAACCAAGAAATCATCAAAAAAGAGATAATTATGGCAAAAAAAACATTTAAAGATTTGTGCTTATTAGCGGCAAAATTACGCTCGGAGACAGGATGTCCTTGGGATCGAAAACAGACCATCGATACCATGCTAAAATGTATCGAAGATGAAGTTGCGGAAGTACGTCAGGCGATTGAAAATGGTGATCATAAAAATTTAAGAGAAGAACTTGGCGATGTTCTTTTCCAGGTGGTTATGATCTCTCAAATCGCCAAAGAAAATGGTTACTTCAAAATTGATGATGTAATCAAAGATATCGATAAAAAAATCCGTTCAAGACATACTTGGGTTTTTGGGAAAGAAAAAGCTCATACAGCTGAAGAGGCTCTTGAAATGTGGCGTCTAAATAAGGAAAAAGAGAAGGCGGCCAAAGCAAAAAAGTAAACACGATTTATCTACATATATGTCTTTCTTAGGGAAAAAATGGATTGTTAAAAATACTGCGCAAGACAAGGATCCTTTGGCGAAAATCTTAAGCAACAGAGGTGTTGAAGACATTAATGAAGGGCTCACTTTGCATGATCCTTTTTTATTTGAAAACATGGTTACTGCTGTCGAAAGAGTGAAAGAGGCGATTGAGAAACAAGATCGCATTATTGTTTTTGGAGATTATGACGTGGATGGAATTAGTGGAGCCACAATCATGATCAATACTCTCAAAAAATTAGGAGCGAATGTGTCATATAGGCTTCCACATCGCGTAAATGACGGATATGGCCTGACAGAGAAATTTATCGATGAGTTCATTGAAAAAAATATAAATCTGATCATTACAGTCGATTGTGGAATCTCTTGTCGTAATGAAGTAAAGAAAGCCCGTGAAAATAATATCGATATCATTATTACCGATCATCACACTATTCCAGATGTTTTACCGGAAGGCTCGACAGCAATTTTGCATCCTCGACTCAATGATTCTAAATATCCTTTTAATGATCTTACCGGAGCAGGAGTTGCTCTGAAGTTTTCACAAGCTTTGCTTACTACTCTGCTCGCCGAAAAATTTAATCAGGAAGAATTTGAAGAATTAGTAACACTGGCCTCTCTTGGTACGGTAGCCGATTTAGGCGTTCTTAAGGGAGAAAATCGCTTGATTGTAAAAAAAGGACTAGAGAATTTACTGACAACAAAATCGAACGGCTTAAAAAAAATAATTGAATTATCCGGAATCAAAGAAGGATTTTTAGATACCCATAGTATTAGTTTTAGAATTGCTCCACGCATCAATGCCGCCGGAAGAATAGGGGATCCATATGTGGCCCTGAGTTTATTATTACAAGAAGAAGCAAATGAGAAAACTCATCTCTTAGGGCAAAAACTGGAGGATTTGAATATCGAACGGCAGGTCAGGACAGAGAAGGCAGTCCAAGAAGCCGAAAAATTTTTTACTGATCAAGCGGAACTCCCTTACATCTTTATTGCTGATAATCCTGATTGGCATGTAGGAATTTTAGGACTTATTGCTGCTAAATTAGTCGAGAAATACAACCGCCCTGCCATCATTATGCAAGATCTTGGAGAAACTTTAGTAGCTTCAGCCAGAAGTCCCAAGTTTTTTCATCTTACAGATTCTTTAAATCAATTTAGTGATCATCTCATTAGCTTTGGAGGACATGCCCAAGCTGCCGGATTCAATATTAAAAAAGAAAATTTAGAAAAATTTAAGGAACAATTTCAGAATTTTACAGCAAAAGCTTTAAAAAATACCGAATTAACTCCAGTCATGGAAATCGATTGTGAGCTAGGAGAAAAAGATATTTCTTTTGAATTAATCGATAAATTAAAAGCTTTAGAGCCATTCGGAATAGGTAATGAAAAACCAACATTCTTATTAAAAAATATTGAACCATATTTTGTAGGACAAGTTGGTAGTGAAAAAAATCATCTCAAATTTGTGATTAAATCAGGAGATAAAGAAGTGCAGGTTATCGGCTTCCATCTGGGGAAATTTGCAGACGATCTTCGCCAAAATAAAAAGATTGATATAGCTTGTAATTTAGAGAAGAACATTTGGAACAATCGCGAATACCTTCAATGTAGAGCTATCGATATTCGCGAAAGTATATAATTCCCCTAGAAAAAAATTCCATAATTGGTATACTTACATCCTTTTTTGGCATAACCCACGTCCTTGACATAATAGCCAAAATATTCTAGAATATACAGAAGCTTGAAATAAAATTTCTAGGGCAAAATGATAAATTCAACTCAAAAACAAGTTATAGATCTAATAAAAAGAAGTAAAAAGATTCTCATATTACCATCTGCTCCACCGGACGGAGATAGTCTAGGTAGTGCAATCGCGCTATACATGGCTTTAAGAAAATTAGGTAAAGAGGTAACTGTCATTTGTAGTGATCCTATTCCTGAAGTGTTGCAATTTTTGCCTAATATTAAAGCTATTGGGAACACAGTTGTGAGTTCTACAGATTTTATTATCACAATTGATCTGAAAAACGCTAAAGTTGATAAAATTAATAGTGTTATTGAAAACAATAAAGTAAATATTGTAATCACTCCAAAAGAAGGTCGTTTCTCGGAGAGCGATGTGACTTTCAATAGAGGAGAAATTGAATATGACTTAGTTATTACCGTAGACTGTGCAGAACTAAAACAGCTTAGAGGATTTTATGAACAAAATGTTGAATTATTCCACCAAGTGCCGGTCGTGAATATTGATCATCACATTTCCAATGTCCATTTCGGAAGAGTGAACAATGTCGATATTATGGCTTCTTCTACAACAGAACTACTTGTGCCATTATTAGAGGTAATTGCCAAAGAAGAAAATATAGAATTGATTGATGAAGATACTGCTACATTATTACTTACAGGAATTATCACCGATACCGGTAGTTTCCAAAATGCTAATACAACTCCCAAAGCTTTCGATGTTGCTGCTCAATTGGTTTCTTATGGCGCTCGTCAGCAAGAAATTATTCAGCACATTTACAAAACAAAGCAATTAAGCCAACTAAAACTTTGGGGACGAGTACTTTCAAAGATCCAAATTGATGAAACATATCGCACTGTTTGGTCAGTAGTTAGTCAGCAAGATTTCAAGGATACCGGAAGTTCTGAAGAAGAAACTGGAGATATTATTGACGAATTAATGACCAATGCGCCTGGTGCTGAAGTAATTATTTTGATGAAAGAAAAGAAAGATGGAACGGTCTCCGTAAGTGTCAGAACAACCACACCTTCTGTTGATGCCGCAAAGATTGCAGAAACATTTGGAGGAGGAGGACATACTCAAGCCGCAGGATTTAGAATGAGTAATATTGGGCTTAGAGATGCTGAATATGACGTAATTAATGCCGTCAAAAAATATCAAACTGAAAGACTTGGATTGACCGCTATTGCTCAAAAACAGGTTGATCAAACAGCTTACGAAACTCCTAAATTTGATAGTCCAGAGCCAAAGTCCGAACCGCCAAAAGTGGAAACTCCAAAGTTTGAGCCACCAAAATTCGAACCGCCAAAATTTGAATCTCGGGAAAGTTCGACCCCAGGAATGGCTGCAATCTCAGAATTTAAACCACAGCCAACACCTGAACCGTCAAAAGTAGATGCTCCAATTCAACAACCACCACCAGTTTCTTCTCAAATATCTCAATTCCCGGTTCCTCAAAGAAAAAGAAGACGCAGAAAAAGACCATCTTCCCCAACGGATCTAAATTTAAAGCCAGAAACTCCTAAAGTAGTTCCACCTAATACTCCATCCGCTCCAACAACTCCAGCGCCTGGCATTGTCTATCGATTTGAAGATTAAAAACCACGTAATTTCTTTTATATCTGAGACAAGATTTCTTCGGCAATGTCACAATTGGTATAAACCATGGAGACATCTTCATCCTCTTCGAGTACATCTATGAATTTCAAAACTTTCTGAGCATCTTCAAGCTTATCCACATTCACCCAGTTTTTTGGGAGGTAAGTTAATTCTGCATTCGAAATCTTAAATCCAGCCTTTTCCAAATATTCTCTTACGCTCATCAAAGAAGTATCGGAAGTAGTTATAATAAATTCTTCACCATTCTTTTCCAAATCTTCTGCTCCTGAATCGATAATCATCAATTCCGCTTCCTCTTCACTTTTACCATTTATAGATGCGCAAATTTTCCCTTTTCTTTGGAACATCCAAGCAATACTAGCACTTTCAGCGTTATTTCCTCCATTCTTTGAAACAACAGTTTTAATACTGGCAATCGCGCGATTTTTATTATCACTAATACTTTGTATCAAAACAGCCATTCCCGCTGGCCCAAAAGCTCCATACATCGTTTCTTCAAACCTTGCACTCTCTTTATCCGCACCAATCCCTTTTTTAATAGCTTTATCAATATTGGCATTAGGAACATTGTCGGCTTTTGCATTAGCAATAGCCACGCGCAGACTTGGATTCATATCTGGATCACCACCACCTTCGCTGGCAGCAATACATATTAATTTTGCATGTCTCGTAAAAATCTTACCTCTTTTGGCATCGGCTGCACCTTTTTTTACTTTAATATTATGCCACTTGGAATGACCCGACATATGAATGATGGTTAAACCTTAACGCGCATACTTTTTTACAGCAGAAGCCACTACTTTGGCAATATTTTTATCAAACACTCTAGGAATAATGTGTTCAGGATCAGGTTTTTTTACTAACCTTGCAATTGATACAGCTGCTGCAATTTTCATCTCATCAGTAATTTTACTAGAACGAGCCTCTAAAGCTCCTTTAAATATTCCAGGAAATACTAATACATTATTAATTTGATTGGGATAATCGCTACGTCCTGTTGCGATTACTCTTGCTCCACCTTTTTTAGCTTCAGCCGGCAAAATCTCCGGATCTGGATTCGACATTGCAAAAATAATTGGATCTTTTGCCATTGTTTTTACCATCGCAGCCGTTACTAAATTTGGCTTCGATACGCCAATAAATATGTCTGCTCCAACTAAAGCTTCTGGTAACCCTCCTTTAATATTTTCTTTATTAGTAATATTGATAATTTCTTTTTTAGAATTATCTAAATCCTCACGTCCTTTATAAATAATTCCTTTACTATCAAGTAAAATGAAATTTTTAAATCCATATTTCATCAATAATTTAGTTATAGCCATTCCGGCTGCGCCAGCTCCACATACCACAATTTTAACTTTCGAAATATTCTTTTTAGTAACTTTTAAAGCATTGATTAAGCCCGCCAAACACACGATCGCCGTACCATGTTGATCATCATGGAATACAGGAATATCCAATTCTTTTTTGAGTCTTTCTTCCACCTCAAAACATCTTGGAGCACTAATATCCTCCAAATTAATTCCTCCTAATGCTGGGGCTATATTTTTAATTATATTTACAATTTCGTCTGTATCCTGTGTCGCTAAACAAATAGGAATTGCATCAACTCCACCGAATTTTTTAAACAAAACACATTTCCCTTCCATCACCGGGAGAGCAGCTTCAGGGCCTATATTACCAAGCCCAAGAACGGCAGAACCATCTGTTATAACGGCAATGGTATTCCCTTTCCAGGTATAGTCGTAAACTTTTTTTGGGTTTTTAAAAATCTCTTTGCACGGTTCGGCAACTCCCGGAGTGTAATACAAACTCATGTCCCTTTTTGTAGACAAAGGAACTTTCGAAACAGTTTCAAGTTTTCCATGAAATTTCTTATGAGCGCCTAAAGAAGCGGTTCTTAAATCCTTCATTTCTAATTTGTTGGAGGTGGAACAGTTGGAGGAACAATTGCCGGAGGTCCATTTGGAGCAAATCCAGGACCAGGAGCTATAGTTGTAACACCATTATCTTCCCCAATTGTATAAGGGGCATTGCTTTTATTCATATAGCTGGTGTAGGCAAAATAAGCGACAACAGCAAGAACGATAACCACAACAATCGTTGCCCAAAATCCGTGACCTTTTCCTGAACAGCAACAAAATTTGCTATCACCACAACATCTGTCATCTTTCCCTCCGCAACAATCATCCCCGCCCTCACAACAAGGAGCGTTTTTTACAACTTTCTTTGCCACTTTTGTGGCTTTTGCAGGTTTTTTTATTGGCATATGAATAAATTTAAAAAATTATAATAATTAAAACTCACTTGTTTTCCCTTTTCTCTTATCCAAAATCACATCAGAATCTCTCTCGTATTTGAAAGTATAATCAACCCCGTCACTATAATAGTAGTCTACAGGGCCTGTGCCAACCCCAATTGAATCAGTTTCGATAATTATCTTGTCCGGCAAAGTGTTTAACATTTGCATTCCCTTTCCTTCCACCAAAATATTTTCAAAAATATTAGCCAAAATATCTTCAGAACTTCCATCGAAATTAAGATCCACTTCTTTATATTCCAAAGTGTCTAACATTGCCTGGATGAGCTGAGGAAAGCGAAAACTCTCGGGACCATCTCCATACTGAGTATAAACTACCAAAATGTAATCACTGTTCAAATAAATATACCAATCAACCATTTTATCGTCACTAAAAAGCACCTCTAAAGCTTTAAATTTATCCCAATTAAATTCTTTGTACGTTGCTTCAGGGAAAAAACTTTTAATCTCACTAAAATAAACTTCAGCGGTTGATTTGGTTTCATTTTCATCGATAGTAACCTCTACTTTTGCCGAATTTGGATAAATTCTTGATGTTGAGAATTGGGGATTATCATCACTCGGATTAAAGAAAACCACATCATGAGGAGTCTTAATAACTTCCCAGGTTTCGGAGTTATATCTAATCTCAAAAGGTAAATCGGTTCCTTCATAAGTATCCCAGTCTGTATAGATTGGAAATTCCTTCCCTTTATCTTCTAGCACTACCATCGTTCGATAAATAATTTCCGCAAAAGCTCCTCTAGTCATCTCTTCCCCAGGATAAATTTGACCTTTTTTATCAGCTAAAACGATATTTTTTTCGCGAGCATAATAAGCATAAGGAGCTACCCAATTTTCTTTTGAAATATCTACGAAAACATCAGCTGTAATTTTCTTTGGAATATTTACCTCCGCTGCACTTAAAGCCATTTTTAAAGTTTCAGACAGTTTAACCTGTTTCGTTGGCTGAAAGGTCCCATCAGCATATCCACTTATAAAACCTGCCTCTTTTCCAGCCATCACAAAAGGAAAAAACCAATTGTCTTTTTTTACATCAGGAAAAGTTTCTTCATAATTTTTAATCGTATCAATATCGAAAGCTTTGGTAATAATTTTCATAGCTTCAGCTCTATTGATCGCTTTGTCTGGACCAAAAGTGCCGTCTGTATATCCATTCACTACATCCTTTTTTTTCAAATATTCCACGGCGTCATAATAAGTACTATCATTTTTTACATCGCTAAAAGTCGCCGCATTCGCAGTTGTAAAATTGGTAAACAATGAAAAGCCAAGAACGACTAAACCTAATTGTTTAATAAAATTTCTCATAGGGTAAAAACAAACTATCACAAATTTAGCCTGTAGGCCACATAGAACGAATTTGCAAAATCAAGATTCCTTGCCTAATTTAAAGGCTTAAGAATAGAGAAGTTCGCCAGGGTGATATTTATCCAAATTATCCTTCCCAATTAACTCAACCAATCGATGAGTGACTTTATCTATTTTTACACTCTCTTGAACACCTCTCTTCATATCTCTGATGATTGCAGTCCCTTCACGAACTTCAGTAATACCAATCAATACGGCATATGGAGCCTGAAATTTGTTAGCTAGTTTTAATTGAACATTGATAGCTCCCTTACCAAGAGCCCCCATCGTTTTTAAACCAGCTTCACGCATTTCATCAATCAAATTAAGACATTTTCTTTTTGCCTCGATGCCTAATTGAGCAACAAAAACATGTAGTTCATCTTTTTTGGGAACACGAATTTTTTCACGTTTCATATTTGCAATAATTCTTTCAATTCCTGCTGCAAATCCCACTGCTGGAGTGCTCTGACCACCCATCAATTCAACAAGTCCATCATATCTGCCACCTCCACCAATTGCATTTTGAGCACCTTCCGATTTATCCCAGAATTCAAAAACCGTTTTCGTGTAATAATCCAACCCTCTAACTAATTTTGGATTTTCAGTATATTCGATTCCTATTTCATCTAAATAACTTTTAAGTTCATCATAATGTTCAAGAGATTCCTTATCCAGGTAATCAGTCATTTTTGGGGCAAGCGAAGCCAAAATCTGACAATCTTCCACCTTGCAATCTAGCAACCTCATCGGGTTTTTATCCAATCTATATTTACAATCTTCACACAAAGATCTCTCTTTCCCTACATAATAATCTTGCAAAATTTGCATATATTTTTTACGAGATTCTGCTGTTCCAATAGTGTTCAATTGTAGATTAAACAATTGATCAATTCCCAAATCTCCGTAAATTTTCATTGCTAATTGAATAAGCTGTGCGTCCAAAGCCGGATCAGTTTCTCCGATAATTTCAAATCCAATCTGCCAAAATTGTCTGTATCTTCCTTTTTGAGGACGATCATATCTAAAATGTGGCTCAATATAATAAAGCAGCACCGGCTGTGGCCACTGATTCATGTTGTTTTGGATATAACTTCTGACTACCCCAGCGGTACTTTCCGGCTTTAAAGTCAAGCTCCTGCCCTTGTGGTCAGGGAAAGTATACATTTCTTTAGTGACGATATCGCTAGCTTCTCCAATACTACGTTTGAAAACATCAGTATATTCAAACATGGGAGTAGAAATACGACGAAACCCAGCTTGTCTGGCACGATGACGAACGACTTTTTTGATATATGTAAAATAATCATGATCTTCAGGCAGAATGTCATGCACTCCTTTTGGAGTCTGATACGGAAACACTACCGTTGTCGTTTCTTTGTCGTCGGCCATTTTGAGTTAAATTAATAAATAAACGTTACTTTAAGACTAGGTTCCACTCTAACACTTTTTCACTATTTTTCAAGAATAAAGAAATTATCAAAAATCTACTGACTCTCAATTTCAAACGACGTCGAAGGAGTGATATTAGTACAATGTTTGAATTTTTTGGGACTCAATTTATATAGATAATAAGCCGCCGCCGCGATCATGGCTGCATTGTCAGTACAAAGTATCAAAGATTTTGGATGCCTAAATTTTACATTTTTTGGCAATTTTGACTCGATTACTTCGCGTAATCTCGTATTCGCAGAAACTCCACCGGATAAATGAAGCTCCTTAACTTCGGGATATTTTTCATAAGCCTGAATCAATTTGTCAGCCAAAACTTTCACCACCGCTTCCTGAAAACTGGCCGCCAAATTATTTTTGAATTCATCAGGAAGCTCTGCTTCGCTAAATACGCTATGATTTTTGGCATATGTTTTTGCTTCATTTAAAACAGCAGTTTTTAATCCTGAAAAACTAAAATCCAAACTGTCTTTTTCAAGATAACTTCTTGGTAAGTCAAAAGCTTTATTATCTCCATTTACAGCGGCTTTTGAGATCACTGGCCCTCCCGGATAACCTAAACCCAGAATACGAGCTACCTTATCAAAAGCTTCTCCGGCGGCATCATCACGAGTCTCTCCCAAAATCTCAAATTTGTGATGATCACGCATTAAAACTAGCTCATTATGTCCACCGGAAACTGTCAAAATAATAACTGGAAACTTTATTTTATCTTCAATCTCCAGCCAGTTAGAATAAATATGTCCTACAATATGTTGCACCGGAATCATCGGAATATTTTTCACATACGAAATCACATTTGCAGTCTCAGTCCCGATAATCAAAGAGCTCACCAGTCCGTGACCTTTGGTAATCGCTAAAGCATCGATTTTATTCCAGCCAAGTCCGGCAACCGCCAAACACTCATCCAGAACAGGAATAATTTTTAGAACATGTTCACG
>Ga0233420_10000575_pt1 | contig 15356 bp, 12 predicted proteins | sample Watercolumn_Mata_4_FD_183009 | JGI IMG/M metagenome (GOLD analysis project Ga0233420, IMG submission 183009) | Freshwater microbial communities from Lake Matano, South Sulawesi, Indonesia - Watercolumn_Matano_2014_102_MG | ecosystem: Environmental > Aquatic > Freshwater > Lake | place...
GTAAAGCTTGAAGATATGCCACATTTGCTTGTAGCTGGAACGACCGGTAGTGGAAAGTCTGTTGCTGTTAATTCATTCTTAGTTTCACTTTTATATCAAAATTCCCCTAGAGATTTAAAGTTAATTTTGATTGATCCTAAGGGAGGAGTAGAGCTTGGCCATTATAATGGAATCCCTCATTTGCTTACGCCGGTAATTCGTGATGCTGAAAAGGCAGCAATTAGTTTGAGATGGATTGTGGCGGAAATGAATAGAAGATATGGTCTTTTATCTGAAAAGAGAGTGAGAAATATTACGGAATATAATGAGCTAGAAGCAATTAGTAAAATGCCAAAGATTGTAGTGGTGATTGATGAATTAGCGGAATTGATGATGGTAGCCGGAAAGGAAGTAGAAGCTTCGATTTGTAGAGTGGCTCAATTAGCTCGTGCAGTTGGAATCCATTTGATTATAGCTACACAAAGGCCTTCAGTTGATGTTGTGACGGGTTTGATCAAGGCCAATATACCTTCAAGAATTGCGTTTGCTGTAAGGAGTCAAATTGACTCTAGAACTATTTTGGATGGAATGGGCGCGGAGGATCTTCTTGGAAAAGGAGATATGCTTTATCAACCGATTGGAATGAATAAGCCGGTGAGGGTTCAGGGAGTGATGATCACGACAGAGGAAGTTGAGAAAGTGACGAACAGAACTAAATTGGCGGTGGAGCCTGAATATGATGAAAGTATTACTTCAAGCCAAACTGCTAATCAAAAATTGAGTGGAATTCCGGATGCAAATCAATCTGTGGATGATGATGAACTTTATGCTCAGGCTTTTGAAATTGTAAAAGAGACCAGAAAAGCTTCAGCATCTCTTTTCCAAAGAAGGCTTAAGGTAGGATATGCAAGAGCGGCGAGATTAGTTGATTTGCTTGAAGAAAATGGGGTGGTTGGTCCGGCTGATGGAGCAAAGCCGAGAAGGATTCTAATTGATTAAAAGAAAGATTTAAGGAGTTGGTTGAAAGTCTAAATTGGAGCTGATAAAACCTAGTCCAATGAAGAAAAGTATTATTGAGAAGATTATAGTTATAAGCATGGTCCAGGTTATTAAGCGTAGGCGGGTTCCTTTTTCGATGTAGTAAAATCCACAAAAAATTAATCCTGCGCAGATAAGTGCTCCGACCCAAAGACCGTATTCTCCCAGTACTTTAGTAGAAATAGCGAAAATGGAGCTTGTTAAAAATATTCCAAAAAATATTAGAGTGAATTTTTTTAATATTTTAGCGAATGGTCCTTCTTTTGTGGTGATATTAATCTGCATTTTGAAATTTATTTCGTGAAATATTCTACAGCATTTTTGAATAATTTTAATCCTTTACCTTCTTTTGGTAGAGGGTTTCCTTCGCGAATTAATTTTTCTTTTTCAAGCGTCCAGCCGTCTTCATTTACGAAACAATTAAATCTTTCCGGATGAGGCATCATGCCTAAAATTCTGCCTGATGGATCACAAATTCCGGCGATATCTTCCATGGCTCCGTTGGGGTTGAAAGGAAATTCTAATTGAGCTGGAGAGCCGTTTTCTTTGACGTATTTCCAAGCTACTTGATCGCCTGATTTAATTTGTTTCAGGGTTTCTGCGTCAGTGTAGAAATTTCCTTCACCATGAGCGATAGGGAGGTGAATTACATCTATTCCACGGGTCCAAATACATTTGTTTGAAGCTTTTTTTAGGTATACCCAGCGGCATTCATAACGAGCTTGGTTATTGTGCATAAGGGCTACGGTGCGTTTGCCGTAATCATCGTTAAGAGCAGGAACAATTCCTAAGTTTGCAAGCATTTGAAATCCATTACAAATACCGATGATGAGTTTGTCTTGGCGTGCAAAATTAAGAAATTTATCTTGAAGATTGTTTTTTATTTTATTAGCCATGGCATTTCCAGATCCGGTATCGTCTCCGTATGAAAAACCTCCGGGGAAAGCGATTATTTGGTAGTCGTCGATGTTTTTGCTTCCATCGATTAGGTCATTGATATGTACGATTTCGGAAGTAGCTCCTTCCATTTCAAAAACTTTTGCAGTTTCTTCTTCGCAATTGATTCCGTAACCTGTGATGATGAGTGCTTTTGGGGTCATGATATTAATGTTAATGCTTCAATGGGGTCCGGCTCGTGTTTTTCAATAGGGATTTCTTCTCTGCTCTGCGGAAAATTTTGCTCCTGACCGTCGCAATTTTCCTTGCGCAGAGTCCTTCGTTTCCTCGCTTGTAGCTCGTTCACTTCGGACCAGAAATCTCGCTACTTTTTGGTGCCGCGGGAGGGACTTGAACCCTCATGAGATTGCTCCCACACGCACCTGAAACGTGCGCGTCTACCAGTTCCGCCACCGCGGCGTGTGGTATTTACCAGCCTTTGAATGTTTGGCGGTAAGCTTCATCTAATTTTGAAATTTCAGTATTAATTAATTCTTTATTATCAAATCCTTTGATGATGAATTTTTGATCTTCTCTGACTTGTCCAATCAAGGCAAATGGAATGTCTTTGAATAATTCTTCGAATGCTTTTTGGTTTTGTGGTGCGACTGTGACTACGAAGCGGGATTGTGATTCGGAGAATAATAAAAAGTCTTCACGATCGATATTTTTTGCAGGAACTTTTGTAAGGTCGATTTCCATGCCGAGTTGTCCGGCGATTGTTTTTTTGGCTAAGACGGCCCCGATTCCGCCGTGTGACGGACTTAAAGAAGAGGCAATTAATCTTTTGTTTACAGCTTCTTCGAATAAGCGATATAGGTTGATTGAAAAATCAGCATCAACTTGTGGAACATTATTTCCAATGGAAGCAGGATCTTGCATCAAGAAATATTCACTGGCTCCGAGTTCGTTTTTAGTTTCTCCCAAAATATAAATTAAATCTCCGGCGAATTTTGTGTCCAAAGAAACGGATTTAGTAACATCATCGATTACTCCGATTGAAGAAATTAATAGTGTCGGAGGAACTGAAATTCGGATTGGATTTCCATTTTTGTCGTAACCTTGGAAATCATTAAACATGGAATCTTTTCCGGAAATATATGGAGTGCTGTATTTGGTTGCATAATCGTAACAAGCTTGAGCAGAAGCCTTTAATTGTCCTAGTCTCTCCGGATCGTTGCTGCTGCACCAACAGAAATTATCGAGCAAAGCCATGCGATCAAGTGTGCCACCAATGGCGATAACATTTCTAATTGCTGTATCAATGCTGCAAGCGGTCATGTGATAAGTGTCGATATCGGAATAGGTTGGATAAAGTCCTTGAGAACAAACGACTCCTTTGTCAGAAGTCATCAAAGGTTTGGTAACAGAGGCGGGGGAATTTACTTTCCCTTTGCCGTGAAGAGGTCCCAAAACCGCTCCACCTTGTACAGTGTGATCGTATTGGCGAGAGATAAAATCGAAACTGGTGATATTTGGACGAGATATCATTTGAAGTAGAGTCTCGGTGAGATTTTGTGGTTGATTGAAAGTTGGCTCGACGTGTTTTTCTCTGGTGTAGGATGTCTTTAGAGTTTTTCTGGGAAGACCGTCATGAAGGAAATTCATATCCAGATCCATGATTTTTGAACCGTTTAGGTTGACGACGCATCTGCCGCTGTCATTAAATTCTCCAACTATTGTGGCTTCGACGCCGCGTTTTTCCATTAGATTCATAAATTCCTCGGCTTTATCCGGAGGAATAGCAAGAGTCATTCTTTCTTGTGATTCACTGATCCAAATTTTCCAAGGATCCAGATTTGGATATTTTAGAGGAACTTTATCGAGATCAACTTCGCATCCGCCGCATTCTTTAGCCATCTCGGCGATAGAACAAGAAATTCCGCCGGCTCCGTTATCAGTAATTGAATGGTATAAATTTAATTGGCGCGCTTCTTTGATAATGGCATCTGATAATTTTTTCTGAGTAATCGGATCTCCGATTTGGACGGCAGTTGCCGGACTTCCGGAAGTCAAAGCTTCTGATGAAAAAGTAGCTCCATGAATTCCATCTTGTCCGACTCTCCCACCGGCTACTACTACGAGGTCTCCTTTTTGAGCTTTCTTTTCCCAGGATGGTTCTCCATTGATTTCTTTTGGAATAAGACCGATTGTGCCTACGAAAATAAGAGGTTTGCCTTTGTATCTTTCATTGAAATAAATAAATCCTTGAGGAGTAGGGATACCACTTTGATTGCCTCCGGCATTAACTCCATCAACGACTCCTTGTAAAATTCTTTTTGGAGAAAGTGCAGGATTTTTTAATTCTTTATCGCGATAAATTGTTTCGGTGTCGTCGGGATTTCCAACGCAAAAACCATATTTATTAATAACCGGTTTAGCTCCTTTTCCAAAGCCGATAGTGTCTCTATTTACGCCTACGATTCCGGTAATTGCGCCTCCAAACGGATCGAGTGCGGAAGGACTATTATGAGTTTCAGCTTTGTCGGTGACGATCCAATTTTCGTCGAATTCGATTCCCCCGGAATTGTCTTTAAATACTGACACACAAAAATCTTTTGAGCCTTTTTGGTTGCGAATATCTTGAGTGGCTTTTTTAATGAGTCCTTTGTATAGACCTTCGTCATTTTCGTCGATTTTGGCTGCGAAAATGGTGTGTTTACAGTGTTCAGACCAGGTTTGAGCGAGAGATTCGAGCTCGATATCGGTTGGTTGTCTTTTTTCTTTGGTGAAATAATCTTTGATAACGTCTAATGATTCTTTGTCTAAGGCTAGGGGTCCGCGACGTGTACCGTCTTTGTCCGGGATTCCTTGTTTGCCGAGTTTTAGGAGCTCTTCTTCGGGGATATCTAAATTTACGATATCTGCTTGTGGATGAGAAGTAAGATAAACTTTTGGAACCACGATATCCATTCCTTTGTCTTTAATGAATTTATCGTAAGATTTAATATGAATTCTTTGGATTAAAGTATTTGCTAAAGAATTTCCTATTTCTTTGGCTTGATCTTCGGTTAAAGAGCCTTTTAAGAGTATTAACTGAGAAGCGTGGACTGATTCTTCGTCGATAAATTTGGTTTTGAATAAGTCTTCGATGCTTTCTTTGGCGGTGTTGGCTACATTATCTGTTACTCCTGGTAAAAATCCGATCTCGATAGCGAAATCAAAAGGAATTTTTAAGGAATAATCATCTATTAAATGTTCCTGACTGACCGGGTTAGATAGGATGTCGGCAATCTTCTTTAAATCTTTTTGATCAAAGTCTTTGTTAACGGTATAAACTTCGATAACTTTGGTTTCAGTTATGCCGATTTTGGAGTTCTTTAGTTTGTTTAAAAGAACCTGTGAACGAGTGTCGTTTACTTTGGTGAAAATCTCGATACGGTGTGCTTTCATGAATGCTAGTATTACTAAATTAACAAGCCCGAGCTCAAAATATCACTTGTTGGAGAAAAATTCAAAAGGAATATTTAGACGTAACGACCGGTTTCTACTCCGTTGATATTCAAAATTTCGCTACCGGATAGTTTATAGTCATCTATTAGAACTTGCATTTCGGAAATAATCCAAAAACGAGTTATCCATTTTATAGTAATTGTTCCGATGGATGATTTAAAAGAATATCCTATTTTGGCTTTTTCTTTATCGTAAGTGATGGTTGATTGGAGGTCTTCTAGTTTTTCAAACGTTCCAGATTCCGATTTTTTAGTTATACGTACTGAGATGGGGGATTTTGTATAATTGTGTCCCTCGTAACTTAATTCGATATATTTATCGTCTTTTTCAGTGAAATATCTAAATAAAGCCATTTTAATTTGGTTAATTAAGAGTTAAGTCCGTGACATTTTTTATATTTTTTGCCACTACCACATGGACAAGGATCGTTTCTGCCAACTTTTGGGAAAACTGATTTTTGGTTTTGTATTACAGATTTAGGACTGTTAGCTTTTATTATTACGGGATTATTGCTGTTTAACGTTGAATGAGTAATTCCGCCACCAGTTAACTGTGCCTGTACTTGGTCTTCGTTGGTTTGCATGTTTTGAACGGTAGATTTGGCAAGCATTTGGTGAGGTACGGCCTTTCTAACATCTATTTTAAATAGCGTATTAACCGTATTGGAGCGAACCGTATCGATTAATTCATTAAACATTTCAAAAGCTTGAGATTTATATTCGATTAATGGATCTTTTTGAGCATATCCACTAAAGGCTACAGTTTCCCTTAAGTGACTCATCTCATCTATATGTTCCATCCAAAGATTATCGTTTGTGCGGAGAAAAACGGCTTTTTCAATAGGGTAAATCAAAGATTCTTCAGGAAGTTCAGAAATTTTCTTTTTATAGGACTCTACTAAGTATTGAGAGGCGAACTCAATTAATTTTTGTTGATCTTTGATTTCTTCAAATTCTTCTAATCTAATCACGCTACTCTCGTCTTTATAAATTGTAGTTAATGTTTCAAAAATATTTTTTTGGTCCCAAGTTTTTGGGTTGTAATCCGGTTCTGTGCGGGACATTACGATTACTTGAGCAATTTCTCTCATCATATTGAGCACTTCTTCGTGAATATTTTCTTTGTCTAATAACTCTTTTCTGCGTTTATAGATGATGTTTCTGTGAACATTCATAACGTCATCGTATTCAACAAGATGTTTTCTAATATCAAAATTATGTCCTTCAACTTTTTTCTGAGCGCTTTCAATGGATTTTGAAATCATCCCGTTTTCGATTGGCATATCTTCCGGAACTTTCAAAAATTCCATCATTTTTTTAATACGATCTCCTCCAAAAAGCCTCATTAAGTCATCATCCATGGAAACGTAGAATTGGCTTGCTCCTGGGTCTCCTTGACGTCCACTACGACCTCTTAACTGATTATCAATACGACGAGCTTCATGGCGTTCTGTTCCTAAAATAAATAAGCCGCCAAGTTTGCGAACATCGTCACCTAATTTAATATCAGTACCACGACCAGCCATATTTGTAGCAATAGTAACGGCTCCTTTTTGGCCTGCGTTTGCGATTATTTCAGCTTCACGTTCATGCTGTTTGGCATTTAATACATTATGAGGAATGCCCTCGAGTTTTAATAATTCACTGATTATTTCAGATCTTTCTACGGAAATTGTACCAACTAAAACTGGTTGTCCTTTTTGATGTAGCTCTTTGATTTGTTTTACTGCTGCCATAAATTTACCTTTGCTGGTTTTATAAATGGCATCCGGTTTGTCATCTCTGACGCAAGGTTTATTGGTAGGGATAACAATTGTTTCCAGTCCATAGATTTGATAAAACTCTTCAGCTTCAGTCAAAGCGGTACCAGTCATGCCGGCTAATTTATCAAAAAGTCTAAAATAATTTTGGAAAGAAACGGTTGCTAATGTTTTTGATTCTCTTTGAACTTCAACATTTTCTTTTGCTTCAATGGCTTGATGTAAGCCGTGTGAATAACGACGTCCAGGCATCAAACGTCCGGTAAATTCATCGATAATAATAATTTCATTATCGCGAATCATATAATCTACGTCAGCTTTATAGCAGGTGTAGGCACGTAGAGCTTGTTCAATATGGTGAACTTCTTCAAATCCTGCTTCAGTAAAAATGTTATCCAATCCAAGGAGATCTTCCATTTTTTTAATACCTGCTTCGGTAAGAGTTGCAGTCTTTTGTTTCTCATCAATTTCGTAATGAGTTTTTTCTTCTAGTTGATTGATTAATTTTGAATATTGAAGATATTTCTGAGTAGATTCTTCGGCTGGAGCAGAAATAATAAGAGGAGTTCTGGCTTCATCAATCAAGATGGAGTCAACTTCATCGACGATGGCATAATGTAGATTTCTTTGAACAATACTTTCTAAATTTGTAGCCATGTTGTCACGAAGGTAGTCGAATCCGAATTCATTGTTGGTTCCATAAGTAATATCGGAATTGTAAGCGATTTTCTTTTCTTCATGACTCATCCCGTGAACAGTAACGCCGACGGACATTCCCAAATAGTTATATAAACCACCCATCCATTCAGCATCACGATGAGCTAAATAATCATTTACCGTAACGACAAAAACTCCTTTTTCGGTTAAGGCATTTAAGTATACCGGCAAAGTACAAACCAAAGTTTTACCTTCACCGGTTTTCATTTCAGAGATATTTCCTTGATGTAAAACGATTCCACCAATCATTTGAACATCATAAGGGACCATTTCCCAGGTGATTTCTCGATTTCGAACATTCCATTTTTTTCCATATAAATGTCTACATGCTGTTTTTACTAAAGCAAAAGCCTCTGGAAGGATATCATCAAGAGATTCTCCTTTTTTGAGACGTTCTTTAAATTCTGTAGTTTTGGCTAAAACTGTATTTTGATCCTTGATCTCTTCTTGATATTTTTGTTCAATCTCATTGATTTTAGTAACGATTGGGTAAATCTTTTTTAAAGCTTTTTCATTAGGATCTCCTAAAAGTTTATTTATAAAGTTTCGAATCATTGTTTTTTGATAAATTATTAGCTGATTTGTGCGGAAGCATTTTAGCACTTAATGCTTTTGGCGAGAACATCTGACGTTGACATTGCACAAGAAGCTTATATAATTCGCTTCCAGATCTAGTTTAATTTAGAAAAAGATGACAGAGGTTTTTAATGATGGGCAGGTAGAGAAAGTTGAAGGAGCGGTGGTTTCTGAGGCTGTAGTAGAAGCTGTCGATTCCGAAAGAGCGGCTATTTCTCAAATGGTTTGTATTAGCGTTCATGGAAAGAAGTTTTTAATTGGAGCAGATGTGATTGCGGATTTTCCTCAGGGAATTTTGGACTCGTTAAGAGTTGTGGTAGAGGGGGATCATAAATTTGAAAGAGGTTCTAATTTGGAATCAATAATGGATATTGCTGGAGGGTTTAAAAGAAGAGTTCAAGGACTAGTTGATTTGAGGAGACGAGTGGAAAGAGAATATAAGTTGGCGAGGTTTAATAGACGTTCTAAAAGGGGAAGTAATTTGCGTAATCATCAGGAAAAATCTTCGGTAAGAAGATCTTCCAAGGATATGAAAAATAGAGGGTTTTTCTAGATATAGAGGGTTTTTGAATCAGACTGTTAGTTTTGAAAATATAGACTGGTAATGATTGAAATGAGAACTTATTCTTTGTATCCCTGAAATATTACGACGAAGGTTTTTAGAATTATCAGTAAATCTAGCCAGATGGACCAATGTTCGATGTAGTAACGATCGAGTTTCATTTCTTCATCGAAGCTTAGATTTGAACGACCGCTGACTTGAGAAATCCCTGTGATTCCAGGATTTATAGTGAGTGAAAATTTGTGCTTTCTTTGGTATTTTTCAACCTCTTCTGGAAGATGAGGACGAGGGCCTACAAGGCTTAATTTGCCACTTAGTACATGGAAAAGTTGAGGCAATTCATCGATGGAATATTTTCTTATAAATTTACCGACTTTAGTAATGCGAGGATCATTTTTGATTTTTACTAGCGGGCCATCTGTGCGAATATTGTTTTTTGCTAATTCGGTGTAACGGAGATTGTCAGTATTGGGATACATGGAACGAAATTTGTAGAAAGGGATTAGTTTGCCAAATTGACCAACTCTTCTTACCGGTTTTCCGTTGTCGAGTTTTGTAAATAGAATGGGTCCTTTTGAGTCCAATTTTATTGCGATGATAGTGATGAGCATTACTGGTGAAAAAATAATTATGGCGATAATTGAACCAATAATATCCATGATTCTTTTATTGATTTTTCCCCATCCTTCAAGTGGAGTTGGATTTAAACTGATTACGGGGACGGTTCCAATAGTAGAGGTTTCGATATTGGTGCGACGCATTTCGATTGTGTCTGGAACGAAGCGATAGGCGATGTGATTGAGATCACATGTCTCCAAAATATTGGCATTATCTGTTGCTGATTTGAGAGAAGCCGTTTGAATGACTTCATCTACATGGTATTTTTTTAGAATTTTTTCAAAATCCAGGATTTTCCCTAAAATTGGGAGAGTTTGATTTGGACGATTGGGTTTGGATTCTTCTTCAACTAATCCGATCAATTTATAACCAATCTCTTTTTCAAGGGATTTGGAAAGATCATTTGTTAGCTTGTTGTGGCCAATAAATAATAAGTGTCTTTTTCCAATATTCATTCGTAAAAAAATAGTTTCAATAAGTTTTATCAAAGCTTTTCCAAAAAATATGAAGATAAAAGTTAGTCCCCAGCTGTAGATAATGGCTAGACGTGAAAAGGGGAATGTTCTAGTAAAAAAGAAATAAGTGACCATGGCCATTGCCCAGATGATACAAAGCAAAATACTGCGATTAATTTCTTTAGAGAATCCGGTTGTAGTTTTGAAAGTGTACATTTTCCCAAGAGCGAAAATTATAACCAAAGCGATGGCTGCACTTGTGCTGAATTCTAAATATTCTCTAATGGTGGGCAGGATGCTGTAATCGATTGGACTGGCGATTCCGCGAATTGGTTCAGTAATAAGACGTAATTCATATGCGGCTAAAAACCCAAGAATTGTCATGATGAAATCTACGGGGGCCTTAATTACACCGAAGAATATTTCAAACCGTTTCATAATTTATTTTAAATACTGCTCTTTAATTAGGTTATCATAAGCCGAGTTTTGTTCTCGCAGAGCGAGTGTGATCATCTATCTTGCCCAGCATAGCTGGATCATGCGGTGAGAAAATTTGTAAGCAATTGGGGGCGAACAAATTTTTCCATCTCACCTTGCACCTAGTAGGGTTTACCAACTTTCCTTTGTAGTCTCCTACGCAGGAGTTCCATCTAAGATGGACTTTTCACCTTTGGTTCTGCTAAAGGAATGAATTCCTTGGTCAGAATTAGTATTGTCTCTGTGGCACTATCCCTCCTTCTGATTTTTGGACAGAAGTGGCAAGCTGTTAGCTGCTACTATTTCCCGTGGTGCTCGGACTTTCCTCTCTTTTGCATGCTTACGCAGTGGCGAAAGAGCGATCATTCAAACCTGTTAAAGAGCAGGGAATATTATGCATAAAAGTATGGTTTTTTGCAATTGGAAACTAAAGAAAACAGGATTTTAGAGTGGGAGGATTTTTTCTGAAGAAAAGTGGGTGATTTTTAATTCTTTGGCGGAAGTGTTTTTTAGGGCTGCTCTTGGAATTAAGCCGATGAGTTCACTTTCGAGTATTTCGGTGTGGTATTTTTTGGCTAACTTATCGACTAATTTGAAAACTTTTAGAGGTGGAGTTTTTTTGTAATTGGTGAGGTTCATGGAAACTTGAGCGAGGTTTTTGTGTTTGAGTTTTAGTCCGAGTGCTTTTACGTAGGGGAGTCCGCCTGTTTTTTCGCGAATTTGGTTGGCGATTTTTTTGGCTATTTCGATATCGGAAGTTTTGAGGTTGATGTTAAATGCAACCAAAATATTTCTTACTCCAAGGGCGATTGCTCCTGCTTTTCCAAGATATTTTGGTCCTAAATCAGGGAATCTATTTTTGTTCTTAGAAATCTCTTTTTTTAGTTGCTCGTAGCCGATATTGCGGACATCAGCGAGGTTTTTTCTTTTTGCAGTAGTGGCAGATTTTTCATAAAAATAAACGGGAATTTTCAGTTCTTCAGCAATTTTTTTACCAAGTTCTTTTGAATATTTAATAGCTTCTTTTTCAGAAATATTTTTTAGAGGAATAAGTGGCATGACGTCAGTTGCTCCGATGCGAGGATGAATGCCTTTGTGCTTGGCGAGATTAATAATTTGCGAAGCTGTTTTTGTGGCTTCGAAGGCAGCTTTTAAAACTTTTTTCGGTTCTCCTAAAAAAGTTATTACACTGCGATTGTGGTCTGGGTCACTGCTAGAATCTAAAACTTTTACACCTTTAATTTTTTTAATGCTACTCAAAACTTTGGCAATTTTTTTCTTGTCTTTGCCTTCACTAAAATTCGGTACGCATTCGAGAATTTTTTGCATACTATTCAACGTAGATAGGTTCTCCTCCTTGAGCACAAGGTTTTGCATTTGTTTTTACAATTTCTGCAACTTCAGTATCATTTTCGTATTTTTTGAGAATGGTGAGCATTGATTCATTGTTATCGACTGGAAGATTGTGTTTCTTGAATACCTCTTTAACGCGAGCTTCAGTTTGAGCTTTATCATTTTTAAGGGTAGGATTTGTGAGAATTTCACAAGTAAATTCAATGTTTGCATTAATAAAATCAGATCTTTCAATTTGAGTTGGAAGTTGAGTTGTACCGTCTTCAGTAACAATTGGTTGCTCTTTTATCCTAGGTTCACAGCTGCGCAAACTTAGAATGATAATAACAATGATAGCAATTGTTATAGCTGCAAGAACGTAAAGGAATTTTTTGTTCATAGAAATGTGAGATAAAGGTTGATTTGATTATACCTTTGGGGGTATTTTCCTTCAATAGGGAAAATCTCTTTGATCTACGAAAAGTCTTGCTTCTGACCGTGGCTACTTCTTGCGCAACTTATCAAATTCTCTTTGGAAGAATTTTACGGCATTTAGGCATTCTTTTGCTTTTTGATTGCCCGGTTCAATTTGAAGAGTTTTTTTGAATAGATGAGCGGCTCTTTCGAAATTCTTTTCATTTAGATAACAAACTCCTAGATCATTTAAGATTAAAGGATCGTGTGGAGCTAAAAATAATGATCTCTCAAGAAGTATTACTCCTCTTTTTCTTTCTCCATTATGATACATACTCCACCCTAAGCAGCGTAAAATTTCCGGATGATTTGGAAATAGAGAATCAGCTTTTTCTAATAAATCTACGGATTTTTCCCAGTTGCCATTGCAAGAATAAACAAATCCTAAAAGGTAATTTGCGTTTGCACTAGTCGTGTCTATTTTGAGGGCTTGTTTTAGAGCTTTTTCAGCTTTGTCGTATTGTCTTAAACTTAAATAATTATCGCCAATTTCTTCGTAAGCTTCTTTACAATTTAGATCTGATAAAAGAACTCTTTCACAGATTCGAATTGCTTCTGTGTGCTTGCCTTCATTTTTCTTTTTGTCGGCTTCGGCGATTAAAGGATGAGTGTCAGTAGATGACATATGTTTTTTGTTTTTATTTTTTGTTTTTTGTAAATCAGAACATTCTACTCCAAAATAGCCTATAAATCAAGACTCTGGAGGTGTTTTTTGAAAGATGCTCCAAGGAGTTTGTCTTTTAGAGCAAAATGGGTGACTGCTTTTAAATATCCTAATTTATCTCCGGTATCAAATCTTTTACCTTCTATTTCGTATCCATATATATCATTATTTTTAATGAATGAAAGCATGCCGTCGATTAAACGAATTTCAGCGTCTTTAGTGTGAGATTTGGCTTTGGATAACTCTTTAAATAAAGCTGGTGTTACAATATATTTGCCCGTTATTGCGAGATTTGAAGGGGCTTTTTCCGGGCTAGGTTTTTCTACAAAACTTTTCAAATGATGAAGAGCTTTTGAGTTATTCTTGTCTTCTTTTATTCCGACTATGCCGTATTTATAAGTTTTGTCTTTTGGAATTTTTTCTAGAGCAATGATAGGGGAATTAAGTTTGTTATAGTGTTTTATTAATTGCAAAAGGGCTGGAGTTTGGCAGTCCCAAATATCATCTCCAAATAAAACTGCAAAGGACTCGTCTTTTCCGATTAATTTTTTGGCACATAAAATCGCATGGCCGTCTCCTAGTGGTTTTGATTGGTAGACATAGGAAAATTTTGCAAGTTTATCAATTTTTTGAAGAGAACTTAGTTCTTCTTTTTTCTTCCGTTCTTCAAGAATTTTGGAAAGTTTAAAGGTGGTTTTGAAATGTTCTTGAATGGATGGCTTGTCTTTACTAATTACAAAAATAATCTCTTTAATGCCGCTTGCTACGGCTTCTTCTACGAGATATTGAATGCATGGCTTATCTACTATTGGAAGCATTTCTTTGGCAATAGCTTTGGTTGCAGGGAAAAATCTTGTCCCTAATCCTGCTACCGGAATAATGGCTTTGGTAATTTTTGACATTAGCCGTTAATTTTAATGACTTTGGTTGCCTCTATATCAGATTTTGGAATGTGAATTTCTAAGACGTTGTGTTCGAATTTTGCGCTGATATTTTTAGTATCTGCTTCTAATGGTAAAACTATTGATCTTGAGAAATTTCCCCAAAAACATTCTTTGGTGTAGTAATTTTCTTCCGGAATTTCGTATTTATTTTGGCGGGTTCCTCTTATTACCAGAACGTCGTCGGTGATTGCAATGGAAATGTCTTCTTCTTTTACGCCGGCAATGGGGGCTAAAATAACAATCTCTTTATCGGCGTGAAAAATATCTAATGATAATTGACCGTATTCTTTCTCAATTGGACCATCATTCTTTGATGAATCTTTTGAAATAGGATTTATTTTGATGTTAGCGCTATTCATTATTTTTGTGGTTTAGATGGTACTTTAATATTTTTTAAAGCTTTGAAGTAAGCTTCAAATTCTTCTCTAGATAGAGTTTCTTTTTTGATCAAGTCTTCAGCCATTTTTTTAATCAGATCTTTGTTTTTGATAATCAATTCCTGAGTTTTCTTGTGACATTTATCTATTAATTTTTTAGTTAATTCGTCGATTTTTGAGGCTGTTGCTTCAGAATAATTTTTCATGTGTCCAAAATCTTTTCCTAGGAAAATTTCTTCATTACTTTCTCCGAAAATTGTTGGACCAAGTTCGCTCATTCCATATTTAGTGATCATGTTGTGAGCTACTTTAGTGGCTCTTTGTAGATCACTTGAAGCGCCAGTGGTCATTTCTCCAAAAAATACTTCTTCAGCGGTGTAGCCCCCTAAATATGAACAAATCTCATCTTCAAATTTACTTTTGGCTACCAGATGTTTGTCTTCTTCCGGTAGGAACCAAGTGACCCCTAAAGCCATCCCACGGGAAATAATGGAAACTTTGTGAACAGGATCACAGCCTGGTAATAAGTGACCAACTAGAGCATGTCCTAACTCATGATAGGCTGTGATTTCTTTTTCTTGTTTGTTCAAAACGCGTGATTTTTTCTCTGGTCCCATGGCTACTTTTTCTACGGATTTATCTATTTCTTCGAGATTGATTTTTTTCTTGCCGTTTTTTGCTGCAAGAATAGCAGCTTCATTCATTAAGTTTTCAATATCTGCTCCGGTAAAGCCTGGGGTGATCTTGGCAATAATTGAAAGATCAACATTTTTTCCCATTGGTTTATTGTGGCTGTGAACCTTTAATATTTCTTCTCTAGCTTTTAGATCGGGCATATCTACAACAACGCGGCGATCGAAACGTCCTGGACGTAATAGGGCAGGATCTAGAATGTCTGGTCTATTTGTGGCGGCGATGACAATTACATTTGTACCGGTTTCAAAGCCGTCCATTTCAGTCAAAATTTGATTTAAAGTTTGTTCTCTTTCATAATG
>Ga0233420_10000577_pt1 | contig 15344 bp, 13 predicted proteins | sample Watercolumn_Mata_4_FD_183009 | JGI IMG/M metagenome (GOLD analysis project Ga0233420, IMG submission 183009) | Freshwater microbial communities from Lake Matano, South Sulawesi, Indonesia - Watercolumn_Matano_2014_102_MG | ecosystem: Environmental > Aquatic > Freshwater > Lake | place...
GAATGGAAAAGAGTCTTTGGAGATGGATTATATCTAAACGTTAAAAAAGAATTTAATGCTTCATAGTTCAATGCTTTCGATATCGATGGTTCTTGGAAAATTGTTTTAATTTCTGAAGCAAATATTAAGTGCTCGCTGCTAAAAGAATAGTATAAAGGTTTCACACCAAATTGATCTCTACAAAGAATCAGAAATCTGTTACGCTTATCATACAATGCGAATGCAAAGATTCCATTAAAATCCGCAAAAGCACTTTCGCCATATTCTTCATAGGAATTTATTATAACTTCAGTATCAGAAGAGGTGCGAAAATGATACCCTTTTGCTTGTAAGTTCTTTTTCAATTCTTGGAAATTGTAAATCTCACCGTTGAAAACAATCCAAATATCCTCAGACAGATTTGACATTGGTTGATGACCAGTAGAAAGATCAATGATACTAAGCCTTCTATGCCCCAATCCAACACTATCATCATCGTTTATGTATATACCTTCATCATCTGGTCCTCGATGAACAAGAGTGGAGACCATATTTCTAAGTGTTAACCTATCAACCTTTCTGTTTGAATTAACTTTGAATAGGCCGCAGATTCCACACATTCTTAAAAAATCCTTTTAACAATTTATGCATCAATTTTGTAAAACCCCACACTCCTTGTTGCATAACTCTGGTGAAGATTTCTTTTTTATAAAATTTTGAATTAAATAAATAATTTTTACCATATTTAGTTACAAGTTTGATTTTTGCAAATTCTGCATTAACATAATAATATGCACTTAATATTTCTTTTTGATTCATTTTATTAGTAATGCAAGTTGGTTCATAATCATGAATTAAATGTGGAGTAGTATAATATCTATCCCAATCCCTAACTTTAATCCATCCATTCTTCTCAAATTCATAATACATTGGTGTATCAGGGAAAGGCGTAGCAATTGAACAACTAGGATGATCTGATTTTAACTCTTTTGATAGGTTAATTGTCATTTCTATGCTTTTCCAATCTTCATCCTTATTGCCAACCATAAAGTATGTAGATACAATCATGCCTACCTTTTTCGCCCAACTATGTGCATTTATTATCTGTTGGGAAGAAATACCTTTGTCAATATTTTTCCGTACTAAAGGATCCCCTGATTCAACACCAAAATTAATATTAACACATCCCGCTTCTTTCATAATTTCTAGTAATTCAAGAGTAATGGAATTAACTCTTGCATTTGCAATCCACTTAAAGTTATAACGCCCACTGATTAATAACTCACAGAATTCAAAAATTACTTTCTTATTAATGGTAAATGTATCATCAACAAAATTTATATGCTTGGCACCGAAATTCTCTTTTAAACTTAATAATTCACTTAAAATATGTTGTGGTGATCGATTACGAAAAGTTCTTGTAAATACAGTGTGGGATGAGCAAAAAGCACACTTAGCAGGACAACCCCTTGTAGCCATAACTGAAAAGGCGGGCAGTTCACTTTTCTCACCCATTATCATTTCTGAATACGCATGAACAGGAAAATCACGCCATAAAGGTACAGGAAGTATATCCAGATCTGGTATCAGTGGACTTGGTTCATTAATAATTATTTTTCCACCATCTTTAAACGCAAGTCCTTTTATAGAAGTATAATCTATATTCTCTTTATATATATTATCTACTAGCTTTAAAAAAGAAATTTCGCCTTCTCCATATATTACAAAGTCTATTGTAGAAAAATTAAGTAATTCTTCTGGTAATGCTGTTGCATGATTACCTCCCATCACAAAACTAATTTTGGGATCAACTTTTTTTACAATATTACTTATCTTGATTGCATTGCCAAATTGATTCGTCATGAAAGATACACCAACTATCCTTGGTTTTTTATCTTTAATTATTTTTTCAATATCATTAAAGTTAAGACCTAGAGGATCCATATCGAGAATCTTGACAGAATATCCGTTTTTTTCGAGATATGACCCTAGATACGCTAGACCAAGTGGTGGATTTTTGTATTTTGCCAGATAAGGTGGGTAAATCAACAAAATCTCAGGTTGTTTATCTATGTGAATCATTTACTGTCCCTTTCGTTTGTTGTAATAAAAATGTTAAAGCATTCAACATCGGTGCTTGTGCCCATCTTATATAGGGAAATTTTTGCTTATAACCTAAAATAATTCTAAAATAAAAATATCCGTCTTTATCTTGCATATACTTTATTACCCAGTTTGATATCTTCTCTGCTATTTCAAGAGAATGTGGAAATATTTCAGCTAAAAGTGTACAACAGTAAATAGTTTCCGCACAACCTCTAATATCTACTGAAATGCCAGTCGGATAAGGATAAGTGAAATAATATCTGATCGAATAATCTTCATTAATAAAATTATTTAAAAAAAATTCGAATCCATTTTTTAATGAATCAAGCACATTATCATTTTTGTTATAATTCCAAATTTCAAATAAATTTTCAAGAACAAAACAAGTGTGAAAACTATCAATAAAATTCTTTTTAGTAGGTACTGTTTGCTTATCATAATAATACCAGGAACCATCACTATTTTGTTGCTCAAGAATATAATTTACAATTTTATTCATAAGTACAAATTTTGTTTCATCTTTTTTTATTTTTAAACAATCTAGCAATATTCTCGCACTATAACTATTTGCATTAATTACATAATGGTTATCAATTGGTGTATAACTTAAGGCCGTACTATTTTCGAATTCTCTTCTATTTAGATCCTTAGCCACAAATTCACCTGTTTGTAATGCACAATTTAAATATTTAATATTACCAGTAAGATTAAATCCCATTATTAATGCTTCTGTTGAATATGCTGTTATTGTAGTACAGGGTGTAAACATAGGCGCAATTTCTTCCCAATCAAAATGAAGACCCCAACCAAGACCATGATTTGTGAGTGAAACATTATCAACTAACCAATCTAATAATGCACATCCCTTTTGCAAGTATGATGAATTATTAGTGCATTGAAATAGACGGAAATATGCCATGACAATTCTAGGGACTGATTCAGCTGAGCTTTCTTTCTTAGCAAATACTCCTCGAAAACCTGGGAACAAATTATCAATAAGATAAACGGAACTAATTAAAGGCAGTCCTAAAAATTTATTTCTATAAAAAATTCTTCTGCTAAATAATCCAAATTTTGATGACCAATAATCATAATGATCATAACTTTTATATTGATTTTGTTCAATCCAATTCAAAAGTATTTCTACACTTTCAAATACTCTATTATACATTGCAAAGTAATATTTAAGAAGATATCTTATTTAATAATATACACGGGTTAAAATCGTATCGTGAATAAATTTATTTACTTTGATGATGAAACTCTATATAAAAACCAATAACTATGAAGTGTAATTTAATAGGATCTATGGTTTATGTTTAATAATTAATTTTCTTATGAAGTGTTTGCTCATGATATAAATCGTGCAAAGAATACTAATAATCCAAGCCCAGTAAAAGATTCTGTATATATAATACCAAAAGTTTGGCCTATAACTTATATTATTATGGTCATCTAGAAACCTAATTCTTGTGAATTGATTTCCATACAAGGATCTGACCATCCTACCTACCCATATAGTGTATTTACCAAATATTGAAAATTGATCCTCAATAAATCCAGAAAGTTTTCGAGAAAAAGAAAGCTTACTTTCAGTGTAAAAATCATTGTTCAAGTAGAAGTTAATATCTTGTACCACTGATAAATAGTATTTAAATATTGAATCTTTATTGGCAATAGCTCCTTCACCTTGATGAACAACAACTTTATTATCAAACTCTTTTTGATTTTTAGAATTTAATATGTTGTCTCTTAATTCTAATACTGATAGATATTCCCTGTCGTTATTGGTAATATATATAGATTGCTGTGGGTCAAAAAAAATCCATTTGTTAATAGAATCTATCCATACATCAACTACATTATGCCCTTTGCCAGCAATGCCATCATCGCTATCCAAACCTATTATGCGAGTATAATATCCTTCTCTTTGGAGAATTGTAGAAAATGTAATTGCATCATTATAGCAACTACCGCGAAGATTCTCGGTTAAGAAGAATTTTTGAATTTGTGAAGGATCTTCAGGCAAATCAGTCAAAATTAAATCAGGTTTAGCATTTTGGACACCCAGGTAATTCAAAATTTTAATTGCTTTCTCAATCGTATTAGCTTTTTTTCTAATCGTATCTGGTAAAGAAAAAAAATAACCTTGAATAATTTGTTTATCTTCCCATCTAAAATACTTATGCAATTTATCTGGATTCAAAGACAAAAATGACTTATCATTAGTCTCAATAATTTTTTGCAGACTCACTCTAATATGATGGTGAGACCGAACTAAAATCGCGTTGTAAACGATAAACGATAAAAACACAATGACCAGAAAAATTCTAAATTTAGATTTAGTTACTTTCACTTTGAGTTTAATAAAAAAGTTTTTCATTCAATCTACCCTAGGCTGATAAAACTTTATTAAATGTATGCTGCATCTCTCTCTTCCATTTTTCAACACTATAAAAATTCTCAAATATCTTTTTGCTTTCCTTGCCCATCTTCTCACGTAGATTTTTATTTTCAATAAGTATTGAGATACTTTTTAAAAGAGCGTCTGAGTCCCCTACTGAAATTAAAAATCCGTTTTTACCGTTTATTATCATTTCATTTATTGTCCCAATATTACTAGATATTATCGGTAATCCGGCAGCCATCGCTTCCAGGATTACTAATGGTTGCCCTTCTTTCTCGATCGGAGGAAACACAAAAATATCAGAATTAAGTAGAAGCATTTCTTTTTCTTGCCCAATAACTATACCAGACATATCAATGTATTTTACCAAATCATTTTGATAAATAAAGCTATTAGCTTTTTGAATATCCAAATTATTTGTCTTTTCTCCTGCAAATGTAAAATGTACATTAGGATGATTTTTTATAATTGCAGGAATTATTGTCAGAAGCGAAAAAAATCCTTTTGATATTCTAAGATTGGATAAATATAAAATACGAATGTTTTTCGCCTCTTTTTGATTATTTGTATAATGTTCACAGCGAATCATTATCGGTTTAATCCCATTAGGAATTACAAAAATTTTTTTTTCTTGGATGAGATTATTAAAACAATTCTTTAATTTTTTACCTAAAACAATTCCCCAGACTTTACCATTAAAAATATAATTAGTAATAATTTTCAGGAGGAAATTCATTGAGTTATAAAAATCATCAAATGCACTTCCATGAAGATGGATAAGAATTTTTTTATTGAATATTCTTGATGGTATTAGGAAAAATAAATCTCTTATATAACCCCAGAATGATTGAGAAACAGGGATATAAATCACTTTCGGATTATTAATTAAGAAAATTTTAATAAACTTAAAGAAATGATAAAAAGCTAAAGAGATGTTTCGGAAATCCAATTGACCAAGATTTGATAACTTTCTTCTATCAGATATATCAAGAAAACAAATTTTAAATGTATCACGTAAATAACTTTCAATAAGGTATTGAGTCATTATTGAGACACCATGGAACGGAGGGGGAGTTGGTCCAATTATAAGAATTTGATATTTCATAAGAGACAATCATCAAATACTTTTAAATACCTTTGAGAGACAATATTTAATTTGCAATTTGAAAGGATATATTCTTTCCCTCTTTTTGCGTCGTCTATTGCAACATTTGGATTTTCAATATAATACAATAAGGCTTCTGCTAAAGCTTTTGAATCCATAATAGGAATCATTGTAACTCCCTGTATTGCTGCTATATCGCTGGCTATGCCTACATTCGTTGTTACAACTGGACGTTCATATAATAAAGGCTCTACTATCACTGAACCAAATGTCTCAGATAAGGAGGCAACTACTCCAAAATGAGCACTATTAATTAAAGCCGGCATGTCCGCTACCGATATTTGGCCAGGATAACAAATATATTTTGACAATCCATATTGCTGAGTCAAAATTTTTAGATATTCCAGCTTCTTTCCTGTACCAGGTAAAATGAAAAAGCATTCAGGATGTTTCTTCACAACTTCTATAGCAGCCTTTATAAGAAATTTATGACCTTTTCTATCTATAAATTGCGCAGCATATACTATTCCAATTTTGTGATCGAGATTAAAAACTTTCTTAAAATGTTTAGTCTTTACATCAAGATTTGAAGAAGAAAGGTTTTCATCAACCACAAGTGGAATTACACTAATTTTATTTTTCCGTATACCAGCTTTCAACATTTTAGTTTTTTCGGATGTACATTGAACACACAATTTACCAGGTATAATATTTAATATTTGAGCCACGATTATTCGTGCTAACCATTCTTCTTTCTTACCATGTCTTATTGATGATAATGTAGTAACTATAGGAATATTTTTTCCCCCAATGAATTTTACCGCCAACCAAAACCGAAACGTATGTTGTAGGCCCCAAGTATGAATAATATCAGGTTCATATTCTTTAATTATCTTGCGTAAGAATCTTGAAATTTTGATTGTATTAATTATTCCTTTTTTTTCTGATTCTGGAAAATCAATCACTTCAATATTTTCTTCCTGGAGTCTATTTCTTATTCCAAAATCTGCTTCTCCAGGGGAAGACACAATTTTTACTTTAACATTTTCTTTATTTAGACCAATACTAATTAATGCAGCATAATAATGAATACCTCGCGAAGGGATAGAAGAACAAATATCAAGTAATTTCATTTATGGTCTTAGAATTGAAAAAAGTATTTTATACATCTCGGAAAATAAAATAAATCTCTTAATACATTTGATGAGGTTTTGAAACCCATAAGTCGAATTCTTATGTCATTGACAAAATAATCTAATAATTTATCATTCCAAGGATTAGACCTGTGCCATTTAGTTAATAATGGTTCTTGTAAATTATAAAATTTAAGTTTGCTTCGTACTTGCATCCAAAGATAATAATCTTCTGGTTTACCAAAACCCTCTTTATATGGACCAAATGGAACTAACTTTTCTTTTCTGAACATAACACTGGGATGACAAATACAGTTACCTCTACTCAATTTCCGTGAGATTTCTAAATGCTTTTCTGGCAACATAATTTTCCTAATTTCTATTTTACCTACAGTAGCCCAATAAAAATTGCTACCAAGAATATCTATATCTAGATGTTTCTCTAAGAAATCATATTGTTGTTCCAATCGCATAACGTCATAATTAATATTAACATCTGCTCTCGCTATGTATTCCCCTCGTGCAATTTTAATTCCACGATTAAGTGATGATGCAAGTTTAATATTTTTTTCATTAGTAATAATTTTAATTCTATCGTCTGATTTAGAATATTTTTCAAGTAATTTTTTTGTTTTTTTTTCACTTCCATCATCAATAATAATAAATTCAAACTCTTGAAAATTTTGATTTAAAGTAGATTCAATTCCTCTTATTGGATAATTATCACAATTATACACTGACATAACTACAGAAATTCGTGGATTGCTTTTAGCTATTGGCATTGTATATTGAATTATTATAAGAAATAATTTGTGTATTATTTACAATTTACTGATGATATTCACAACTTTATCCAACCATCAGGTGCTAAATCACTAGTATTAATTCTATTATCATTAAACCACTTATTTGGAGCAATTACAATTTTTTCCCGATTCTGATTTAGGTATGCAGCCCACCAACTAAAAGTGCTATTTGCCATAATATTATGTCTACACTGGCTCATAAGAAAGAAATCGCTGTAAGCTCCGTAATCTGCGTTAGAATAAAATGTTGGCGAATCAAAAACTAGATTTTTTTTACACCAGGGAATATCATCTGAGAATACATAAAAATAAGGATTTGCATTTTTCTGTTTCATTACTTGATACGCTTTCAAATAATATTCCTTTGATAGAATAGAAAATAATTTGAGGTTATTTGGATTATTAATATAGTCCCCTCTTCTGATGTGAACAGAGACAGATTCAACTTCTTTCATAGTTTTTGCAACCGACTTGATATCATTATTCAATCCTTTTTTAAGTGTAAAGTCTTCAATCAAAATGTTTTTAATGTTATTGAAGTAATTAGGGTTTTGCCAGTGACCATAAAGATAATATGAACCTTCCAATTCCAATATTTTTTTATCAAAGAAAAATTCTATCTTTTCACTATAAAAAGAATTAGTAGTAAAATATTTTTCTGGCTTAATAAATCTTCGTATTAATCTTGAAAGAATATTGTTAAACCGAGTGTATCCAAAATAGTAAATCGGTGAGGTTAATTTAGATATTTCTTTTTTTGAAGCTATCTCAGCTTTAATATTAAAATAATTTAATAAAAATGGACGATGTATGGTTGCTATTAGTGAATAGATATCTAATTTCAATTCAGTATTATTTAGAAGCGCCAAATGGCGGCCTAAAGCATATTGAAACATTTGATTACCCAAGCCACCAGCTAGTCGAACAATTATCATAATGATTAATTAAACTATTTTCTTAAACAATCCTTTAATACAGATAAATCATTCTCGGTTAATTCAGGATAGTTTCCAAAATAAAAACCGCATTCATGAATATGGTTTGAATTAGACAAATTAAATTTTGTTTTACAATATTTGTGGAAGAACGGTTGTCTTAACACATTACCCGCGATAATAGGTCGTACTTCAACCCCAGCTTTATTAAAACGTTGAATATATTTTTCTCTCTTTAGAATAGATTTACATATTACCGGGAAAGCAAAATTTGATATTGTTTGAATATGAGAGGTATTAACACTCAATAAATCATCATTATTAGCAACTACTTGCTTAAGTATTTCAAAGTTCTTTGCTCTTTGTTTAATAATATATTCTAAAAATTTTAACTGATAATTTCCAATAAAACCCGTAATCTCAGTAGGACGTAGATTATACCCCAAATCATAAAAAGAGTATTTTGAGAAAAAATCATTCTCAATCTTATATTTTTTTCTCAATTCAGTTTGTTTTGCTTCTTTTAAATTTCTATCCCAGCCATGCGCCCGAACAATTCGAAGCATATCTGCCAAATTTTCATCATCAGTACACACCATCCCGCCTTCAATAGTTGATATGTGATGAGCAACATAAAATGAAAAAGTAGATGCAAATCCAAAATTTCCAGTTCTACCAGAAGTAAGAATGGTGCCCAATGATTCACAATTATCTTCTAATAAAATTATATTTTTTTCATCACAAATTTTTTTTATTACTTCTAAATCACCAGCAAAACCTAAAACATTAGTTATAAATAATGCTTTTATTTCATTTTCTTTTAGTCTTTCTTCTAAGGTGTAAGACATAACATTCAAAGTTCTAACATCACAATCAATTGCTATGGGAATAAAACCAAGTTGAATGATAGGCATAACATTAGTTGACCATGTCAAGGCAGAGAAACCAATTTTGTCTCCCTCCATAAATAAACCTAAATTTTTTAAAGCCTGCAAAAGTGCAAGATTAGCACTGCTACCACTATTAAATAGGATAGCATTATTTCTTCCTTGATAATTTGCAAAATCATTTTCAAACTCGGCACAGATTTCTCCCATGGATAATTGATGAGAGCTTAGGATAAAATTTGCCAATTCCCGTTTAGTTTCATTCTCATTAAAAAACGTGTCTTTAATTAATGGGATTGTATATTTATTATCCATTCTTCTTCTTGTAATATTCTTTAACAGTTAGTTTAATACCTGTATCCAAATCAATATTAGAATTAAAACCAAGAGATCTAAGTTTTGAAATATCAAGACATTTTTTTAACATACCGTCAGGTTTAGTATCATCCCATTTGATATTCCCTTCATAGCCAGTAATAGAAGCAATTTTGTTAGCTAATTCAAAAATTGAAATGTCTCTTCCGGTGCCAACATTAATTATTTCTGGTGTACTCCATTTTTCAATTAGAAACAGAACTGCTCTTGCTAAGTCATCAACATGCATAAATTCTCTACGGGCTACACCACTACCCCATAAAACTATTTCATCACTGTTCTTCTCTTTTGCATCTATAAATCTTTTTATTAGTGTAGCTAAAACATGGCCTGTCTCAACATCAAAATGATCATTTGTTCCATATAAATTGCATGGGATTATATTTAATGAACTTATTCCATACTGATAAGAATAATATTGACATAATTTAATACCGACAATTTTCGCAAGTGCATACCCTTCATTAGTTGGTTCTAGAGGCCCTTTTAATAAATATTCTTCTTTCATCGGCTGAGGAGAATCTTTTGGATAAATACATGAGCTCCCCAGAAAAATTATTTTTTTTACTCCATGTAGATAGGACTGTTCAATGATATTATTTTGTATAATTAAATTGTCTTTTAAAAATTCAACAGGATACTTTTCATTTACGCCGATCCCCCCTACCTTAGCTGCGGCTACTATGACATAATCTGGCTTTACTTTGGCAAATAATTTTGCAACGCCAATGGAATCCTTTAGATCCAATTGATTTTTTGAAATAGTGCTGACATTATAATATCCATTAACTCCTAATATTCTTAATATTGCTGAACCAACCATACCTTTATGTCCTGCAACGAATATTTTACTATCATTGGTCATAATTTTATTGCCTGCCGTAGTTCATCTAAATCAGATTTTATCATAATTTTTACAAGCTCATTAAATTTTGTTTTAGAAGACCACCCCATATTATTTTTTGCTTTAGATGCATCTCCAATTAGACACTCAACTTCTGTAGGTCTAAAATATTTTGGAGATATTTCAACTACGCATTTTCCTTTTAAATCATTTGCAATCCTCATTTTCGTTTTTGAAATATCTGATGAAGTGTTTTCATAAAACAAGTCAGTAGTATATTTTATGATTGCTTTCTCTTTTTCACCATGACCCTTCCATTCAATTTCTATTCCTAATTCATTAAAAGCTAATTCAGTAAATTCCCTCACACTGTGAGTTTCACCAGTTGCAAGAATATAATCATCAGGTTGGTTCTGCTGTAATATTCTCCACATTCCTTCGCAGTATTCTGGTGCATAGCCCCAATCTCTTTTTGCATCAATATTACCTAATATTAATTTCTCTTGTAAACCGAATGCAATCCGAACAACAGCACGAGTTATCTTACGAGAAACAAATGTTACTCCTCTGCGGGGTGATTCATGGTTAAATAGAATGCCATTACTTGCAAACATGTTGTAGGCCTCTCTGTAATTAACAATAATCCAATACGCATATAATTTTGCTACACCATAAGGTGATCTGGGATAAAAAGGAGTTTTTTCAGTTTGAGGAATTTCCTTAGCTTTTCCGAAAAGTTCACTTGATGAAGCCTGATAGAACTTTGTTTGCTTACCTAGATCTACCTCCCTAATTGCATCTAAGAATCTTAGTGTGCCTAAAGCATCTACTTGCGCAGTATAATCTGGAATTTCAAAAGAAACTTTAACGTGACTTTGAGCTGCTAAATTATAAATCTCATCTGGTTCTATTTTTTCAAGCAATCGGTTCAAATTACTTGCATCAACCAAATCACCATAATGTAAATAAAAAGTTTTATTTAATAAACCCGGGTTATTAAACAAATGATCTATTCTGTTTGTATTAACCGAGCTGCTTCTTCTTACAATACCATGTACTATGTAACCTTTTTTAATAAGTAGTTCAGCTAAATAACTTCCGTCTTGACCCGTTATACCACTTATTAAAGCTTTTTTCATTTTTTTCCTAAATATTAGTATTATGTTTTAGTTTTTTTATTATTAATATTATCTTAGTAATGATAAATATAGGTTTTCATATTTATCTATTATTTTTTCCCATTTATACTTATCCTCATATGCCTTTCGTCCATCTTGAGCAAGTTGTTGCCAAAAAATTTTATTTGACGATAGATTTATAATAGCTTCTCTCATCTCTCTTATTGAAGTAACCGCTTCACCACCAGGCAATGATCTTACACAGCCTACATCGGTACTTATAAACGGTGTTCCTGACGCCATAGCTTCTAATATTACAAGTGGAAAATATTCTAATATTGATCCAAATAAAAAGAGATCAGCTTCAAATAATGCTGTGACTATTGTATCTCGTGGAATTTTTTCGAGCAATATAACTTTAGTTGAATTTTTTATATTAATTACTTTTTTTGTTATATATTCACTATATTCATTAAACTTAGAGCCAATCAAAACTAATATTGAATTTTTAATATTAGCTTCTTGAAATGCTTTTACAACAAATTCTTGATTCTTACCTGTCCCATAATTACTGACACATAGAAACATTTTTTCTTCTTTTATATTAAATTCTTTCTTAAAACCAATGCATGGTTTATTAAACTCAGCTTCACTTACTCCATTTGGAATAATACTGTAATTAATAATGTTAAATTTATCCCCAAATGGTTTATCACGATAATTTTCGCAATGGTAAATTATATGGTCATATTTCCTAAGAACTGCAGGCAGCATCCAATAGTAAGGTTTCCATTTCCAATTATACAAGGTTGAATAACCGCACGGAATCAATACTTTTTTATATTTAAGTTTTTGCAGTAGAGCGAAAGTCAAATCCGTACTCCATTGAAGAGCTGCATAATTCATCATAAGGTTAAAATCATTTTCGAGTAAAAATTCTTTGTATTTTTTTGTTGTTCCTTTAAATCCTTTCGTCCATTTACCTGATATATCAAACTGTTCAATTTTAACACCGTTAAGGTAATTTAGCTCTCTATCAGGATGATATGTTGTCGCTACTGTTACCTCATGACCTCTTTGTGCTAGTCCTTCAGATAAACGTTGCACAACTTCTTGGACTCCACAAATAGTGGGGAAATAATTTTCAACTGTGTGCAGAATTTTCATATTGAAGATTCTGTATAATTTTATTGAAAAGGCTAATTATACTGATCAGATCGAATTTTTTGGCATAATACTTAAGTAAAACCAATTCTACATCCCTCCTCCTCTCAATAATTTTGTTTAGGATTCCAATATCTTGATAATACTTATTGCCAATTAAATCCAAAAACACATTTCTTAAGTTTATTAATGATTTTTCATTATCTAATCTGATGCTTCCATCGTGGATTCGATAAAAACCTAATGGTTCATTACAATAATATATTTCATATTTCCGATTAACCCTCAACCATAGGTGATAATCTTCAACAGCTCTAAACTTAATCGATTCATTAAATTTTCCCACATCCTCAAAAACTTTTTTATGTATTACAACTGTTGAAGAACTGACGATATTACCCTCTATTAAGTCTTTCGATAAAATTCTTTTATCGTTAGAAATATTCTTTTGAAGCAATTCTGTCGTCTTACCTCCATTATATAAGTATTCGTTACTGCATACTAAGGCTACATCAGAATTTAATTTCAATAGTCTTAAGCTACTTTCCAGCTTGTTTGGCAACCATAAATCATCTGAATCTAGGAGAGCAATATATTCTCCTTTTGCAACCTCAATTGCCCTATTTCTCGCCGTTGCAGGTATACCTGTGTGATCTAAAAACATATAGATTATTCTTGGGTCCCCGAATGCTTTAACTATTTCCTCAGTATTATCGTCAGAACCGTCATCGGCAATGATTAATTCGAAATTCCTATATGTTTGTCTTAGAACAGAATTTATTGTTTCATTCAATAAATCAGCACGGTTATATGTCGGGGTTACGATGCTTATAAGCGGAATATTCGAACCTGTCATATTAAATCGGGAATTGAAATAAATTATTTTGGTAATAGTTGCTTAGGGGAAATTCGGAAAGATTTCCTGCAACAGCATCAGGCAGATCGGGCCATCGGAAAATTTCAATATTTTTTCTTCTTATATATTCAAAGAGTTCCATTTTTTCTTTGTTCTTCAAATCAACTAAAAAGGGTACCTGTAACGGCAAAGCACCCGGAACCAAATCTTCAAATAGTAATATGCCTGCCGAACTTAATTCTTTTTCTATGAAGCTCATTACTACATTATACTTTTTAATTTTGTTTTGATATATTGATTCATAGTTCAATAACCCTATTTGAAATACAGCAAAACTATGCAATTCAACGTTCATCATCGGATCGGGTAAATAAATTGGTTGATTATCCCAATTTATACCTGGTTCAATTTTTTTATTGAAAATTATTCTGTTAAAATAAACGTGGAAGTAATTATAAAAATATTTTACAAAACGCTTATTTATATAAAAGGAACTGTTGTTTTCGGAGCCTCTTTCGGTAAGGCAATTAATCTGCAGATAAGCTCCATGAAATACCGGCAATTTTTTATAGATACTTGTTACACTTATATCACCGAACGAACCGAGCCAATTACCTGCGTCTTTACTTAAAAATCCGTGAGCATTGTCTTCAATGAGAAATAAATTATATTCTTTGCAAAATTCCTTTAATTGTAAAATTTCTGCAGGGTAACCGAAATAATTAACAAAAAGGAGAGCTTTTGTAGTTTTCGTTATTTTATTCTTAATATCGTTGAAATCCGGAGAAAGGTCTTCGGTAACTTTATAATAAATAACCGCGATATTATCAGGATAAAAAGAAGATTCGATTACGTTACAGATATATGACGGAATTAATACGGAATCTTTCGCTTCAATACCAAGCATTTGCATACCGGTTCTTAAAGCTTGCCTTGAATAAGCGAACCACATCTTATCATTGGAAAACAAGAACTTGTTGCTTTTGTACCCTCTAACACTCAGTTCTCCCCACCGGAACAATTCATTTCTAAAAAAATTAGAATAGATAGAATTATTTTGAATATTTTTCATTTATACATGATATAACAGATATTCAAGATTAACTTTAAAACCCACCAGTTTTTATCTTCATTTATGGGATTGGAAATAATACAATATTCTTCCCTTTAAATTTTTCTTAAAAATATATGCCCTTTCAATTGACTTACTTCCATTTGCAAAATCACTTTTATATTTTTCATCGCCCGCCATCAAATCAAAATTCCGAATGCTTTCATCAATACACAATTTTAAAAGTTTCATCAGTAGTATTCTGCCGACTGAGAACTGTCCGTACTCTGGATTAAATACCGGGATATAATAATAGAATGTATAGGAATCTTTGAATCCCAAATGGTATGCAAGTACTTTTTTGTCCAACATCAGTTTGTGAAATGCAAGCTGTTTTTTCCCGTGCGCGGATTGGCAAATTTGCTTAATAAATTCTCTGTTTAATTTATTTTCAAATTTTGAGATTTTATCAACGGATTTCCAACGTTCGACGTACATACGAAAGAAGTTTTCCAAATTCTCGCCAATTTCATGTTCAGCAATTTCCAGCAGTTCCAATGAACCTAATTCACCCAACC
>Ga0233420_10000581_pt1 | contig 15290 bp, 12 predicted proteins | sample Watercolumn_Mata_4_FD_183009 | JGI IMG/M metagenome (GOLD analysis project Ga0233420, IMG submission 183009) | Freshwater microbial communities from Lake Matano, South Sulawesi, Indonesia - Watercolumn_Matano_2014_102_MG | ecosystem: Environmental > Aquatic > Freshwater > Lake | place...
CGATATGCAGAAAGGACATGCCTTGGCATTCGTTAATTTCCACATAGCCGCTCAACACAGGTCTTGCCTGCGGATCAACCGGCGTCAACGTGACGCTGTAAACTTTAGGGCAACAAAAAGCAGCGGCTGTTTCCGAAACAGTGAGGAGCGGCATGGTGATAAAAAAACTAAACATTGCAGTAACCGCTAATCGACGCAATTTATCTTTCACATGGTTTGTCATATTGATACCTTCTTGGGTGAATACTTGATAGGGGAGTCGGCCATTTTTGACTGTTTGCGATAGGCCTGGTGTCAACTCCACTCGACTTCGCCCGCCATCGTTGCGCTTGCTTCTGTTCAGCGTTAGCCGATACCGACATGGCGCCCCCGAGCGGGTTCGTGCTGATTGGATCAGGATTGTAGCTAAGACATGGCTGCAATAGTCGCGATAAGCACGGACACTGTTTATCACGGTTTTTGGGCAAGTCAAGGCTGACCCCAGACGCGCCGTCCAAGTCTTTTTTCTTTCACATCCTTAACCCGGATATTTCCCATGCGCCGCGATATTCCACTTTCCCGTCTTCAGGATTTGCCGACAGGAAAGCAAGGGCTGCTGCCTAGCGAAATCCAGCAGCGGCGCGTGCGCTATGGCTGGAACAACATCCTGGAGACGCCCGTTAGCCCCTGGTTTTCGCTTGCCCGCGATACCCTGAAAGATCCCATGATCTGGTTCCTGGTGGGAACCGGCATCGTTTATGCCGTGCTTGGGAGTTATACGGAGTCGCTTGCCCTGTGGGTCGCCATCCTCCCCCTGGTCGGCATGGACGCCTTTCTGCATCGGCGAACACAGGCCTCCACCGAAGGGCTGAGTCGTCAGTTGACGCGAACCGCCCGTGCCGTGAGGGAAGGTCAGGTGACGGAGGTCATGGCCACGGAGCTGGTTCCGGGCGATCTGGTACGGGTGATGACCGGCGAAGCCTTTCCGGCCGATGGGCTTATCGTCGGTGGCGCCCAACTGCTGGCGGATGAATCCTCGCTGACGGGTGAAGCCTTTCCCGTGCCCAAGCACGTCTTGTCCGCGCTGCCTTCCGGGGATGTGGGCGCGGGCGCCGCCTGGGTGGAGGGTGAATCCTGGGGCTGGGCTGGCGCCCGCCTCCTGACGGGTCAGGCCGACGTGCGGGTGGTCTTTACCGGTGGCGATACGCTCTATGGCCAGATCGTACAGGCAGCCCGTGCGGGGCAACGGGAACGTACACCCCTGCAGGACGCGATAGCGCATTTGGTCAGCTTCCTCATTGCTGCCGCCGGTGTACTCTGTCTGATTCTGGCGGGCGTGCGCCTGCGGCAGGGACATGACTGGGTCGATGCCCTCATCAGCGCCGCCACCCTGGCTGTCGCCGCCCTGCCGGAAGAGTTTCCGGTCGTGTTCACGGTGTTCCTGGGCGTGGGGATTTACCGGCTGGCCCGGAGCCAGGCGCTGGTGCGCCGGGGCGTGTCGGTAGAGAACATCGGCCGCGTGACCTGCATCTGCTCGGACAAAACCGGCACCCTGACCGAAGGCCGGCTGCGCTTGGAGCATCTGCTACCCGCGACGGAGACGGACGCGACCGACCTGCTGTTCTGGGCCAGCCTCGCCTCCCGGGTGGATAGCGGCGATCCCATGGATCAGGCCATCCTGACCCGACTGGCCGGCCAACCCGCTCGCCCCCGCCCCGAAAAGCTTCTCGCCACCTACCCGTATACCGAACAGCGGCGGCGGGAAACGGCGGTGCTGAAACTGAACGACCAACTCATCGCGGTCAGCAAGGGCTCGCCTGAAGCCTTGCTCGAACTCTCGACTCTGGAGCCATCGGCACGGCGTTACTGGATTGAGCAGATCGAGCGTTTCGCGGCGCAGGGTCACAAGGTGTTGGGCTGCCTCTATTGGGAGCTGGATGCTTCCTGGATGGGCGGAGAACCGGATCGGGGCGGAACGTTCGCCGGCCTGTTGGCCTGCGAGGATCCGATTCGGGACGGCGTGGTCGAGGCAGTCAGGCAATGCCGCGACGCCGGCATCCAGGTGATCATGGTCACCGGCGATCACCCCGCCACGGCGGCCAGCGTGGCGCGGGACATTGGTCTGATCGACACCGCCTCGGATGGCATTCTGCTCGGCGAAGACCTGGCGGCTTATGGCGGCCAGGTGGATTGGCATCGCGTCCGGGTCGTGGCGCGCGCCCTGCCTTCGCAAAAGCTGGACCTGGTCAATGCACTCAAGGCCCGAGGAGAAATCGTGGCGGTCACCGGTGATGGCGTCAATGACGTGCCGGCGTTGCAGGCGGCGGATGTCGGTATCGCCATGGGCGAGCGGGGCACGCGCAGCGCGCGGGAAGTGGCCGCCATCGTCCTGTTGAACGATAACTTTGGCACCATCGTCCACGCCATCGCAGAGGGACGCCAGTTGTTCCGTAACCTGCAACTCAGCTTTCAGTACCTGCTGATGCTGCACATTCCGCTGGTCATCACGGCCACCTTCATTCCCTTGGCGGGCTATCCCATCCTCTATCTGCCGATTCACATCGTCTGGTACGAAACCCTGATTCATCCCACGGCGCTGCTGGTGTTTCAGGAACTCGCGGCGACGGGTCCGCTACAACCCATCAGCACGCGGCAAGCCGCCCGGTTTTTTTCGGCCGGGGAGTGGTGTCTGATCGCCACCGTGGGGCTGTTGTTGACGGCGTTGGTGCTGTGGACCTATGAACGCAGCCTCGCGCCCGGGCGCAATATCGAGCATGCGCGGGCGATGGCCATGGTCGTCCTGACCTGCGCCAGTGCCTCGGCCACCGCCATATTGAGCCGCATGCGCACGCGGGGCGCCTGGTGGATGATAGCGCTTACCCTGGGCTCATCCCTGCTGCTGGTACAAACACCCGAGTTGGCGGCATGGCTCAGTCTGCAACCCCTGCACTGGGATGACTGGCTGATCGCAATGGCGGGAGGCATTCTGTCGGTTGCGGCGCCCATGGGCCTGTTCGCGGCCGCCCGGCGTATCCGGCAGGCCTGGCTCGCGCTGCAGGGGCGGGCAGGTTCCTTTGCCGACACGGCGCCCGCCCCGGACGCGGTCAGCCTGAGCAGGTCGGCATCAACACCGCCCCCGCTGACCCGCTATGCCGGATGGTCGGTGCTGACCGCCCTGTTGACCATCGTGCTAAAAGCCGGGGCCTACGGGCTGACCGGCTCCGTTGCCCTCCTGTCGGATGCGGCGGAATCCCTGGTCAACCTGGTGGCGGCGGCCTTTGCCCTGGTGACGCTGCACATCGCCGCCCGACCCGCCGATGAAAGCCATCCCTTCGGTCATGGCAAGGCGGAGTATTTTTCCAGTGGTTTCGAGGGCGCGATGATTTTGGTGGCAGCCACGGGCATCCTTTATGCTGCCGGAACACGGCTGCTGCATCCACAGCCATTGCAGGCGCTGGATCTGGGTATCCTGATTTCGGTGATCGCCTCCGTTTGCAACGGCGTAATGGCGCTGACCTTGCTGCGGGTCGGTCGCCGCTATCGTTCCATTACCCTGGAAGCCGATGGCCAACACCTGATGACCGATGTCTGGACCACCGGGGCCATCGTGCTGGGCCTGTGCGGAATGGCCATCACTGGCTGGGCCTGGCTGGACCCGGTGATCGCGATGGTGGCGGGGTTGAATATCGTGCACGCCGGCGTCCGGCTGATCCTGCGCTCACTGTCCGGCCTTCTGGACACGGCCCTGCCGGCGGAGGAACGCGACGTTATCGAGGAAATTCTAAACCGCTACCGGCGCCAGGGTTTTGAGTTTCATGACCTGCGCGCCCGTCCGGCCGGCGCTCACCGGCTGGTGACCCTGCATGCGCTGGTTCCAGGTGTCATGACGATACAGGAAGCCCATGACCTGATGGAGCGTATCGAGGGTGATATCCGCGAACACCTGCCCAATCTCCTGATTGTCACCCACGCGGAACCGTTGGATGATCCGGCTTCTTTCCGGCATGAGATGCTGCTCTAGTCGAACCAGTTTCAATGCGATGTATCGCACGAAATGAGTAACGTCTTTCCATTGGATCGGCCGCATCCAGGAAATCCCTTCCGACTTCACCGGAAAACTCAGGATATACGAAAGGTCTTATCCCATGCTGCCTACACATTTATGGTAGTAAAAGGGATAAAAAAGCCCCGACCTTCTAATCGGGGCTTTGATTTGAAGATGTCGATCGGTTACTGCACCGTCCCCGTTAGGAAGGGCCCCGTGGTGTAACTGTCGATGAATACGTCGATCACATCGCCAGCGTTTAGATCAGGAACGATCAGGGTGCCGCTACCATCAGCACAACTACCACGCTCGAATCGAGTAGAGCCATTCTTGCTCTTGGCCTTGAGCTTGTACTCGGCGGTATTGGAGCTCCTGTGCTCGCTTGAAAAAGTTCTGTGCCCAACCGATTTAGAGGTAAAGGTGCATTTGGCATACTCTGCCCCGTTTCTTGATAGTGTTGCCGTCACTATGGCGGCAGCCGCGGCGTCAGGGCTCGCGATCAGCAGGGCGGGGCTCGGCACCGGGATTTTTACCTCGGATTCGAGTTCCGTCTTGGCTTTCTTGTTTGCCAATTTGACCCTCCCATAAGCGCCGCCCTGAACGGTACCGTTCAGCCTGGCGGAAAGCTTGCCGGAGTGACCGGATCGATTAGATTTATTGTTGCAGTGGTCGTCATTGGAACCGTCGTTGTCACCCCCTTCGCTGTGGGCTCCTTCGCTGCCATCTTTCCCGTTTTCCCGGTGGTTGGAATTGGAACTGTGATGTTTTTGGGAGCACTCGCTGCCGTTGTCATCCTGACTGGCCGAACTCTGATTGCTCAGCATGGAGCCGGTGACGAAGAAGACTGACAACATCGTAAGAAGGAAGGATTTTTGCATGATGGAATGTGCGCTCCAAGAGTGATTGAACAGCCCGCAGGCTGAGATGCCGAATAGCAACTGCCGGCACTCTAATGACTCAACCTTAATTCAACCTGAACACGCCTGAAAATTGCTCCAAACCCCCTCTCTTACATGCGAAAGGTTTTCGAACACTTTCGGTATCGAACGGGCGTCCCCGGATAGATTCGCTTTCGACCCGTCAGGCATGCCTTGTCATCCGGTGGGCTGCGATTCGTTCCCGGCGGGGATGTGGCCCAGGACGCCTCGCTCGGCTCAGCAAATCCGTGGAAGCGGATCATCCTCCAGTTCCGGAAGGATTCTTTCCCCGCCGAGCTTCGTTTGTAAAACGACCGTGGGTTTACCGGGCTCAATGACGCCGATCACCCTGGCGTCCAGGTAGCCGCAGGCTTGCAGAGCAGCCACGGCTTCTTCCGCGGCCCCCGGGCTCAGGGCGGCGACCACCCGGCCTTCGGATGCCAGATAGTAGGGGTCATAGCCGAGGATTTCACAGACCCCTCTCACTTCATCCAGAACGGGAATTTGCGACTCGAAGAGGCGCACCCTGGCCATGGTGGCAGCAGCGATGTCATGCGCCACGGTGGCCAGGCCGCCCCGCGTCGGATCTCGCATGAACCGCAAACCGGCATTTTGCAGCAGACTGTTCACAACGGGCAGAACGCTGGCGGCATCGGACCTCAATGCACCCGATAGGCCAAACTGCTCGCGGGCCAGCATCACCGCCGTGCCATGGTCGCCGAGGGAACCGCTGACGATCAGTTGGTCTCCGGGCCGGATCTGGTCAAGTCCCAACCGGACTTCCGAAATGCGCCGACCTACCCCGGTGGTGGCCAGGTAGAGCCCACCACCTTGACCACGTCGAACCACCTTCGTATCGCCAGCGAGCAAGCGGACCCCTGATTCCTGGCAAGCTCCAGCGATGGAATGGCAGATACGCTTCAGCACAACGACGGACAAACCTTCCTCGATGAACATGTTGAGACTGAGAAAGCGCGGGATTGCGCCGGATACCGCGAGGTCATTCACAGTGCCGTGCACGGCCAGGCTGCCGATGTCGCCGCCAGGAAATTCCAGCGGTTCGACCGTAAAACCATCCGTGGTGATCAGCCAGTCCACCGTGTCGCCGTCGAGGGGCAGGAGTGCCGCATCGACATGGGTGTCCAAAGCATCGCCAAAGACTGGGGCAAAAATCCCATCGATCAGCTCGCGCATCAGGCGGCCGCCGTTGCCATGTGCCAGGGTGACGCGGGTATCCGGGTTGGTTAGAACATCACTATTCATGAATTCGTATTCCCTGACAGGATTGCAGAATGGGAAGGGTCAGCCATCATGATAACGGATGACCGCACGGATAAGACAAGGCCAATGACCGTGGCGGTCGCGTCACCTCTCCAGTGCTCTCAACCGCGTAACCGATTGTTTCGACACACCATTGCAGGGATGGTCTCTTGAAAAAATATGTCTTGACGGCCCTTGCACGTACCCAATAGACTCAAAAGCAGTAAGGAAATTTTTATTTTTCGTTCTCGATGAGAACCTTTCTCCTTTTCGTCTAACGGTCATTGAATGGTAGCTTGCAAGCCCTTGGCGCTCGTTGATCGCACCGTGGTGCTGGGTATCGGCAATCCATTGATGAGCGATGACGGTTGGGGCATCCATGTGATTCGGCATTTGCAGGCGTTGCCGGCAAACCCGTCATGGCCGCAGGGGCGGATTGACCTGATCGATGGCGGTACTCTCGGGTATCTGCTCCTGGAGCGTCTCGAAGGGGTTGCGGGATTGCTGGTAATGGATGCCGCCAATCTCCACCGCGAACCGGGAGCGATCGACATCTTCGAAAACGAGGCGATGGATACTTATCTGACCGGTCATTCGACATCCAGCATCCATGAGGTCGGGCTTGTCGATCTCCTGCAAATGCTCGCCATGCTGGGGGAAACGCCCCGGAGGCGGGCATTGATCGGGGTGCAGCCGGCGGTGATCGATTGGGGTACGGAGTTGTCTCCAGCCGTGGCCGCCAGTGTCGTGACCGCCGCTGATGCGGCACTGAAATTAACTGCGGAATGGTATGGAGGACAATTGTCATGACCCGCCTGAGTGACATTCCGGTCAAGGTTGAATTCAAGCAATTGAAGGAAAGCAACCTGGCCATTGCCAAATTCGTTTTGCAAAACATCAAGGCCGCGCTGGAGGACTGGCTGGAAACAGGCCGGCCGGGTGCCATCGACCTGAAGAATGTTCCCCGCATGGCGCCTGAGACGTATGACTATCTGAAGCAGGCCCTGGGAGCCGGGGAAACGACCATCATGATCGAAGCGATGGCGCGGGTAGAAATCAGGGAAACCCAATACCCAGGCGTCTGGTGGGTCACCCATATCAACGATCGGGGCGATACCGTGACGGAAATCATCGAAATCACGGAGATACCGGTCATCTTGAAACCTCATGCGGTGGATGTCCGCGCGGGGTTGCAGCGCCTGGAGAGTGCGCTCGCAGAGCCAGGGAGTGAAGGCTCATCCGTTGCGCTGAATTAGGTGTAGGGCAGGAGTTGTCCCACACCTGAACCACCCATGAGGGGATACCACATGAACACAGAATTACGGGAAATTCAGGACGCATCCGTAACCGGCATGATGTCTGCCGAAGAACCTACCCTGAGCGAGGCGACGGTTCGCCGCCTGCAAGAGTGGGGGGTGAGCCGACGACGATTCCTGACCTACTGCGCGGGCATGGCCTCGGTCATGGCCCTGCCGCAAGCCCTGGTGCCGAAACTCGCGGCGGCGGCCACAGGTACGCTGGAAGGCGCTGCCGTAATGGCGGGTAAGCCATCCGTTGTCTACATGTCATTCCAGGAATGCACCGGCTGTCTGGAATCCATGGTCAATTCCTTTGCTTTCGGCGGTGGCGAACAAATCGAGAACCTGATCCTCAAGTGGATTTCCCTGGATTATCAGGAAACACTGATGGCGGCGGCCGGTAAGCAGGCGGAGGACCACTTGCTCGCCATGACGGATGCGGCACGAGCCGGTTATGTCTTGGTGGTGGATGGCTCGATTCCACGACTCCAGGAGCAGGACAAGGATGGAAAGCCTGGCTATGGGTACTTTGTCAGTGGCGGCAGAAGCGGGGTCGCCCGGTTCCTGAGCGCCGCCGAGAATGCGGGTCTTATCATCGCCGTGGGCACTTGCGCGAGTTTCGGCGGGCTGCCTCATGCCTTCCCCAATCCCACCGACGCCATGTCGATTGATGACGTCATGCGCGAATACGGCGTCAATAAGCCCCTGGTCAACGTTTCCGGATGCCCGCCGATCCCCGAGGTCATCACCGGAACCATCATGTATTACCTGCTCAAGGGCATGCCGGGGCTGGATGATCTAAAACGGCCCACCGTGTATTACGGACGCACCGTTCACGAGGACTGTTTGCGGGAAGAGAATTTCGATGATGATGGCTTGTTCACCACCTCTTTCGATGATACGGCGGCTCGCCAGGGCGCCTGTCTGTTCGATCTCGGCTGCAAGGGACCGGTCACGCACAATGCCTGCGCCCGCGTCAAGTGGAATCAGGGTACCAGTTACCCCATGCTCTCCGGACATGGCTGCATCGGATGCGCGGAACCCGACTTCTGGGATATGGGCAAGCTTGGCCCCTTGGGCGATAAACAGGGGTTCTATTTCCGTCTGACTAAGGCTCTGGATTATGACGGCCATGGTCGTGGCAGAGCTTGCAACAGTTGTCACGATGGCGATGGCTTTTAACCATTGATTTTGTGAGCCATTAGAGGCGGGCGTTGTAAGCCCACGGCGCAACCGCCTTGTACGCCGATCCAAACCCTGCCAATTTTAGGAGAACGATCATGGCTACCAAGCCGAACGTTATTATTGATCCGGTCACTCGCATCGAGGGCCACTTGCGGATTCAGGCCTACGCCACGCCAGGCGCCCCCTACGCCGACCCGAAGAATCCGGCCCTGAAGATCACGCCCGGCACCATTCAAACCCCCGCGCTCAGCGCCAGCACCATGGTGCGCGGTGTGGAGCGCATCCTCCAGGACCGGGATCCCCGCGATGCCTGGGCCTTCACGCAACGCATCTGCGGCGTCTGTACGGTGGTGCATGGGTTGACGTCGGTGCGCGCCGTTGAAAACGCCATCGACGTCAAGGTCCCCAGGAACGCCGACTATATCCGTAACATGATGATCGGCGCCCAATACGTGCATGATCATGTCATGCATTTTTACCACCTCCACGCGCTGGATTGGGTGGACGTATTGAGCGCCTTGAGCGCCGATCCAGCCAAAACGGCCGCTCTCGCGAAACTGAACAACCCGGACTACAACCCGGCGATCTTTCCCAATCCGGCAAACGGCAATACGCCCGCTACCCAATATTTTCAGGATACTCTCGATGCTCTGAAGGGCGGGTTCGGCCAGGGTCAACTGGGTTTGTTTTCCAATGGCTATTGGGGACATTCAGCCTACAAGCTGACGCCCGAGGAAAATTTGCTGCTGGTTTCCCATTACCTGGAAGCCCTGAAATGGGCGCGAGAAGTGGTGAAGCTCCACACCATCTTTGGCGGCAAGGACCCTCATCCCAATCTGGTGGTTGGCGGCATGCCCTGCACCTTGAGCGCCAATACCGGCGCCGTCACCAAGGAACGGGGCGGCACCTCGCTGAACGCGGCGGGCCTGGCGGCCATCAAGAAGGCCATTGATTGGGGCAAGGCTTTCGTCGATCAGATCTATTTCCCGGACGTGGTGCTCGTGGCCTCCAGGTACCCGGAATGGGCGCAATTTGGCGCAACCAATGGAGATTTTCTATCCTTTGGCGAGTTTCCCAACCCGGAAAAAGGCGAGAATGCCAACTTCGCCAGTGGGGCAATCGATTTCCCGGATGAATATATTTTCCCGCAAGCAGTCCTGCGCGGCTGGAAGCCGGGCGCCACCCTACCGACAGCATTGACTCCGTTCAATCAAGGCCTGGTGACCGAGAACGTGGCTCACGCATGGTACGAGGGGTCGGACACGGGCGAGCATCCTTCTTCGCCAACCAAGACAGTGCTGCACTACTCAGGGCCAAAACCCGATCAAGCCAACCCCGACGATTACATGCTCGATCAGGCGGCCCGCTATTCCTGGATCAAGTCGCCGCGTTACGAGGGTAAGCCGGTGGAGGTAGGGCCATTGGCCCATGTACTTCTCATGTATGTCCGCGCGAAAACCAGCAAAGCCTTGCCGACGGACAAACTGGTCCGCGGTTATGTCGATACCTACTGGAAGAATGCATTGGGGCTTTCCCTCACTCGGCTGAACTCCACGCTGGGCCGGATTTTCGCCAGAATGCTGGAATCCAAGATTATCGCCGACAAGATGGTGGACTGGTATAAGGGCTATTACGCCAACCGCAGCCAGCCTTACTGGAACCCCAAAGCCTTCACGGCACTGGCGAATCCGGCGACACTGCCCGTCAATCGGGTGGGCTTCGGTTACACCGAAGCGCCTCGCGGCGCCTTGGGTCACTGGGTGAAGATTTATACGGCTGGGCCCAAGGCCGGCAGAATCGAAAACTACCAGTGCATCGTCGCCAGTCAGTGGAATGCCGGCCCACGGGACAATCTCAATCAGCCGGGTCCCTACGAGCAGTCGCTCAAGGGCCACAAGTTGGCGGACATCACCAAACCGCTGGAAGTCTTGCGGACCATCCACAGCTTCGATCCCTGCATCGGCTGCGCCGTGCATATCGTGGACCCGGACGGCCAGCCACTGGTCAAGGTCGACATCAACCACGCCTACAGGTAATTACCATGAACATCAGACACACGATTATCGCCGCCCTGGCCGGAAGCACCTGCCTCTTTGCCGCCGGCGCGGAGGCGCACACCATCGGTGCGGCCGGCGCCGGCCTGACCGATGGGCTGGTCCATCCTTTCATCGGGGTCGATCACCTGCTAGCCATGCTGGCGGTGGGGGTGTGGGCCGCTCAACTCGGCGGGCGTGCCTTATGGCTGTTGCCGCTGGCGTTCGTTACCGTCATGGCGGGCGGCGCTGGCCTGGCGCAACGGCTCGGCCTGGGCCTATCGCTCGTCGAAGTGATGATCGCGGCCTCCGTGCTGGCGCTGGGGTACCTGGTCGCCGGTTCTGTTCGCGTTTCGGCGGGCGTCGGCGTTCTCACGGCGTCGCTCTTCGCACTATTCCACGGCTACGCCCATGGGCTGGAAATACCAGAGGCCGGGACGCCGCTGGCTTACGCTGCCGGGTTCGTTTTGGCGACCGGGTGTCTGCACCTGATCGGCATCGGGTTGGGCATGAGCTTGCGGCAGTCTCGACTGCTGACGCGGGTCGGCGGCGCGGCGCTTACCGCCACAGGCGTCTACCTGCTGGCGAGCCTGTGAATCGCGCCCAGCGTTCGGTTGGGTAATGCCCATGTGTCTTGCCGTACCCATGCAAATCACGGCGATCGCGGGTTTCGATGCGCGTTGCGCCGCCAGGGGCGTTGAACGTGATGTCAGCATGTTCATGTTGCAGGGCGAAAACGTCGGCCCTGGCGACTGGGTGCTGGTCCATGTGGGCTATGCCATCCAGGTCGTCAGCCCCGAGGAAGCGCGTGAAACCTGGGGCTTGCTCGCCGAAATTCTGGCGGGGGAAGAGGAAGCCCGGAGCGCATGAGTTGACGCTCTGCCAGAAGCTGATCGACCAGCTTACCGGTTTGACCCACTGGAGCGAGGCCATCGCCGTGGCCCGGATTGAAGTTCAGGTGGGTGTCTTGTCCGGGGGGAGGCGCAGTTGCCGCAAAACGCCTTTACCCTCTCGAAACTGGGCGCCGTCGCCGAGACGGCGGAACTGATAACCACCGTCACCGCGCCCGCGTGGTCTGTCTATCCTGCAGGGCGGAAGACGAGGTTCCCCCCAAAAATCTCTGGCTCGCCGCTTTCTCGACGAAGCGTTCGACAGTGTGGACGCCAACTGGCGCGGCATTGGCTCGATTCCGTGCTCCGGCTACGCCCTCAAGGCGTATCATGCCGCGCATGAGCCTGGCTGCATCTTCCCGATGCCCACGACACGCCGGACGCCGCCGCATCGGTGAAATGCCCGCGGGCTACTATTGCGTCCGCGGAGTCCTCGGCAAGATCAGTCCGCGTGAATGTCGCATCTACGGTTCACCCTTCGCCCCGCGTTCGCCCGTACCTGGTATCGGACGAAGGCGCCTTCCACGTTGGCGGCGGCCGGCATCCGCAAACAGGTCGCGACGAATCATGGCGGCAAGTAACCCGCCGTAGATTAATTCATTCTGGTCGCGGGCCGGCCTGACGTGACCGTTATATCTGACAAGCGTGCCTCGTGGTATCAATGAGTTACACATTTTTCGAGGTGACCATTCAAGGGCCCCATTAATACCTTGTCGATGAGTGGGAGTAGACTGGCTCAACCAGAACGGGAGCCGTGAATTGACGAGCCGACTTAATCATGACAACCCTATCCTGGCTTAGGCCTGTCGACTCAGGGCATGCTTTAGCGCGGGTTCGAGTGTCTCGAAGTTGAATTTGAAGCCTTGAGCCACGGCCTTGCGAGGCAAGACCCTCTGGCTGCCCAGCAGCAACTCCGACATTTCCCCGGCCGCCAGCTTCAATAACGGGGCCGGCAGTGGAATCAGGGCGGGGCGGTGGAGTTGCTCGGCCAGCAATCTCGTGAATTCCGCATTGGTTACCGGGTTGGGCGCCGTCACGTTATAGACGCCGCACGCCGCCTGGGAGTCGAGGAGAAACTGGGTCATGCGAACGTGATCATCCAGATGCACCCAAGACATCCATTGGCGGCCACTGCCCAATCGACCTCCTAGACCGAGCCGGAAAGGCAGGAGCATTTGCTTCAGGAAACCGCCTTGCCTGCCTACCACCAGACCGGTTCTCAACAGACAAACGCGAATCCCCGAGTCGCCCGCTGTTTGAGCGGCCGCCTCCCATGCACGGCAGAGCCTGTGTCCGAAGCCACCACCGCCCGGACTACTTTCATCCAGTTCCGCGTCGCCCTGGTCACCGTAAATCCCTATGGCCGAGCCGCTGATGAATACGGAGGGTTGGGTCTTTGCTCTGGCCATGCACTCGATCAGCCGCTGCGTCAGCGACACGCGGCTACCCCATAAAATCCGCTTCCGGGATTCACTCCATCGGCGGGCCATGATGGGTTCTCCCGCCAAGTTGATCACCGCATCATAGGCCTGATCCGCCTTCCATTCTTGCAGATCAGTGATCGCGGTAACCTTGTGAACCCCAAAGAGACTCTTTACGGTATCCGGATTTCGTGTCAGAACCGTTAATACATGCCCTTGCGAGAGCAATTGCCGGCAAAGATGACGCCCAATGAAGCCGGTACCGCCGGTAATAAAATGTTTCATGCGGTGTCCGGATGCGCCTAGGCGCTACGAGGGGAGCGGCCTAAAACCAAGCCGGGGCATGAGGGGCGTAATCGGGGGAACGTGGAGGGTTCTGGATAAATTCCAGACGAGATATCTGGAATAGTGAAGTGGCAAGGCCGAGCTATCGCCAGAAACAATCGAACGAAAAACTCAAACTTGCCACTGCAGGCAAGCTGTTACTGCTTTTGCTCGTCGTTGAAGACCCAACGCACGAACAGTACGCCAGCCACAACGACTACCAGCGTAACAACGATGCCAACCGGCGATCTCATCTTTTCGACCAAGTCGAGGATCATTCCCATGTGCTTATACCTATTGGATTTGGATTATTGTTTGCTTAACGAATGGCTTCGGTTAGCGCCAAGCGCTATCTTACAGTCTGCCGACTGTCTGTCAAGTCAAACGCTGACCGTTGTTGGGAGCAAATAAACTGTCCGGAGTAGTAGCACGTAATCTGTCCGGTTTCACCAGAGCCCGAGGAGGGCTGGATGAGACGGACGGAGTGGCTACAGGAGACTCGGAAGATGAGGTTCGAAGAAGCGTACGCAGGCTGGCAGGGACGGCGGTTGACGCAGGAGGAAGCGGCACGGTTGTTGGGGGTGTGCGAACGGACGTTCCGGCGGTATATCGACCGCTATGAGGAGGACGGCTTGCAGGGGTTGATCGACCAACGCCTGTCACAGATCTCGCACCGGCGGGCCCCGGTGGACGAGGTGATGCGGCGGGTGGATCAATACCGGCGCCGGCATGACGGTTGGAGCGCCCAGCACTTTTACGCCTGGTACCGGCGCGACGGTGGGGCGCGGAGCTACACCTGGGTCAAGAGCCGGCTGCAGGAAGCCCAACTGGTGCCGAAGGCCAAGCAACGCGGGGCGCACCGTAAGCGGCGAGAGCGCAGTCCGTTACCGGGGATGCTGTTGCACCAGGACGGCTCGACCCACGAATGGGTGCCTGGGCAGCAGTGGGATTTGATCGTGACGATGGACGATGCCACCAACGCGCATGACTCGATGTTCTTCGTCGAGGAGGAAGGCACCTTGAGCCGCTTGCGGGGGGTGCGGGAGGTCATCGCCGCGCGGGGCCTGTTCTGCGCCCTCTACACCGACCGGGGTAGCCACTACTGGACGACGCCTGAGGCCGGCGGCAAGGTGGACAAGGTGAACCTGACCCAGTTCGGCGAGGCCATGAAGCGGTTGGGGATCGACATGATCCCGGCCTATTCCCCCGAAGCACGCGGCCGCTCCGAGCGCGCCTTTGCCACCCACCAGGCGCGTCTGCCCAAGGAACTAGCGCTGGCCGGCATCATCGAGATGGCTGCCGCCAACCGCTACCTGAACGAAGGGTACCGGCCGGCCTTCAACCGGGAATTCAGCCACTCGGCACGAGAGGTGGGTTCGGCCTTCGTCCCCTTTCTGGGCGGCGACCTGGACGATGTGCTGTGCGAACAGTACGAACGCATGGTGGGCAAGGACAACTGCGTCCGTTTCGAAGGGCTGGTCTTGCAAATTCCTGCCGACCGCCACCGCTGCCACTACGTCAAGGCCAAGGTGCGGGTCTATCGCTATGCCGACGGGGGCCTCGCGGTATTTCACGGCCCACGCCGGTTGGCGGCCTATAGTGCCGACGGCCGCTGGGCCGAATCCGACAACTTAAAGGTCGCCGCGTAAGTCCGCTTCGCTGCGACGGCGCGGGGGACACCGCTTCGGGCTACGCCCTCCGCGGTGTCCCCCGCCCACCTAAAAAGCGGACAATTCATTTGCTACAGAACCGGACAAATCTATTTGTTGACAACAGTCAAACGCTGACCGTTTGTTCCCGCCTCAATCGAGCCCGCCTCAAAAAAAACCCGGGATAAACCCGGGTCAATTTTAAACCTGAATCGATATTCGCGATGTTTTTCGGGAGTGCTCCCTCTTATTGGCTTTGCGTGGGTGCGAATCTCAGGTTTGTCACTGC
>Ga0233420_10000582_pt1 | contig 15287 bp, 20 predicted proteins | sample Watercolumn_Mata_4_FD_183009 | JGI IMG/M metagenome (GOLD analysis project Ga0233420, IMG submission 183009) | Freshwater microbial communities from Lake Matano, South Sulawesi, Indonesia - Watercolumn_Matano_2014_102_MG | ecosystem: Environmental > Aquatic > Freshwater > Lake | place...
TAAAATTATTTGCAGAATTATATGCTTCTTGCTCTAAGAATTTTATTTATAAAATTATTTGCAGAATTATATGCTTCTTGCTCTTCTTACTTTTCTCTTGTGCTTTTCTTTTCTAAGGCGTTTTCTCTGCCATTTCCATCTCATCTGCCTTTTCTTTTTCCATCTTCTACTTGAACGTTTCATAAATATTCCAGCAAAAAATAGTTTTTAAAGATTTCTTAGAGTTCAAATCTTAAAAGCGCCCCTGCCGAGATTTGAACTCGGGTCGCGGCCGAACTCTGTTAATATAAACTTGAGAGGGCCGTATTCTTGGCCTCTGAACTACAGGGGCATAGTAGTTCAATTAAGTTATTATTTAAAAGAGTTATGTTTGTGAATTTATAAATTACATCGCAGCATAAAGAATTATGTAGAATCCTATTGTATGAAACAGAAAGCTGAAAACAGCGAATATTCTTGTTTTTATTGTTGTTAATCCGGCAAGCATTGAAACTCCAATTTCATCTGGAAGCGGAGAGGCAAGCATTATTCCTGCAAAAATGTAAATAAGATAATGTTTTATGAGAACATGCCTGTTTTTTTCAACTATTTTTTCTATTTTCTGAATTGCTTTTCTTTTTTCTAGCTCTTTGAATTCGTCCATAAAAGAGAACTTTATTGTTTTGAATATAATCATATCTCCAATAAATGAACCTGCTCCAGCAATCAAAGATGTGATAATTATATTTGATGGATTAGAAGTGATTAAATAACCTATACTTAATGGAGTTGTGAAACCGAATGAAAAAAGAATTCCAGAGATAAAATCACTCAGATAACTAAAATGCCCGAGATTTGTGATAAATATTTTTATTGCTGGCAAAGTAAAAAGATAATATGAAAAAGCAATAGCGAGAATTAAAAACATCATTTTAGGATATTTAAATCCAAAAAGTCTTTTTGCTTTGTGAACAGCTTTTGGAGAATGTTTTTTCAAGATTTTATGGATATGTTTATGTGGCATTTTTCCTATTTTGAATTATTTATAATAGAGAAATAACTTTAAAAAGATTTTTCAAATATTTTCAGCTCTTTTGAAGGACATTTAAATGATGATATTTGTCTTCTGATTTATTTAACCAGAAATACAGCGTCATTCGGCCTTACTTTGTCCTTAACCTTAATTCCGATGTGGTCGCCCTTTTTTGCTTCTTTAACTGGCTTGTTCTCTATTTGCATACTTGATATTTTTTCTTCAAAGTCAGTTGTGTGTCCTTTTATTCGGATTTTGTCTCCTATTTTCAATGGAGCTGTAAGCTTTATTGCAGCAACGCTTACATGGCTAAACCATCCGGAAACTCTTCCTATCTCTTTTCCTTCTATCTTTTCTACTTTTTCAGCCTTTACTGGAGCTTTTTTTATTTTTCCAGGCGCCTTTTTTGCTTTTATTACCATAATTTTAATATGAGCGGGGGATATTTAAATTTAATCCTTTGCTGTTCCAGACACAAATACTTAAATACTAATACTTTTATGTAAAATCATAATGAAAGATGATTGTCCTAAATGCCATGGAACAGGCATTGTAAAAGAAAAAGACGGCACAATACACACCTGTTTTGACTGCCTGGCAAAAGGAAAAATGGATCAGCATGACAAGAATGTAAAAACAGCAGAGGATGCAAGGATAAAGCTGTGATATTGTAGTTTAGTAATCAAATAGTAAAATATTTATAGTTCTTTAGATATAATAAACGATGAGGATTAAGTTGGATAAAGGAAAACAAAGAGAACTTATTCTTGAAGCAAAAGGGAATAAAACATGGAAAGAAATATCAAAAATTTTGCGAATTAATGAACAGTATTTATATAGAGAATTAATGAATGAAAAAAGATTAATGTCAGATAGAATATACAATCAATTATGTAACCTAGTCAATAAAGATTTTGATAGATTTATACTTGAAAAATTAGATGATAATTGGGGGAGATCAAAAGGGGGATTAAATTCATTAGGCTCAACTAAACAACTCCCAGAAATAAAATTAGACGAAAAATTAGCGGAATTTGTTGGTGCAGTTTTGGGAGATGGTCATTTAGAATCTAATAAGAAAAAAGGAGTGTATCATATAAGAATAGCTGGAGATTTGATAAAGGATAAAGATTATCATATTAATCACCTTAAAAATTTAGTGAGAGAGATTTTTAATCTAAATTCTGTAGAAATAAAGAGACCAGAGACTAATGAAAGATTTTTAGATATTTATAGCAAAAAACTTATTGAATTTTTTGTTTCAATGGGTATAAAACCCGGGAATAAAATAAAGAATCAGTCAACAATACCTGTTTGGATATGGAAAACTAATGAATTTATTAAATCTTGTCTTAAAGGATTAATCGATACAGATGGATCTATTTTTAGAATGTCTAATAAAAATCCAAATCTTATCAGAATAAACTTTACTAACCATAATTCCACTTTGTTAAATGATACAAGAAAGTTATTTTTAGTTTTAGGTTTTAATCCGTCGAAAATAATTAATAATCGACAATTTTATATTTCAAGACAAGAAGAGATTAAGAAATATTTAAAAAATATAGGGTTTTCTAACAAAAAGCATAGAAACAGACTAAATATAATAAAAAGCCCTGTCTTCTAGCGGTCAAGGAAACAGGACTCTGGCTCCTGTAACCTCGGTTCGAATCCGAGCAGGGCTATTCTTCTTTTTTTCGCGAAATCTTTTTATAGATGCCTGACTTCTTTTCAACATGGATTCAATCTTGCTCTTTGTCCTGATTTTTCTCGGAGCATTTTTTATTTTTATTATTCTTAAAAAAATCAAAATGAGGTATAAACTGCTAGTTTTATTGGTTATTTCACTGATTTTATTCGGATATTTCAGCATGAGTTCTGCTTTTGAAGGTCAGAAAGTTAATTTAACCAACTTCAACGGTGTTTCAAATGCTGCAGGAGTTTATTTCTCATGGCTTAGTTCTGTTTTGGGAAATGCAGAAACGATAACAAGCAGAGTTGTAGAAAATGATACTTTTGAAATGAATGAAAAATAAAAAATCGAAATAGTAATACTTAAAAACCAACAGATATTATATATAAAATGGTTAAGAAAAGAGGCACAAGAGTTTCAAAGAAGATTTTTAGCATTACTCCTGAACAAAAAGTTAACGCAGTTATAAAGAATTTTGTTTCCTTTCTGATTTTGTTTATTGTTTCATTTATTTTGTATGGAGTAACTTCAGTAGGATTCTGGAATGACTTTTTTTTCCTTTTGGTTCTTATTTTTGGATTCCTCGCACTTGCTTTTCTGCTTGTGTGGATGATTTTGAAACTTATTAAGAAAAAAGGATAAGAAAAGAAAGAAACACTAAAAAAGGTTCTATACTAATCTTTTTATAATGTAATTAGTATTGTTTTTGTTAAACTATCTCGGCCCGTGTAGCTCTGTAGAAAAGTGTTTAAACCGGTTAATCGCTACACATATAAGCCCGTGTAGCTCAGTTGGTAAGAGTACGTCCTTGGTAAGGACGGGGTCCCGAGTTCAACTCTCGGCACGGGCTTTTTTATTTGACTTCTTTGGAATACATTTATAAATCATTGATATTGATTTTTATTATATGCCGGAAAACAAAAATAGCAAAGATGGAAAAGGAGATTTGGAAAAACTCAAGAAAGATTATGAAGTTCTGAGAGCCAAATATAACCTTCCGGAATATTCAAAACTTGCAGAGGATTTCAATTCAATAGAGAGGGTTTCTGATTCAGAGACAGATTATCCGATAAGGGAGATAAGAAGATTTGTCGCTGATAAAATATTAAATTTTCACAGATTTGTTGAAGCATTGCTCAATCCGGTGAATGTTCCCATGCATATATTTTCAATGATAAAGACAATGGGAGCAGATGAAAAAAAGAAGCTTTCTGAAATATACGGCGAAATCGCCAAGATTGAGATATTAATTATGGAACTGGATTTGGAATTCTCAGAGAAAAAAGAAGCAGAGTTCATAAAAAACACATTTAATATTTGGCAGGGAATCAAAAAGGATTTTGCATCAATTCTTGAAAATGCAAAAAAGAAATGGGATACAAAAGAAGATTCTGAAAAAGGCTGTTATTTTGGGTAATAAAGATACGGCTCTCTATCGCTCTAATATTTATAAAAACTGTTAATCTCAGAAAATTTTGGCAAGATAATTTTTATATTAATAAGCTTCTTTTTATCTATTTAATATTAATTCAAGATTAATCTCCATTAACGCAACAGGCATTTTTATATGCCAGTTTTTCAGAATTTTTGGATGGATTTCTCCAAGAAATCCGATACTTGTGTTTCCGACTTTTATCTCAATAACTCTTCCCTCTATAAAATAAGGCGGAGCTTCTGCAGGTTCGCTGATTGTTATCTTTATTTCAAGCATATTGAATAAATATTCCAGAATTTGTTTTATATCTGTGAAATTTCCAGGAGCAATTGCAATTGCAAGGTTTTCATTCTCTCTTATCTCTGAATTTTTATTTGTTTTTGAGTCTGTGTTGAATATTTTTCCAATCTCAAATATTCTCTGAGGATATTCAACATCAATGTTTTCCGAAAGATTTTTCAGCAGATAAGAAGAAATATCTTTTCTAAGCAGATTGAAATCTGTTTTTGAGCTTTCAACTTCCAAAAAGTTTTTTTCCTGTTTTTCAGAAAAGCCCATTTTTGCAAACTGTTCGTCTCTTGAAATAAGATGATAATTTGAAACTTCTAGCAAGCCAAGTCCTGCCAAAATCTCTGCTATTTTTCTCTTAAATGTTTCTTTTTTATCCTCTTCTCCTAAAGTGGATATTTCTGGTATTCCAGGAACAAAATTTTCATATCCGTATGCAATTGCTATGTCTTCTATCAAGTCAACTTCGTGAAGTATATCTGTTCTCCATGCTGGAATTAGAACTTCCCCTTTGTTGTATTCATGTCCCATTTTTTCAAGCAGGATTTTTATCTGTTTCTCTTTCAATTCAATTCCCAGAAGCTTGTTTGCATTTTCAATTGAGAGTTTCATTTTTTCAGGAACAAGATTTGGAGTGATTTCTTTTTTTCCAATTCCTGATTTGATTTCCATTGAATATATCTTTCCTCCAATATCTGCAAAATTTGCGACAAGAATATTAAGGCATTTTTTCAAAATTGCAAAATCAAAACCAGAACATTCAATAAATATATCTTTTGTATTTTCTTCAATTTTTCCTGTTGCAGCTGAATTTATTATCGGAGGCATACTTAGTATTTTATTATCTGCGTCGATAAAAATTGGGAATTTTGCCTTGCCAGCAAGAAGCGCGGAATATTCTTTTCCTGTTGGATGCTTTTGAAGAATTTCCAAGCCAGACATTTCTCTGTCGAAATCAAGAGGAAGAAATTTTATTTTATCAGGTTCAAGAGCTTTGAAAGTTATTGGCAATTTTATTTTTTCTAGAGGATAAATTCCTATTGCAAGCTTTTTTCTTTTTCTGCCAAGAGTAAGATGAAGCTTTTCCTGAATGTCTATTATCTCCTTTATCTTGTTGTCGTCCAGCTTCAGCCCTTTAATTATCGCGCATGCAGTATAGGGACGCACATCTTTTACAGATGAATCAATTGTTACGACATAGTTTTTTTCCGGCTTGTTTATTTTGTATTCTTTCAAACTCGTATCTTTTCCGAGAAAAGAGCGAAAAGCTCTTTTGAATCCTGAAAATGAAAGCAAGTCAGGGCGATTGGGGAAAACTTCGATTTCAATTTTATTTTTGGATTCATCAATACTTTCAAGAGGAGTGCCGAACATTGAAATTTTTTCTTTCATCTCTTCGTCAAGCTTTCCAATTTCTTCTTCAAATTGTTTTTTGTTCAGTTCTATTAGTGCCATTTTAGTGTTTTATGAACTTCTTCAAATTTAATATTTCAATTTCACTTCGAGTGGATTTTAAATCCTTAAGCGTGAATTCATGAGTTTTTTTATCAAATGAAATGCAGCAGTCTTTTATTATTATAATATCAAAATCCCGGTCATAGGCGTCTTGCGCAAGACTTCTTACACATAAATTTGTTAAAATTCCACAAATCACTATTTTTTTTATTCCAGATAATTCTTTTTCTAAATTTGTCATGTAAAACGGACTTATTTTATTTTTCTTGATTAAAATATCTGTATTTTGTTTATGAAGTTCATCCATTATTTTGATATTTTCTGAATTTTCGGCAAATTCTGACTCAGAGCCTTTTTCAATATGTGTTGTGAATATTATTCTATACCCTTTTTTTCTGCAAAAATCTATTAGTTTATTAATTTTTTCCAGCATTTTAGAAATGTTTCCAATATAATAATCTGAATTTTTGTCAATCCATTCTTTTTCAAAGTCCACAAGTATCAATGCTGTTTTTTCCATTTTATTTTATTATTTTTCCATAAAATATTTGTCCATAAGTGTATTCTGATTCTGGATTTATGTCTTTTAAACTGCCAAGTTTTTTATAACCCAATCTTTTGTAAAGTTTTATTGATTTATTATTTTTGTAATCTCCTGTTCCAAGATAAATCATTGGAATTCTTTTATTTTTACAATATTTATCCATATAGTTAATTAATAATGTTGCAAACCCTCTTCCTCTAAATTCTCTTTTAACGGCTAAACCCTCTAAAAATATGGATTTTGCAAAGGGTGGTTCTAATAAATGAACTCCAAAAGCTTGATAACCCGCAACTTTTTTTTCTTTTTCAATTATAAATATTTCATTATTCTTTATCTTTAAATCAAAATATTTTTCTTGATGTTTATGACTTAAAGTAGGAAAAGCCTCTTTTTGAATTTTTAATAATTCTTTTTTATCTTTTTTGTCTGCTCTTCTTATTTTTTCCATTTTATTTCATCCAGAATTTCATTTTGCGAAGCTGCTCAATGTTGTTTTTGTAAAGCTCACGCAAGTCTTTTATTTCATAATAATCCATGAGCATTCTGTCAAAGCCAGGGCCCCATGCAAGCACAGGCACATATTCACCCAGTAGAGGAATGGTAACTTCTGGACGGAAAATTCCAGCTCCTCCAAGTTCAAGCCAGATTTTTTTCTCAGGATGCCATATTTCTATTTCAACGCTTGGTTCTGTGTATGGGAAATATGACGGACGAAATCTTATCTTTTCAAAGCCCATTTTTCCGAAGAACTGCTTTAGATAGCCGAGAAGATGCCGAAAATTGACATTTCTATCAACAACAATTCCTTCTGTCTGGTTGAATTCAAAACCATGACTCCAGTCAAGAGTTTCGTTTCTGAAGTTTTTTCCTATTGCAAAGAATTTTGCAGGAATCTGCGACTTGTCAAGAGCTGCGAGAGTTTGCGCAGAAAGGCAGGTTGTGTGTGTCCTAAGAACAAGTTTTTTTGCCTCTTCTTCATCCCATTTATATTTCCATCCTTTGCTTCCAGCAACACCTTCCTCATGAGCCTCACGAACAGATTTCAGAATTTTCTTATCAGGAAGTTCTTTTTTTTTGTTCAGAAAAAATGTGTCCTGCATTTCACGAACAGAATGATCCTGCGGAGTGAACAGAGCATCGAAATTCCAGAAAGAGCTTACAATCATATTCCCGCTCATTTCCTTGAATCCCATTTCTGTCCAGATTTTTCTCGCATAATCAACTGCCTGATTTACAAAATGCCTTTTTCCTCCGCTTATTATGGGAATAGAAGAAGTTATATCATATCTTCTAAATTTCTTTCCTTTCCAGCTTTCTTTTTGAAGTACTTCTGGATTTATTTGTTCAATCATTTCATGCGGAGAAATTTTCACATTCTGAATTTTTTTTCCAAGTTCTGTAATTTCTATAGATACAGAACTTTCTTCAATTATCTCTATCATATCTTTTCTGTTTTGAAGTGCAGAAAATGCATTTTTCTGTTCTTCTGACAAAGAACTGTATTCCAAAGGAAGCGCGTCAATCAGCAATTCCTCTGCTGTTTTTTTTGAAATTTCTTCTTTTTTTCCGCTAAAAATTATCTTGTCATTTTTTATTTCTATCATTCCTTTTTTCTTCAATATTCCAATTGATGCTTTTAATTCATCATCAGAAAATTTACATTCTTTTTTTACATCATTTAAGCCAATTATTCTTTTTTCATTAAGAATATGAAGAAGATTTCTTTCAGGAAGCCCTTTTTTTCTATACAGCGCCCCATTTACTCCTACATCAACAATTTTCTTTTTTTCATAAGTTAGCTTTACTATTCCCTTGTTTTGCAGATATGTTAGCGAATGCATGACAGATACTTTGTCAAGATTTGCTTTTTTGCATAGCATATCTATCTCTTTTTCATCGAGATAAGGAAGAATTTTTCTTTCATTTGGGCTTAATTTTTCAGCTATTTTCGAAATATCTGTTTTCATTATAATAAGAGCAAGTTACAGGTTAAAAGGATTTTGCTTTCAAAATCCTTTTTGAAATTCTAAAGAAGATGTCATTTTTGTTGGCATTCTTAAAACAAGTCCAAGCGCCCTTAAGTCATATATATTTCGTATTTGTGATATACCGATAAAAATCATCTTTAATTTGTTTTTTTTGCAGAATTCTATGTTTTGCATTAATCTTGAAAGAATTTTTGCCTTTTGTTTTTTATCGGAAAAAATAATCTCATCTAAATCTACTCCAATTGTGACATATTTTTTTTGTGCGAGAATTGCAAGGACATGGTTGAATCCGGAGTTTCTTTGCTTTATTTTATCTTTTCTATCGCTTAATTTAATTAAAAGAATATCTATTTTTTCTTTTTCAAGAATTTTCCGATTCATTTCATCGCTTCCAGAATAAATTATTTTTTTTCCAATTTCGCGCGCTTTCTTAATTTCGTTGCGCGCTTTCTGAAAATTTTCTTCAGTGATTTTTATGTAATTAGAAGTTTCCATAATTATCCTTCTATTATTGTTCCTTTAAATTTCTTACCTTTCAGAAGATTGTCAAGCTGTTTCATATCTTTGCCCAGAATATATGTTGGAATTTTATATTTTTTTATTATCTTTGAGGCTGATTGGTCAAGGACAAAATGCTGTCCTGGTGTGAACTTTATTGAACTTGCCATTTTATCGAAATTTTCCCATGATATTTTGGAAATGAATCTAGCGTTCTTGTGTTCTTTCGGATTTTTATCAAACAATCCAGAGACATCTGTTAGATTTATGAAAATCGAATTGAAATGATTAGCTATCTCAGCAGATGTTGAATCAGATGTTTGATGGGGCTTATATTCAAGTGCACCGCAGAAAACAATTGAATTGTTTTTTATATATTTTTCAACTTCTTTCATTGTGTGCGGAATTCCTTTTTCCTGATTATATCCAAAGAAATAACTTAGAAATCTTGCATTTGTTCTTGTTGCAGCTATACCTGCAAAACTTTGAAAATCTGTTCCTTTTCCGGAAATTTTTAATGAATTGATATATTTTCTTGCAAGACTTCCTCCGCCACAGATTACAATGAAATTATATTTTTTGATATTTTTCAAAAGAACTTTTTTAAAACTTTGAAGAAAAGGCGTATCAACATCTTCTGGAATTATTAAACTTCCTCCAAGACTTATTACAATTACCTCTTTTTTCATTAAATAATAAGGAAAAAATTCTTTTTATTTGTTTCGCATTATTTATTTTGAATTATCACAAAGTTTTTAAACAGAATTACTTTTGATTTTAATAAATAAAATGGCAGACAAATCAAAGGTTGTGATAATTGTTTTAGCTATTCTTGTGGTAGTTCTTGCAATAGTAGTTCTGTATTCTTTTGTAATACAACCGGCAATACAGGGTTATAATGTGCAGAGACAAACGGAAGGAATGCAGATTGCAGTAAATTCAATTTTGCTGCAACTTCAACAACAAGGTTTTGTTCAGATTCCAATGGGTGAAGGACAACAACCATTAGTTTTAGTTCCTTATACGCCTCCACAACAACAATTAATACAATAATCGCTGAAATTTGAATAATATTTATAAACTCTTTTTCTTTTTTTTAAATATGGAAAAGAGGGGAGAAACTCTTCTTAATGAATTTGAGTTAAAGATAGATAAAAAAGGACTTTCTAGCGTTTTAACTACTCTAATAATTATTTTACTTTCACTTGTTGCAATAGGCATTGTTTGGGTTATTATAAGCAATATTATTTCAAATAGTTCTGGAGAAATAGGCATTGAAAAATTTTCAATTGATATTAATTTTATTAAAGCATCTATAAACGGAGATAATGTAAAAATGACTGTTAAAAGAGCCGTAGGAATAGGAAATGTTTCAGGAGTTAAATTTATAATAAGCGATGGTTCAGAAAGTGAAGATTTTACCATAACGCAGAGTCTTGTAGAACTTCAAGAAAAAACATTCACAGTAATTTTAGAATCTCTGAGTCCGGCAGAAATTAAGACAGCTTCTGTTGCTCCAATTTATATTGGTAGTAATAGAAAAGAAAAATTAGGCGACATAACAGATACTTATAATTTTAAGAGCGGTGATATAATAAATAATCAAACAGATAATGAAACAGAAGAGCGAATATGTATTCCAGAATGTACTGGAACAGATAATTGTGTAAATGGAATGTGTATTTCAGAAGGATGTACTGAAACAAGAACAGATATTGAGATTTGCACAGATGGCGGAATTGAATGTGGAAATACTCAAGATGCTTGTGGAGATTTTGTCAATTGTGATGTTTCAATTGGAGGTTGTACAACAGAACAAATCTGCAACAATGGAATGTGTGTTTCAGAAGGATGTATTGAAACAAGAACAGATATTGAAGTTTGTAATGATGAAAATGCTTTATGCGGAGAAGTTAGAGATGTTTGTGGAGATTTTGTTGATTGTGATATGGCAGTTGGTGGTTGTTCTGCTAAAGAAAGATGCACTTCTGGGAATATCTGCGAAGATTTGCCTTTTATAACAGGAACAATTTATTCGGTTTGGCCTACTGATATTAATATTTATTTTGATAGTGAAGATTTATCAAGAAATGAACTTGACTTTGTTTATGTAGTAAAATTCCTTCCTCCAAGTAAAGAGAGTGAATGTCTGTTAATTGAAGATTATTCTCTTCCACGACCACCACAAACAAGAGTGATAATCAAATTATTGGCAACTCAAACAGATATTGCTCCTGGTGATTTGATTGAGATATGGCCATCATATGAGGCATGTATGGCTTAGAATTATTTATAGAATTAATTTATTAGTTACCCTACATTTTATTTTTTAATTCAAATAAAAACCTTTAAATATAACTTGAATTTGATATAATAAAGAAATTTAATAAGTTACTTACAAAAGATGGTTTATAAAAAGTGGATAAAAAAAGATGGAAAGCTTTATGGACCATATATCTATGAAAGTAAAAGAATTGATGGAAAAGTTGTTTCAGAATATCATGGGCCAAAAAAAACATTTAATTTAAAAAAATATTCATGGATTTTTATTTCAGCAGCAGTTTTTATTATTCTTATCTATTTCTTTTCAACATTTGATTTTGGTTCAATGACGGGAAAAGCAGTATTGAATACAAAAATAGATTATGTTCAAAATGAACCTGTCAGGGGAAATTTGCTTATCTCTCTAAATCAGGGGGAACTTCTTCCAACTAATTCAAAAATAATTCTTGAAAATTCTGGGCAAACTTATGAATATGATTTGAACAAATTTGTTTCAGAAAAGTCTAGTGAGGGAAATTTTTATATTAATGGAGTTCCTTTATCAGGAAGCGGAGAAGGTTATGGAATTGAAGGAGAAAAGATAGTTTATCCAGAGGTTTCATTTATTTTAAATATCTATCCTGCTGAAAATGAAGTTCCAGTTCCTGTTGTTGAATCTCCTGTTAATGAAACAACAGAAATCCCTGTAGTGGAAAATCCTGTTGAAGTTGAAACAGAAACTACCCCTGTAGAAAATCCTGCTGAAAATGAAGTTATTTCTGAAATTGCAGAAACATCTTCTGAAACTTCAATAAGCGAAGAAACAAGTCCAATAACAGGATTTTTTGTAAGAATTTATAATTTCTTTTTAGGACTTACTTTAACAGGAAAAGCAATTTCTGAAGCAGAAATTATAGAAGTAAGCGGAAAGACATCTTTGAATAATCCTTTTGTTTATGATATTCCAGAAGGAGCAGGAGTTCAACTGAAACCAGGAAGTATTTCTGTTCCTAGCGGAGTTATTTCAGAAGATAACGTTAATCTTAAAGTTGAAGGAAATTTGGCAATTGTTGAAACCTCTTATTCTGAAAAACAAAAAGGATTTGGGCAGGAATTTTTAGGAGAAAAAACAAAGTTATTAAATGTTGATTTATCAGAATTAGGATTGATTTTAAATGATGGAGAACTGAAAGTAAAAGTTATTTTTGAAAATAATGAAATATTTTCAACGAGTCTTATGCTGGTGCCTGGTGAAACAACCTCTATTCTTGAAAATGTATCTAATTTTACAACTCTGAATATAACAATAGAACAACCTCTTAATAATACTTTAAATGAAACAAATGAAACAGTTTCAGTGATTTTTGGTGAAAAAATACCTCATGTTATTAATTTTGAAACAGTGCAATTTGTATTGACAGAAGAAGACAAATCTCTTCTTTCCGAAGTATACGGAGACATTGTTGTTTCAACATCAAAGTCAGAAGTTATAAACAATAAACTGGTTAAGAGATATGAAATTGGAAAAGATTGGATAGAATATTCATATGATCCAAATATTCCTGAAAATGAAATTGATATTCAAGCATCAATAGACAGAATGAAATGGCTTAAGGACTTGGCTGAAAGAATAAAAATCAAGAAAGAAAATGAACAAAAACAGTCACCCCAAATTGTTGAGACTTTTAGTGTTGAGTGATTATCTGAATATTGGAGAATAATCTATCTTTTTTATTGTGAACTTTGAACCTATTGCATCTGAAATTATTGCAAAGAAAATATATTTGCCTACTGCAACATTATAAATTCCGCTAGTTGCGGGAATTCTTGATTTTTGCTCAAAGACTTTTATAATCTCGTCTATCTCCTCTTTGTTTAGAATTATTTCTGTTTCTCTTGGAATAGGCACCATTACAATAATTCTTTCTCCGGGACCGTTGCATTCTATTTTTCTTACTAGTGGATCCTGCAGAAAAGGATTTAATTTTCCCAAATCTATTTCAAGATGATGCGGAGATGGTTGAATATATTGAAGCGTTGAAGGAAGCCTAGGTTCCGGAACTCTTAGAACAAGAGGCTTGATTATTCTTGGTACAGGTGGATTTATTATTTTTAAGTCTAATTCTTCTTTTTTTTCTTTTAATATTTCTTTCTTTTCTCTTTGTTGTTCGTTTCTTATTTCCTTTTCTTTTTCCTTTATTGTTTCATGAATTGTTTCCTTGTCTAATTTATAATGGATTTTTCTTCCTCTTTCAACTTCTTCTTCATTTATTATGCTCTGAAGTTCAGCAACGCTTCCCGCACGAGAATTTTTTAATATTGATTTTGTAAATTCAAGAAGAATTAATGCTTTGCTTTCTTTTGATATTTTTTTTAACATTCTTTTTTATCCCCCAGGAAGTTTTTTGAATTTTCTTTCCTGTGGAGAAATTGGTGTTTCAAAACTAGCACTGGAATTTTCTTCGCTTGCTATTGATTTTTGATATCCTTCTGGAGAAGCATTTTTAACAATTGAAGAATTTGCCGGCGAAGGAGAAAAATTTGGAGAATATGCCGGCTTCGGCATCTGTTTTGTATTTAATTCATGCATTAATGTAAGTCCCTTTGCAATTGTTTTATTTTGGTCAAGAAGAGTATCTATTTTTTGAATTATTTTTTCATTTCCTTTGTCTCCAGATATAGCAAAATTCTTTTCAGCAAGTGCTTTTGCCGATATTTCAAATAATTCAAGGAGCTTGGAGATTTCATTTGCTAGATTGTCAAATTTTGATGAAAGATTCACGAGGACTCTTTGGAGTGAAATAAAATTTTCCAAAAGCGCTTTTTCAACGCTTGTTCCGTGAACATTTGAACTCTTTCTATTTTTCCTCTTTTCTTTTCCCATGTTATTCTATTATTAGAGATTTTTCAAATTTATAAATTTAATGAGTTATTTGATTTTATGCATTTATGAAACCAAACTATTTATCAAATCAGTTTTTGTAACTAACCCTGCCAATTTCTCCTCTTCTTTGACCAATATCAGCGGATAAAATCTTAAAATTTGTTTTACTAATTCAATTTTGGCATTTTTGTCTATTATCGGAGGCGCTTCCCCCATTACATCTCTTGCTGTTAAATTCTTTATATCTTCCAAATTTTTATTTAAGATTGAGGATTCTGAGATAAGTCCGATTACTTTTTCATTATTTAATACCGGCAATTGTGAAATTGTATACTTTCTCATTGTTTTTATTATATTTGAGACTTTTTCTCTTGGACTTACAGAAATTATATTCTTAATCATAATATCCTTGGCTTCTTTTTCCTGCTGTTTTGTTAATGACTCCAAAGCCTGCTCTATCTTTTTTACATTTGAATATGCTGGGTCTAATTTTCCAGATTCAATTTTTGCTATCATACTTTGGCTAACGCCAGCTTTTCTGGAAAATTCCTTCTGCGTTAAATTAACCTGCCTTCGAATTTTTTTTAAATATGTTATGTCAAATACCATATTTTAATGAATTTTCATTAATTTATAAATATTCCTATAAGAATATTTTTGTCAGAAAATTATTTATAGATGAGGGGGTCTATAACAGATTAAATAGCTAAAGTCTATTTGGGAGACTAAAATGATAAAACCATTAAGTTTAGAAGAAAAATCAAAATTTATAGAAATAAGCCAAAATTATAAAAATGTTGTTAAAAGAATAAAAGAAGAAATCTTTCCGTGTTTAGACAAAACATCCGCAATTGTTCAAGAAATGAAAGAACTTATCATTAAAGAACTAATTGCGGGAAGAAATTTTGATGGACCAATTGTTGCAGGATTAGAATTTATAGCTTATTTTAGTCTCGCAGCAGATGGAAAAAAAGAAATCGAGGAAGATATAATAAGTAAACTCCCGAAAACTCCCCATGGGGAATATACATGTAATCAATGCGAAATAAGAAGCGCATATTTAGTTGAGCAAATAGCCCAACAGATACCACCAATTTTCAGATATCATTGTGAATTATGTGAAAGAACAGGAACAAAGGAGGAAATATTAAAATAAAAGATGACTGAGGAAATTTATATATGTGCATATTGCCATAGTGAAATGCATGTGACTATTGGCGGGTATCCA
>Ga0233420_10000583_pt1 | contig 15284 bp, 17 predicted proteins | sample Watercolumn_Mata_4_FD_183009 | JGI IMG/M metagenome (GOLD analysis project Ga0233420, IMG submission 183009) | Freshwater microbial communities from Lake Matano, South Sulawesi, Indonesia - Watercolumn_Matano_2014_102_MG | ecosystem: Environmental > Aquatic > Freshwater > Lake | place...
GGAAACTCTTTTTCGGAACACCCGTCTACCGCATCGGCCTCAGGCGGCTCAAACGCAACGCCCGGGCGGTAAAAAACAACACGGCATCCCGATCCGTAAAGCCGTAACAACGAAAAAAGCTACCCTCCAGGATAGCTTTTTTCTGTGCAGTCTGCATGACTGACGGGATGATCCGTTCCTCAGCCAAGCCCTGTACAAGGGCGCGAGTAGCAGACGTCAGTGCTTGAAATGCCTCATCCCCGTAAACACCATGGCCAGGTTGTTGGCATCCGCGGTCTCGATCACCTCGTTGTCCCGGATGGAGCCGCCCGGCTGGATCACGGCGCTCACCCCGGCTTCGGCGGCGGCAAGCAGGCCGTCGGCGAACGGGAAGAACGCATCGGAAGCCACAACCGAACCCTTCAGGTCGAGATTCACCTCGGAAGCCTTCCACCGCGCAATTTTCGAAGAATCCACACGTGACATCTGGCCTGCTCCGACGCCGTAGGTCTGGCGGTTCTTCACGTAGAGAATGGTGTTCGACTTGATGTGCTTGCAGATCTTCCAGGCAAACATGAGGTTCGACAGCTCCTCTTCGGTCGGCTGCCGTCTGGTGACCACCTTCAGATCCTCGACGGCAATGATCCTTGCATCACGCTCCTGCACCAGCATGCCGAACGGCGTGGACTTGAACTCCCATCCCCCTTTGGGCAGCGGCTGTTTCTGCAGCACGAGCCGGCGGTCCTTCTTCTTCATGAGCAGGTCGAGCACGCCCTCCCCGAACGCGGGAGCAATGAGGATCTCGGTGAAAATCTCGTTTACCGCAACAGCGGTATCCATATCGAGCGGCCGGTTGAAGGAGATGATGCCGCCGAACGGCGCCTGCGTATCGGTCGAGAATGCGCGGCGGTACGCCTCAGCGAGCGTGGGAGCCTGCGCAACGCCGCACGGGTTGGTGTGCTTGATGATCACCACCGTCGGATCCTCGCCGCGGAACTCCTCGATAAGGCCGACTGCTGCGGCGATGTCGAGCATGTTGTTATACGACAGCTCCTTGCCGTGCAGTTTCTCGAAGAACGTCCCGAACGAACGGCTGCCCAGGGTGTCGGTCATTTTATAGAAGCCGGCGCTCTGGTGCGGATTCTCACCATAGCGCATGTCGAGTTCCTTTTCAAGCGAAACCGTGATGCTCGCAGCAGCGCCTTCGGATTCCGCGCCTTCGGCACGGGTCAGGTACGACGCAATGGCATGATCGTAACGCGAGGTCAGTTCGAACACCTTGCGGGCAAGCATGAGCCGGGTGGAACGCTTCGTGGCCCCGCCGTTCGAGCGCATCTCCCCGAGCACCTGCGCATAATCCGCACTGTCGGTCAGCACGGTCACCGACTCGTTGTTCTTCGCTGCACTCCTGAGCATGGAAGGCCCGCCGATGTCGATGTTCTCGATGGCATCCTCGAACGTCACGTCCGGTTTTGCAACCGTGGCTTCGAACGGATACAGATTCACCACCACCATGTCGATGAACCCGATACCGTTATCCTGTGCCTGTTTCACATGGTCGGCGTTATCGCGGACGGCAAGCAGGCCGCCGTGGATTTTCGGATGCAGCGTCTTCACCCGGCCGTCCATGATCTCGGGAAAACCGGTGATGGTTGAAATGGAGGCTGCGGAAATACCGGCATCCTGCAGGGTTTTCAGGGTTCCTCCCGTTGAAAAAATCTCGACACCCAGGCCGGAAAGCTCCCGGCAGAAATCCACGATACCGGTTTTATCGGAAACGGACACCAGCGCCCGCTTGATGACAGGATCAGACATGTGCTGTGCAAGGTTTATATGAAATGGCAAGGCTTTTCGTAAAGGCGGAATTTAATGAAATAATCCGGAATTTCCTGCAGCAGAGCCCGCCTTCGGACCATAACCGGGAGCACAGGCGTGAAACAGGGCTGCTTTCGGGGAGAGCATGATCCCCCCTGCATGACATCGGCGAGACAGCAGGAAAAGCATCAGCAGGGTATCATGAGACACTTTGCACCATGAGGGCAAAAGACGAACAAACCTCTCACCGTAACCATAACGTCAGGGATACCACACATTTATCTGTTTTTGAGGCATAGAGAAATACCGGTAATTTTATTATATTGTATCATATTGTACAAAAAGTGTTCCAGCGACGGGACGGCCCTGGACGCTCCCCTCCTCCATAGCCCCTTCGGGTATCCGCCGGTAACGGTGCGGAATCCGAGTACCGGTAACCGTTACCGTCAGGAGTTCCTGGCCGCTCTTTACAAGCAATGCAGCATGACGCAACCGGGCGGACCGGCATGCGAAACGTCGAAGGCAACCCGAATGCCTGCCCTGAACGGCTATGCGTGCTGCGTTCATGACATACCCCAACTTCAAATTGAGCTGACAGCATGAACTGGTTTAAATGGCACGCACTCAATATCGGACTGTTCTGGAGAAAGAGCTTCGGCATGCTGAAAAAGAAAGCAACTGCCGACATGCATGAAATCGGCCAGGGAAAAGAGGAGATCATCCGGAACGGCTCCCCGTTCGGATTCGAGGTGCATGTCGCCGACCGGTATTACGAGTTCTGGAACCAGGACTACAGTTCCCTGGTGAAGATGAACCTCTATTTCATCGTACTCCTTATACTCGGCGTGACCTTTGCCCTGAAATCCGCTCTCGGCATCACGTTCCTCTACAACAACCACATCGAACTCGGCGCTGCCGTGCTGGCCATCATCGTCACCGGACTGTTCCTGCACGAAATGCTGGCAAGGAAAAGCGAGATTCCCGTCGATCCGGAAGAGTACGCAACCGCCAGGCACTGGCTGCACTATATCTGCGAAAAAAGCCGTCGGCATATGCCCAAATGGCTGCTTGCCATTACCTTCATCGGCGTGCTGATCGAAGCAATCGCCATCATCATCATCATCATCTCCTGGTTCGCCAATACCACAAGAACCGTGGAACTGTACTTCGGCATGGGGCTCGGCGTCGCTGTGGCGGCAACCATCGCAATGACGGTGCATCATGCTGGCGAAGCGCTGTACAAGGAACACCACCGCAAGGTCATGTGGTCGGCCATCGATCACGAAAGCAAGGACAACAACGACGCCGACAAGCCGCTCATCATCAGGGAACTGAAAAAGATCAACCCCTCGATAACCTTCAAGAAAAACGGACTCATCAGAACCTACGGACCGGTGATCTGGGCGGTGATGATGATCCTGCTGTTGTCGGTGTTCGCCTTTTTTTCACGGGCAAACCTCAACATGGGCATCATCGACAACCGGTCGGGCGTGAGCGAAACATAGGATTCGGAATTCTTCTCCTCCACCCCGACGGACTTGAACGACTCGCTCGCGGTACCGGAAACCACCGCCATGAAGGCGATGGAACAGAGAGAAATCAACAGCATGTACGCAGCGCTGCTTTCGCTGCTGATCATTTTTCTCATCATCAACTACATGGGAGGCCTGAGCGGTTACAAGTACAGCTTTTACAACGACACCAGCGAGCACTGCTACAAGACCGTCAGAAACTTCGAACGGCAACTGGCCAAAAAGAACAAGAAAAACGAAGGAATTGCAGAAATGCGGAAAATCGCTGAAAAAAAGGCGAACCAGAGCTTTTCCTTCTATTATCCCCTGCTGATCACGGCCATCTCGATGGAAGACATGCGCGATTCGCTGAAACATGCGCTGAACGAACGGGGGGTATTCCGGATGAAGTCCTATATCGGCAATCAGTAACCGTGACGTGCCGTCCGGGCACATGACCATATCGTACAACATGAAACACCTACTCCTCGCCATCAGTCTGCTGCTTGCGCTCCCCGGCAGCCTCATGGCTTCCCCTTTTCCGAAAACCTCATACGAAGTGCTCGGCAACCGCAACCCGAGATCCTGTCCCGGAGCAGCGCTTTTCGTGCTGGTCGACCAGAGCGTGAACTACGACGAGGCCCTGAAGGCCAAGGCGATGGAACTGGTGCGCAACTGGACCGCAGAAGGCAGGGCCGTCGAAATCTATTCGTTCTCGTCTGCGCTTCCGGGCAGATACACCACCCGCATAACCGGAGGCAGATTCGATGATCAGCCTTCGGACGAGTACCTCGACAACCTCAAGCGCAGTGACCGCGAACGGTTTATTTCGCTGCATTCCTGCCAGCCCCTGATCGCCAGAAAAGCCGTAAGGCTATCCCTGCAGGAAGCTTTCGCGGGAAGCCGGAATGAAATCCAGCGAACCGATATTGTGCGCACCATGAAGGAGATGTCCGATTATATCCGCACCTACCCTGCCGGAACAAAAAGCATTCTTCTGGTATCGGACATGATGGAGAACTCGAGCATGGCATCGTTCTACTTCAAAGGCAGGACAAGACTGATCGATCCTGTTCGGGAAATGCAGAAATTCACGGCAAGACAGATGACCGGCAATTTCGGGGGAAAGGTTCGGGTATACATTCTGGGGCTGGGATTCTACGGCAACGATGCCTCGCCGGCAAAGAGCGAACAGTATCTGGATGTTGACCGGATCAACGCCATTGCGGCGTTCTGGCGCAGCTGGTTCAGAAATTCCGGCGCATACGTGGTTGAAACCGGCAAGCCCATGATGTTCGGCATCATCCACTGATGCCGCGTACCGGTCACGATGGCCTCCGGTGACCTGCTGCAGCGGCTCAGAGAAGCAGCTTCAGCTTTCTTCCCCCGGTTACGGCAAACCCTTCCCTTTCGTAGAATCCGAGGGTCCTTTGGAACTGTGGAAGAGGCGGCGTGGTCACTTCCAGACGCGTCCAGCCGCGGGAAACACCGAAAGATTTCGCTTCCGACACGAGAAGAAACCCCAGTCCGCAGTTACGGAAGCAAGGACGCACATACAGTTCCGGAATAGTGCCGAAAACCCCCTCTGCATACAGTGCGCAACTTTCGGACAGCGCGATGAACCCGGCTGGCATCCCCTCACCGCTGCGAGCGACAAATACGACGTATTTTTCCCGATGAATGAAATCCCCGAGCCTCAACGAAGTCTCGGCGACATCGAAATGGAAAACCTGCTCGCCGATTGAACCCATGATCTCCGTCAGCAGTTCGCCAACCATTACGGAAACATCCGGCACATCTCCGGCTGCCGCCCTCTGAACCGTGAATGTGATACTCATAAAAAATTTCCTTTGCGTTTCCGATGATGTGATGATGCTCAACCTCGTCGTGCCATGACAAGACGGATGACGATCAATACCAGAATCATACCTGTCCCGTCAAGATAAATCCGTCGAATGTCGTTGATCCGGTCGGGAATCCGGGAATCGAGAAGACGCCTGACCGAATGAACGATAAGGACATCGAAAACTGCAACCGGCGGCAGATACTGCCACGCGAGCCAACCCGAAAGGAACGGGAGTGCACTTCCCGCGACAACGACGGCAAAAATGCCTGCAGCCATTCTCATCGCTTTTTGCGGACCGTACAGGACAGCCAGAGATCGCGAGCCGGTTTTCCGGTCCCCTTCGACGTCCAGTGCATCTGCGGCAACCTCCTCCCCCAGATCCACCCCGAATACCCAGACCCCCATGAACCAGACGAGCGGTTCCGAGAGATTGCCGACAGCCACACCGCCGAAAACGAAGCTCATGCCGACCGGTACGGCCACGAAAAGATTGCCTGCCAGACCATATTTCTTGAATCGCCAATTATAGAGAAACCCCAACAACCATACGATACAGCAGATCATGAAGGCTTCAGGGCCAAGCAGAAAAGCCGAACAGCAACCAAGCAGCGCAACAAAGAAGGAAAGCGTTACAGCTTCGACTTTCGTGACAAGACCTGCAGGCAGGGGACGTTCTGGCGCGTTGATCCGGTCGGTCTCGACGTCGAAGCAGTCATTGAGAATCAGGGCGGACGAGGAGATGAAGAACAAACAAAGAAAACCGGCCACGGCCTGGCGCAACGATGGCAAACTGCCAAGCGCCAGCAGTTCGGCAAGCAGCACGCAAACGCCTGCGGCAAACGGGAGTTCGAAGCGGAACATGCGAAACAGCCCAATCAGTCTGGTTCTGGTCATGCGATAAAAACAGCCGTGCCGTTTCATTGCCGGCAGTCGAGAGCGAACTCTTGCAGCAGCAGCTCCGCGATCTCTTCCGGACTTGCCGTCCGCTCTTCGGTATAATCTTCCGAGACCACGCTGAAGCGCTCGCCGTGCAACACCTTCTTTCCGGTCGGGGTCTGCAGCACCACCATGAGTGCGCGCACGAAAATCGAATCAGGATGAGTGGCGTTCAGGTAGTTGGCCGGTTCGAAGTCCACCCACTCCTGCGCAGAAAGGTTGAACTCGTAGAGGCTCATCCATGTGCCCTCGGAAAGCGACTGCAGCAGATACTCCCCTTCAGCGCTCTTCGTCAGCATAAAACCGGCGGGTCCCTGACGAATTTCCCGATCGAGCCACTCCAGATTCAGTGGCTCGCGTATGCCATGGCTCCCGAACCCCAGGTCGCAGAGCCATTGCTCCCCACCGATCTCCGCGACGAGCGCCATATGGGTTTTCGGGCGGCGCACCGGATAGGTCATGGGCCGGGCCGCCACTAGCCGGTACGGAATGCCCAGCGCAGCGAGCGCCATGGCAAACACGCCGTTCACTTCGTAACAGTAGCCCCCGCGCCGATGTTCGACGATTTTGCGGTAAATATCATCGGGCGCAAGCGAAACCGTTTTCCCCGCCTGAACATCGAGGTTCTCGAACGGCACCGAGAAAAGCTGGGCCTGCATGATGCCGCGCAGCGTCCTGCAATCGGCAGCCACCCTGCCCCGGAAGCCGATGCGGGAGAGATAGGCCCGGATATTGAAGTTTGTTGCCTGCATGGAAAGAGCATCAGGTTTCCCCTTGCCATACCGCGGCAGGCTTGCCTGCCCATGCCCAGGCAATGAAATCGGTCATGGGAGGATCCAGGCAAAGCTCCCGGAGCCTGGCATTCACCTGCCCCCGGTGGTATGCCGTATGCACGAAAACCTGCACGAGCAGATCCCCAAGGGTGGTAACGTGCACCTCGAACCCGAGCTTTTCGCCTATCATGCGGGACCAGGGCAGTTCGACCGGTACGTCGAGGGCCTCGGGAGCGAGCAGGTCATGGTACACGGCAAAGCCGCGGTGCACGTTTCTCGTGAACTGCTCGAGCGCAGCCATGCCCAGCGCACGAGTCTCTTCAGGATCGAAAGGCCGGCGCTCGATGACGTCGAGAAACACCTTCTGCACCAGGTGGTTGTGGCGCATTCTTGAAAGAAGCAACTCATCGAGGCCGGCTTCGGGCCAGCTCCGGATCGAGGCAAACACCACCGCATCGGCCCACTCGGTGAAGCGGGCAAAATCCCTGAACAGTGCAAGCGTATCCATGAAGGTATCCTCAGGTTTAGGGTTTCAGCAAAGATACGATTTCGGCAAACGAATCGACGAGAAACGTTGGGCCGGGAAGACGAAGTTCATCGGCGGAATTGTTGCCCCAAGTCACCGCACAGGTATCGGCGGAAGCCCGCCGCCCCATCTTGATGTCGTACACCGTATCGCCAACCACCATGCACTCGACCGGGGTCACGCCAAGGGTTCCGAGCGCGAGGTTCACCATATCGGGAGCCGGTTTCTTGTGTGCCACGTCCTGCTCCCCGGCAAGGAAGGAAAAATACCCGAGAATGCCGGGGTGTCGCATCATGGCGATCAGCGCCGGGTACCGTTGCGTCTCTCCCTGCAACCGTGACTTGGGCGCAAGGAGCGAAAACAGAGAATTGTACGGAATATCATATTTTTTCATGAAAGCAGATCATTCCACTTCGTATCCATAAAGCCACCTGCATGCCGATGGTTGGCTGTTGAAACAATGTAAGAAACACTGCGATGAAAATCGGGATTCTCGGGGCCACGGGACTTGCCGGAAAAGCGGTTGCCAGGCTGGTGGTTGCAAGAAAAACGGGGGAAGCCCTGCTTCTCGGCAGAAACAGGGCGAAACTCGAACTGCTTCGTGAAGAGCTTCTGCCGGAAGCAGGGCCGCTCCCTGAAATTGCCGTCATCGACCTGAAGCAACAGGGAAGCCTTGAACGGGCTTTCGAGAACATCGACGTTCTGGTCATTGCGATCAGTTCCGCCGAACACCTTCCACCCGTGGTCCGAGCGGCGCTGGACACGAAAACCGACTGTCTGGATATCCTGCTGTGCAGCGAGGCCAAACGGGGGTTCCTTGCGTCCATGAGGGGAACGTTCGAGGAAAAGGGATGCTGCTACATCACCGATGGCGGTTACCATCCCGGTGTTCCGGCAGCAATGGCCCGCTGGGCGGAAATGCAATGTCCCGGTCTGCGTTCCGTGGATATTTTCGGCTCTTTCGGCCTGAAGTGGCGGGAGAAAAGCTTTGCACCGGAAACCCTGCTTGATTTCATGCGCGAACTGAAAGCCATGGACATGTCGGTGCTGCAGGAGAGGGAATGGCTGTCGAGCCTGAAACATGTAAAACAGTTCGATTTCCGGGACGGCAGGGGCGAACAGGATTGTGCCGCCATGGGCATGGACGAGATACAGCTCCTGCCCGGCTTCATCCCGACCCTGAAAAATGCAGGCTTCTATATTGCCGGATTCGGCCGACCTGTCGACTGGGCTCTCATGCCGCTCTCTCTTGCGACCCTGCACCTCTTTCCCGGGAGAGCGAAGGATATCGCACGATTTTTCCGGTGGGGACTGGAGAGGTTCGGACCGGATAACGAATGGGCCATACTGCATTGCCAGGGACAGGGCGACACAGGCTCCGTCGATATTACCGCATCATATCCGGACCCCTACGTCCTTACCGCTCTGCCCGTCATTGCCTGCCTGCGGCAATATGCCCAGTCACCCCGAAGACCCGGGTTGTGGCGTCAGGCGCTGTACGTCGAACCTGACCTGTTCTGGAACGACCTGCAGGCCATGGGAGTAACCATCACCTGCCGCACAAGTCCGAAAACATAAACCCGCAACACCGATACTGTTGCGGATACTCACCTGACTTTCGTGCCGGACCGGTATTCCGGAAAATTCTCCGTGGAAAATGAACCCCCTGAGCGGGTTCGCTGTTACTTATACATCGAAGAAAAAAAACATCGCTCAAAACCGCACAACGCTGCACGCTCATGAACTGGAAACAGCTTCTCGAACGACAGCTCGACGACGCCTTCAGGGTGGCCGAACGGCTGGTCAGGCTTCTTGACGAAAAGGATCTTGCGTGGAAACCCTCCGAAGGGAGCAACTGGATGACGACAGGGCAGCTTCTCCTGCATATGGGAAAATCGTGCGGCGTACCGATGAAAGGGTTCGCCACGGGAGAGTGGGACATGCCCGACCACAGCGACGTGAACGAAAAGAAAACGGAAAAAAAGATGCCGCCTCCCGCTGACCAGCTCAAGTCGATACGTTCCGTTGACGAAGCCCTGAAGCTCCTCTCTCTGGACAAGTCGCTCGCCCTTGAAACCCTGAGCAAGTGCAGCGAGGAAGATCTGGAATCGAAGCCAGCACCCGCGCCCTGGGATCAGACCCCCGTCAACCTCGGCCTGCGTCTCCTGCAGATGATCGATCATCTGAACCAGCACAAGGCGCAGCTCTTCTACTACCTGAAAATGCAGGGCAAGCCGGTCAACACCTATCATCTTTACGGCAAGTAACGCCGGGCGACTTCCCCATGCATTGCAGGAAAGATATCGGACAGCTTTTCCGTATCTTTCCTGCCTTCGCGTCTGCCGGACAAGCCCGGCAAACTCCGGACCAATTGACCAGAAACCGCTTCACCATGCACCGAAAGCTCCCGCTCCGCTTCCCTTGCCGTATTGCGCCGCATCCTCTTTTTCTCTTGATCCTGCTCTGTCTCAACGCCTGCGACGTCACCGAAGAGCCCGTCACCGGCAAGGTTGTCGGCGTTTCCGACGGCGATACCCTCACCCTCCTCGTTGACGGCCGTGAGGAGAAAGTACGGCTCTTCGGCATCGACTGTCCCGAACTGCGCCAGGCTTACGGGCGAAAGGCAAAAAAGTTCACGAGCCGCATGGTGTTCCGCAAAACCGTTTCCCTCACGAGGGTGGAGAAGGACCGGTACGGCCGGACGCTCGGCGTGATCGAGATTGACGGGGAATTTCTCGACCGGGCGCTCGTGCGTTCCGGGTATGCCTGGCATTACCGGAGATACTCGTCGAGCAGCGTGCTCGATTCGCTTGAAAACCAGGCGCGTCTGCACCGAAGAGGGCTCTGGGCCGATCCGGACCCTGTCGCGCCCTGGAAATTCAGAAGCCGGGAAAGAGACCGGTCCATGCCGGGAACGAGGGCGAAGTAAGCGCTCTCTCCTGCCTTGGGGAGCGGCCTCCCCCGGTCAGTTGAACGCGTATCTGATATTCAGGCTCGCGCTGATGCCGGGCTCATAAACCCGGTAACCGCTTGCAAAAGGATCGCGAAGATAGGAAAGATGCCTGTAGTAGCTGGCGTCACCGATATTCTCGACATCGAGAGAACAGGAAAGACCTTTATAGCGGGCCATGATACCGGCATCGACGGTATTCCACGATCCGGTCGCGGTCTCCATCAGTACCGAGTCCACCCTGTTCTGCGAATGTTCGTACTTGTGACGCACATAAAGCCTGAAACCGGAAAATTCTGGCGTTGTCAGTGTTGTGGTGATTCTCAGGGGAAGAATCTCGATGAGCGGACGATCGTCGGTTTCATTGTTTCCGTAGGTGTACGAGGCATTGACATCCAGCCACCGGTATTTCAGTTCGAGCGAAGCGCCCGCCAGCAACGCATTGATGTTGGAATAGGTCAGATATCGTTGCGTCCCGACCGTGGCGCTCTCGATGGTGACGTAATGGTAAATATAGGATCCGAACAGTTCGAGCTTTGCCCAGTCAGACGAAAGCGAGGTCCTGAGGGTCGCCCTGAGCGGCTGGTCGAGTTCGGGATTACCGCTGGTCCAGACGGTATTTTTCATTTTTCTCACATTGATAAACAGGTTTTCGGCTTCGGGTGCTTCAGATGCCACATCGAGCATGGTACCGAGCGAAAGGCTTTTCGACACCGGAAGGGAATGCGAGAAGCTCAGGCCGAACGTCGGAAACAGCAGGTCGTTGTCCGCTCCGGGATGAAGCGTCCGGAGATACGGAAGCACCGCTTCATTGCCGATATGATAGTAGGACAATCCTGCCTTTCCGGCTACCGAAATGCCGTTGAAATCCGCTTTTTTCTGCACCGAAAACGCCGCGAGATTGACATCGGGAATCATGTTGTTCTGTATCGAGGTCATTTTGTTGCGTATCGAGTTGTCGGCATTCCACCGCCGGTAGTAAGCCTCGAAAAAATCCGATTTCACGCCCAGGGTGAGGTTGGTGGCATCGGTTCGCATCTGCATGGTGCTGTAGCTGCTCCGGAGACCGTTGTCCATCGTATGGTCGGTATAGTTCACAGAGAACTTGTACGCATCGTTATACGCCAGCGAGGCATTGTAAACCAGGCTGTTGCGCTCGTCCATCAGGAGATAGGGAAACGAGATGTCTTCGGAGTACATGAACGAGGCCGAGTATTTCCACTGTCCGGATTTTCCCAAAAGGGATGTTTCTCCGAAGCGGTACGGGGCATTCTCCCGGTAGTTGTAGAGATCCTTGAACGATTTTCCGTCACCATTTTCATAAGGCTCCCCCTCGACATACCGCACCGATACCCTGTGGCTGCTTTTTTCAACCTGGAAAGCCGCATCCGTACCATCGAAACTCCCCATGTACCGCGTCACGCTGCCCCTCCAGCGCAATGAATCCTGCGGCTCGGAACGGCGCACCAGCACCGCACCCCCGAGACCGGCCTGCAGGTTCGATGCCGATTTATCGAGTTCGACAGACTCGATGTCGAGCGGAGAAATTCGTGAAACCGGCGCATCCATCCTGTTCGGACAGGCGCACTGGTACCGCTCGTCATCGACGACAACCGGAATATCCGATTTTTTCATGCCGTCTGCGTACAGGTCCTGCGCAAGAAAAACCCCCTTCCGGATCACCGAAAAACCGTTCTTTTCCAGCACGCCGCCAAGGGTTCCCTTGTCGGCGGGAAATTCCGTACGGCTGATGCTGTGCTTTTTCGCGTGCACGGTTATGCCGTCGTGGTAATACACCCTGACGCTGTCGCGCTCAGAAGCTGAAGCCGACGCGGAAAGCGCTGAAATAATAAAAGGGAGAAGCAGGAAAGAAAATCTGCAATAAGCCATGGCGGTATCGGTGCGTAGCTGCGGATTGCGATAAAAAGAGGAAAAGATACCTGATAATTCCCGAACATCATAACGGACAATCAGTAAGAAAAGCGAACTATGGCGGTGATGATTGCAAAACCGGAAAAACCCTCTTCAACAAGCTGCCTGCCGAAGCTCGCCCTGCAGAAGGCCGGTTTCAGTTTGCCAGTTTTTTTGCAATGTGTAACGGAATACCGTCTTCAACGAGATCTTCCGGCATAATCCCTGTGCCCTGATTCACCCATATCCACCGACCTCCGACTTTTTTCAGATAGGCAATGTCGGTTTCAAACCTGTTTTTTTGGTAAGGAATAATCAATACCGTTGCATCGCTCCCGATAACCTTGTCGATGCCTGGATATGCAAAATTTCCGGGAGTCTCTGCCATGGCTGCTTTTTTGATCTGCGATGCTTCACGTGGCGTCATGTTCTTCGGCTTTGCAAACAAGAGAGCAAAACCGCACAGCACCATCACGACAACCAGCAGGACGGGACGGAACAAGGTTTTCATATCTCCTGGTGTTAACTGTTTCAGAACCGATCAAACAAAATGCAGACTGACGCTCTCCAGCGTGGTCAGTATCATATCACCACCGAAACCACCTTGACGATCTTGTCGAGAAACGAAACAAGCGAGGAGAGATCGCCCCAGAACTGGATGAGATGACTGATTTTATCGATAGCCTCCCTGATCTGCCCGTTGACTTTCTGCAGGCTCTCTGCCGCCTCGCGATACCCGTCTGTCTTCTTGTCGAACTCGACTTTTCGCAAGGCGATGCGCTTCGTCCTGATTTTCTTGGCATAGTCAAAGAACAGGTTCTGCTCCTTCGTCGAATACTGCGGCTCCATACTCTTCATGGTCAGCGAAACAATAAGCTCGTGCAGCTGATCGATGAGATCATCCTTTGGTGATGGACCCGTCGATGGGTTTTCCGGCATAGACACCTCCTTGTTTCAAAAACTATTTGCTCAGTTCCCTGAACGCCTTGTACACTGCAGCGGCCTCGCTGGCTCGTGCGGAAAAAACGTCAACAGCACCGGCAAAGGCCCTGTACTTGTGCGTGTCGCCCAGATCCCGGGCCATCTGGACCATGGAATCATGAGCGCTCCTCATCGAGCCGATCACGCCTTCGGGAGCCGACGAACAAAGCATTTCATAGGCATCGTACAGCGTTTTCAGCTCTTCGATTCTCTTTTTCCGCTCGTTGTCGTCAAGGCTTTTTCTCTCTCTGTTATACGTTCTCCTCAACTCGTTATACTTTATCAGCACATACTCCTTTCTGTCGTCATTCGCCTTTTTCAGATCGTCTTCCAGCAGGGAAAGGATGGCATCCACTGCAGGAGCAGCGTCAGTCACCGCCAGGTTGAGCGCTTTCTTTTTTTCCTGCTCCACCCAGATCAGGGAAAGACTCTTGACAAGACCAGTGACCGACGGTGCATAGTTGCTGATGGTTTCATCACCGGTCATCGTCTTGATACTGCTGCCTAAACCGAGCAGGTCACTGTTGAACGTCTCTATTTTTTTCGACAGCCGGTCACTGCTCTCAGGATTCACGATCTCAACGAGCCTGGTAACATACAGGTCAACGATCATGAGCGCTTTCAACCTCGCATGGATCCCCTCGGCGCTGAAAACAGCGCTCGTTGTTGTTGCATCGACCTCCTTCTGCCGGTCAACATAGACTTCCATGAACCGGTATTCGCGCTCGAGCCTGTTCATGTTCACCAGGTACTCTTTCGAGGTGGCAAGCACACCCTGTGTTGCCGTCCGGAACCTGCCTATCGGCTCCGACAGCGGCTGGGTCGAGGTGCAGCCGCAAACCAGAACCGGTACCAGAAAAAGGAGTGCAGCGTGTTTCCTGAAGGAGAAGATCGTCTTCATGGTTATCCCCTGTTATTGCGTTACCCGCCGGCTTCTGCCAGGGAGGTGAGATAGCGGTGGGCATAAAGCCTGTCGATTCGAGAGAGTTCGCCGAGCTGGTCAAAAAAAACCGTCTGGAGCTTGTACTGCCTGCGTATCCGGCCGATCATCGACAGCCACAGATGCGCCGTCATCTCGGCATCCGCCAGCGCGCGGTGGAACTGTCCGGTTCGGGGAATGCCCGCATGCGACACCAGGGTCTGCAGCTTGTGGTTCGGTGCATCCTGATAGATCCTTCGCGACACCAGGAGCGAGCAGCAGCAGGCGCCCTCATAGGCCCGTTTGGCGCGTTTCAGCTCGGCATCGAGAAAACGCCGGTCGAACGAGGCGTTATGCGCGACGATATTGCGGCCTGCGATGAATCCCGCAAACTCGGCCATCACCTCCTCGCATCTGGGCTGCCCTTTGAGCATATCGTTGGTGATGCCGGTGTAGCGCTCGATGAAGGGGCTGATGCGGAATCCCGGATTCATGAGCTTCTGGAAGCGGTCGGCAATCACCCCCCGCTCAAGCAGCACCGCGCCGATCTCGATCGCCCGGTCGCCGTACTCGGGCGACAGCCCCGTCGTCTCGAAATCCAGCACCACCACCATATCAGCCAACATCCGCTGCATCGTCCCCCGAAAGGATTTCAACCGCCGCCATGCCTTTTGAAGAATATACAGATCATCCTGCTTATCCTACTACTCCCGAATCTCTCCTGTTGCACGAATCAGACAATCCCGCCCTATGGCATTGTCTATGCAACGCCTCTCCGAATGCACAACCGCACAAAAACCATCACAAGCGCTTCACGCCCTTCGCTCCGCGTCGAGCCGGAACGTCGCAAAGCCGCCGGAATGGTGCTTCAGAAAGGCGAAACCCTCCCGGCCTTCATCGAATCGTCGCTTCGGGCCAACATCGAACGGCGCCTGAACGAGAAAGAATTCATCGCCCGGGGTCTGGCTTCGCGCGATCGTGCACGGCAATCGAACTCGATCACGTTACTGAAGAACGTTAGAGAGAATTCCATTCCTGGCGCAGTGTTTGCTCTTTGCTGCATGCTTGCTATATTGAGTAAATTTACTCAATACGATGAGCTAAAATCATGATCATCGACCGCGCTCAAAAAAAAGT
>Ga0233420_10000584_pt1 | contig 15249 bp, 16 predicted proteins | sample Watercolumn_Mata_4_FD_183009 | JGI IMG/M metagenome (GOLD analysis project Ga0233420, IMG submission 183009) | Freshwater microbial communities from Lake Matano, South Sulawesi, Indonesia - Watercolumn_Matano_2014_102_MG | ecosystem: Environmental > Aquatic > Freshwater > Lake | place...
TCCACAGAAGTAGGTTTTCCCGAAGCGTCATGCCCTCCATCATCTGTGGCGATTGGTTGACATAGGCAATTGCTGCATACAGGGCATCATCCCCAAAGCGCTTGATGTCACTCACCGTTACCCCACCATAGGTGACAGCCCCCGCCTCGGGAGCATAGAGGCCGATCATCTCACGAAAGAGGGTTGTTTTGCCGATCCCCGACGGTCCCTGAATCGTTACAAACGACCCGTGCGGGATATCCAGTGACACGTTTTGCAAAATGTCTTTAAACGAGACGTTGTGGACCTTGATATCGTAGTTGGGTAGTGTCGAAACACCCCGCCGCATTTGCTCCTTGGGGCCGCTGGGGGCATCCTGTACGTCATACGGGCCCAAGAGCTCATTCATCCGCTTGATATCCTCAAGCGCCGGGATGATGCGATAGACATACGCGTTGGTAAACTGCATGATGTTCTGTTGGAGCGCCTGACCGATTGCTTTTGCATCCGCGGCGACCAATCCTCCACCGATCGCTTGTTCAACAATTTCTGCAATAGGACGATCTGGGTGAGCTTGCACATTCCGGATAAAGTCTAATCCTTCCAACACATAAGGAGCATTATTGACCATATCGTATGCAGTTCTGAGCCAACGTGATCGCTTTTTCTGACTCCAGAGCCCTCCGGTCAAAATGTAGTCCCGTTCTTCCAGCGTGGAAGCAAGGTGCTTCATCCCCTCCTGAGCCCCTCCCGATGCCCGCACTGTTTCGAGATTCCCAAGCGTTGCCGCAAGACGGGTGTTTGCAAGATTCCACATCGTGCGTTCTTGCTGAGTAATGGTTCGAAATTCTTTGGCCTGCCGCCATGCCTGCCATGCGGTAAGCCCCGAATTGACGAGGGACGTCATCGTATATTTTAGCGGTAAGCGATCTTTGGCTATACCTTGAGAGCCCCGATCGACGATGCCCTGACGCACAAGGATGCTCCCGATATCAGCAAGAAGCGGGATGATATCAAGATGTGTGGTGGCGATAAGTTCCACGGTTGCAGATTTGCCGCGGTCGATGATGTTGACCATTTCAGAAACTGGTTTGTTCTGCAGAAATTCAAAATCCCGCATGAGGATTGATTTCGTGATACGCGCGTTCACCTCTTGCTGGAGCCTGGTTTGCTCTTGAAGATACAGTGAATCCGCAAATCGACCCGTCACGTTCTCCGTCAGGTAATAGAGTGCCGGACCCCAATACGGCCACGTTGCATTCCGAAGCGTCTGAAATACTTCTTTATTTGTGGCGATATTCTTAAGATTGGCAAGCGTGAGCTGCCCTCCCTGTGTAATGCCGGCTTGTTTTGCTGCTTCAACTACTCCCTTTGCTGCCCGAATCCACACGGGCTCTCTTTGGTTTGCTCGTGCGATAAATCCACCTAAAATATTAGAAACGGCCCTGTTGCCGGCATATATGCCGGACATGAGCCACCACTTTCCCTTCCCCACCTGGTACGTGCGGAACACATCGTCAACTGCCTTCAAATACTCCCCAACATCGATTGGAAGCGGTGCCTGCGACTCTTTTGGTGGGATTTCGAGCGTCTTATTTTGAGATATGCTGCCACTTGGTGATTCTGCAAGTGATTGCGATGCAGACTGGATATCTTGATTTGTCACCGCAATGCCCTCGCGACGAAGATCATCTGCCGCCGCTTGTACAAGAGGTGTCGTGTCGTTTTTCGTCAGTGCTTTTTCCTCTGATTTGCGCTGCAAAAGTGTCGCCGCACTCAGCACGGTTTCAGGTGATACACCGATAGGGTTTGCCTCAATCTGCGGTACTTGCTCTTTGAGTACTCCTTTGGCCGGTCGTTCCGCTGTCATATCCCCTATTGTACCGCTCCATGGGTAGGGTTTGCTACTCTCCTCAATCTCCCGCTTTCGCCTCACCGTACAACATCTGCCTACTGCCGATAGTTGCCGACTTGCCTTCTTTTGGGTTATTGATTTCTCGAAAATCTACAATCCGTTCAGCTATTTTTTCAAAATTCGCATCATGGGTAACAGCTACCACCGTCATATCCGGACGTGTTTTTCTCATATCCTTGATAATCTCCAGCACTTGCCGAGAAGATTCTTCATCTAGATTCGCCGTCGGCTCATCAAGATATAACACGCGCGGATCTTTAAGAAGCGCCCGTGCGATACCAATCCGTCGTAACTCTCCACCGGAAAAATGCTTCACTTTGCTATCGAGTCGATCCATCACGTAACCGAGCTTAAGATCATGAAGCACTTGAATGATCTGTTCATTTGTTACCTGCTTTCTTGTCCAAAGCAACAAATTTTCCCGCAGCGACAAATCCTCAAAATATTGAGGATTTTGGTTTGCATAGGCGATTTTACTGTAGATGGACTCATCGCCAAATTTTTTGATGCCCTGCAAATCAACACCGCCATACGTGACTGTATCTTTCTCTGCGCCATATAACCCGACCAAATGCCGGAAGAACGTGGTTTTGCCGATACCGGAAGGCCCTTTGATCGTCACGAACGATCCTTGAGGAATATCCATGCTGACTCCATGAAGAATATTCTTGAAACGTAAATTGGATATGTGGATGTCAAAGTTGGGAAGGGTTGAAACAGACACCCGGCGCATTTCTTTCATCCCGCCTGGTCGGTCAATCTCATCAACCGGACCTAATAACACCTCCATGCGTTTTATATCCTGCAATGCGGGTTGAACTTTTTCGGCATATAACTTTCCAATTTCCTGCGTGAGCCGGGACATCATCGCTTGTGATCCATAGAGCGAGGTGAATTTAAGACCATATACAAGCGTTTTCATCGTACCGCTTTCACCGAAAATACCGGACAATGCTTCAAGGTTTTGTAATGGAGTACTCGAAGATTTTCCTTTAGACATTACTGCTTCCCACCCAAGAATTGCAGCAGGAATCCCCAAATCAAGTAAACCCATTGTTTGTTCCCGCTTCTTCTCCCGCTTGATTCGCTGGATTTCCACGTCTTTCGCTAGCTCATCCTGCGCGAGCATCATCTTTTCCAAATCTTGCATGGCGTTTTCCATACTATCTGATGTTTTTACCACATCTAATCCGGAAAGAGATGTTAAAATGCGTGTATCAATGTAATCCTTCTTAAGCAAGTCCTGCTTTCGTTGTTGCATGAAATCGAGCGTCATCTTTTCCGTAAGTTTTGCGGCAATAGGAAGCTTCAGCATGCCGAGAACCACACCTGCAATGTTTTCCCGCGCTAAGGGAGCCACACTTAACACCGTCTCCGCAACGCGAGGCAAAATCTCTTGATACGTAACCTGGATAAGATCAAGCGTTGCCTGTTTCCCTTTGGTAATCACATTCATGATCTCCGCAGGCGATTTATCATGAATAAATTCAAAATCCCGCATAAATATCGAGTGTGCGACCCGATCATTGATCGCGTCTCTGGTGTGGAGCAACTCCTTGGCGAATTGTTTCTTTGCAAACGAATCCAGTCCCATGATCGGAAACCGGCCAACAAGCGGCGCTAAAAACGGCCAGCCGAGTTTCCAGACCAGTTTTCCACGATGTTGCCATGTTTTATTTTCTCCTTCAAATAATTCCTGCATGACGGTCACCATTGCTGAACTGGAAATCCGGTCGCTAAACACCTGGGAACCTATCGTAGTCAGAGGATCCATCGAGCGGTGCAGCAGCATCGCCAATTCCATCGCAGCAAGCTTTCCGCGTTTTTTGTTGAGCCCATAAATGTTCCCAACGTAGTTAAGCGTATTTGCATACTCCTTGAGGTCTATATGTTCTGGTTGTTCTTCTTTTGAGGCTTCTTTTGAGGCTTCTTTTGGTAGGTTGCTGGTAAGCGATTGTACTGCCTTTCGTTTTTCTTCAGCGACATCAGCTTGAGGGATAGACGTGTTTTCCCTAATCGTATCGCGAGCAACGCCATCGACCAATTGATTTGCTTGATCCTGAGATATGGGTTGTTTGTCTGTCGCGTTCTTAAGTATTCCTTCAGCGGCAATAATAGTCTGCGGCGAAAACTCAACAGGGGTCTCGGGGGGCGTGTGTTCCGAAGGTGGTTTCGGTAGCAGCTCTCTCATACCGGTAGTATAGCAGTATTCCTGTGGAACAACCCTCCCTTATCCTCGAGGTTACGAAGATTACTTAAAACCAGACCGAAGTCCCGCAAACAAATGTCCAACTCGCTCACGCACACCCACCCCTTTTGTCTCCTGCATCCATAGCTTAATATCTTCTCGTTTCTCTCCTATTCTTGTGGGGATTGAGACAACGAACTTGGGTACTTCTTTGGTGATAAATGTTCTTGCCCCGCCCCAATCTTTCCAGAGAGCCACTCCGCCTGCTGTAAGCACAACTGCACTTCCTATAACCTCGCGCACCATATTGGATTTTTCACGGGAAAGGTTCTTTTCCAAAAGGCCAGCAACGAGCGTTTGTTTCTGCTCATCGGTCAAATGCAACTCATTGACCACTGAAGCCATCTGATTCAGTTGTTTGGCTGTGTAGTGTTTTGCTATTGCGCCTGAGGGGTAGGCGGGTGCCAATATTTAAATCCAGCACCAAATTCATGCAGTAATATTGGAACTCGTGTCTTTAATCCCATGCCACTCGTTTTCTCTAAAGCGTTTTTAAATTGCTCGAACGCTGATCCTGTTCTCGGAAATACTTCAGGTATTGATTTCAATGTTGCACCTATCTTTTCTCTATTTCTAAACGCCGCATAGGAACCGGCAAGACCTACTATCGCCATTCCGACTCGCTCCTTTGTTAAATTCGTTACTGCCGCTTTCTCCATTCTTGCTCGAACTGAAACTTCCAGTGACTTCTGTTGTTCTGGCGTCAAATGAAGCGAGTTCACAATACTTCCAAATTTCTCATAAAACTTCCGTTCGTATCTATTCGTTCTTCCTTCTTTTGTAAACGTTTCGCTCAATACTCGTTGAACACGAGCAATCGCGCCCTCTTTAGGTCTCCCAACTCCCTCATAGACTGGTCCGCCTGCTTCTGCCATATCAGACCCCCTCTTCTTTGAGCGCCTTATCCACTTCGGCAAGTACCTCATTCATGAGCCGGTCGATTTCTTTGAGCGCCTCACCATCTTTGATCGTGTCTTCGATCAGTTTGGCATAGGATTCCACGGTCACACGGGATTTTGGATCGGCAGAGAGAAACTCTAGCTGTTCTTTGGGCATGTATTTAAGTAACACCGGCCACACGGTAGCTTGAAGTCCTTCGGAGATCGTGGCGTAGAGCTCCGCTTTCTCTTCTTCCGAGAGCTTACTTTGCTCAATGCGTGTGACAATTGCCCGTAGTTTATCTTCCATAATCCTCCTTCATCGTCATGGTGGTACTACCATCCTACTACAAATACTACATGCGATCGGCAAGTTTTCCAAGCGCACCGTCCAACCAATGATATAACCTTACAAGGCCGTCGCCTGCGTTCCTCACGCCGGTTTCTATCCCTTCGGCAAGCCTCGTCCACTGAATGTTCGTCACTTTTTCACCTGCGCGTCGTAGCACTCCCCCTGCTTTCGCGACATTGATACATTCCCCGTGGCCTGCAAGTACGTCCGAGACGTTTAGAGCGGTTTTGACAAGGCTGGGTTTGGTTACCGCCGCTTCCACCCGAGCCTGAACTGGTTGTGGGACGCGGTGCCGCACTAAACGAGGCATCCTAAAGTCGAGCTTTTTCAGCAGCACGCCTGTCCCGATGAGCGCTCCGCCACCCACAAGGGCATCAACGATGATCGATCCCACCGCTGCGCTTCGCGCTCGCTGCCGAAGTTGACTCTCAAGTGATGCCATTTTGTCCTGGGGTATACCTTCCGGAGCGTTTTCAATTACCTGTTGGTATTTTTTAACATAAATAGCATCAGCTCTGCCCTGCACCGTCAGATGATCACGTGCCCATTTACCCACCCTATCAACGATGGTAAGTCCTGGGCTTTTCATTTCTGCGTGAGCTCGAAGTTCCATATAAGCTATGACTGCAGGCAGGTACCGCATTCTTTCATCATTACTCAAGGGTAGGCGGTATTCCTTGCTCTGTCAAGGTTTGATCAACTTTGTCCAAAATCTGCCGCATGAGATCTTCAATCTCCTTAAGCGCCTGCCCATCTTTCACGGAATCTTCTATGAGCTTGCCATAGGATTCGACGGTGATCTTTGAGGGGTTGCTCGCCAAATCCTCCAGCTGATCTTTGGGCATGTATTTAATGAGGATGGGCCAAACGGTGGACTGCAACCCTTCGGCAATCGCAGTATACACATCTTCTTTCTCTGCATCAGAAAGCTTCGACATTTCAACTCTCGTTACTACTGCTCGCAATTTATCATCCATACCAATCTCCTTTCATGTGCCTTTATGGCCGGCCTTTCGGCATCATTGGTTTCTGTTCGACAAACGGGCTTTTGATCCAGTTGACCACCCGATCAACGCGTCGCTTGACCATGCGGGCAGCAATTTCTGGCGCTTGCACGACTGCTTCTGCTCCCTTCCGCATTGCTTTAGAAGCACTCAATTCACCACGCACTAAACCAGCGCCGACCGCACGAAGTCCCAGCTTAATATCAAACCGAGCAAGCGCCAGACGCTTAAATATATCTTTCGGCGGCGGCTTTACCAACAACGCTCTCGCTCATTGCTTCCTGAAATGCACTTGTTTCTGATCCTTCAGTCATAATCCTCCATTTCACTTGAGGCAGTCACTGATATTCTCATAGTAGGGGCCGCTTGCCCTTCATGTCAACCCCGATTTTAATCGGGATCAACTAGCACATAATAGTATACACCAAAATATCATATAGGATCAAGTTGTGCTCTTCATCGCGGTAAGTATGCGCTCAAGCGCAACGACGAACGCAGCAGTACGAAGGTCAGTATGGTACTTTCTAGAGGCCTCCCATACGGCGTCTGAGGCTGCTGCTATCTTTTTTTCAAGTTTTTTATTTACCTCATTCTTGGTCCAGTGCTCGCCTTTGAGATTTTGCTCCCATTCAAATGCAGAAACCGTCACCCCGCCGCTATTACTTAATATGTCGGGAATCACTGGGATACCCTTCTTATATAATATGGCGTCTGCCTCGGGCGTCGTGGGCCCATTGGCCATCTCTAAGACAACCTTGGCTTTTACGTTCTCTGCATTATCGCGCGTGATGGCATTTTCAAGTGCTGCTGGTACCAGAATATCGACAGGAAGTTCGAGCAACGCATCATTGGTGATTTGTCGTCCTTTGTTAAGATCACATACCGAACCCGAGCAGTAGCACCCAGCCAAAAATCCGTTTTTCTTTTTGCACTCCATGGTAAGCTCGGGGTTGACGCCGTCAGGGACGTAAATACCGCCTTTGCTGTCGGATACGGCAATCACGTTGATCCCCGCTTCAACCAGGAATCGGGTCACGTTATATCCGACATTGCCAAATCCCTGTACTGCAGCAGTTAACTGCCCATGTAATTTCAATTTTTTCAAAATTGCCTGCAATACAAATAAACCACCAAGCCCCGTCGCCTCCTCTCGTCCTTCACTGCCGCCATCCTTAATAAGCTTCCCATTAAATGTCGCCCGCATCCGCATCTTATCTTTTTCTGTACATTTGGCATTTAGCATTTGGCATTTAGCATTGATGTACTCATCCACCATCCATCCCATGATCATCCCATTCGTGTTCACGTCTGGTGCTGGGACATCCTTGTCTGGACCTATCACATCTGCGATCGCTCTCGCGTAGCCTCGGCTTAATCGTTCCAATTCTCCTTTTGATAACGTTTTCGGATCGACGATTATGCCGCCTTTCCCGCCACCGAACGGAAGGTCGGCCACCGCACACTTCATCGCCATCCAAAAAGAAAGCGCCCTCACTTCATCCAAGCTCACGTTGGGGTGATAGCGGATGCCGCCTTTGTAGGGACCCCGGGCATTGTTGTATTGCACCCTGTATCCTTGGAAAAATGTTTGTTTCCCGTCGTCCATTGTCATCGGGATGGAAACATGAATTTCCCTCTGAGGTTGCCGCAAAAATCCCATGTTTTTCCCCAAAATCTTGGCGGCTTTAGTTAGCTGCGCCATTGCAGAGTCGAATGGATTAATAGTATTCATAATTACTACTTTAGCTAGTAAAATAGCTCCGTTTTGATCTGTTCTTTTGGTACATTTTGCTCGATCAACTTAGCCCTCACTTCCTCAATCATTGCCTTGTTGCCGCAAAGGTAGAAGTCACTGTTTGGCATGTCTTTTTCCATAGAAAGTACGTGTTCTGTGACATGTCCCCGAAGTCCCTGCCACGCGTCAGTGGGTTTCGAGAGTACCTGGTGCCAAGTAAATGTTGGATGCTCTCGTGCAATCCGATCAAACTCTTCTTTCCAATACACATCGCTCTCGTATCGCAATCCCCAATACAACGTGATTGCACTTTGAAGTAAAGAGTTGCCGGCGCGGGGAGGCGTTTCGCTTCGAAGCGTCGTCATGGCCTCGGCATTTCCGACTGAACCAACAGATTGAGAACTGGACCTTGACGATGCAAGAACGCGAAATGCCGACCTCAGCGCCGTATCGTGACCGACCTCAGCGCGCCGCTCAAAATAATCAAGCACCATCGCATGAAACGGCGCAATGCCCGCGCCCGTTGCGATCAGTACTTTCTTCCGTGGTGACTCAACCAATGACAGTGCCCCGCCCGTAGGCGCGACGACAGTTGCGGTATCGCCCACGTTGAGTCCCACCGTCCACTTCGATCCCGGCCCCATAGGGCTTACGTCATGGACCATGAGCAGCTCAGTAGATTGGGATGGCGGTGAAGCGATGGACATCGTACGGTTGATTCCTGGAGCAATCATGATCATCATGTTTTGACCGGCGCGAAAATCAATTATGGGGGGCGAAACAAGTCGGAAGGTCACCATATATACCTTCTCGGTTACCTGCTCCTTTTTGCTGACTTCTAATTGTATTTTCTGTGCCATATGAAATTGTCATCCCCGACCCCGTTCGGGGATCGGTCTTGGCTAGCTCATTCACACGAAAACCGATTCCCGCCTTCGCGGGAATGACACTAATGCGATTCCAAGTATTTCTCCGCATCCATTGCGGCCATACATCCCTGGCCCGCGGCAACTATTGCTTGTCGATATCGAGGATCGACGCAGTCTCCTGCGGCAAATGCCCCTGGCACCGAAGTGGCTGTTTGAGCTGATAACATATCTTTGTATTGTTCTTGGCTTTTTGATCTTTGATCTTTGATATTTGATATTTTCACGTATCCCTTTTGATCTAGCTGGACAAATCCTTTTAAGAATTCTGTATTTGGCTTATGACCAATGGCTAGGAATACACCCTGCGTCGGATAATCGGTGATGTCGCCGGTTTTTGTGTCCTTAAGGCGTACTCCCGTCACTTCATGTTCTCCTAATATTTCTTCCACGACTTTATTGGTGAGGAACGTAATCCTCGGATCTTTCTTGGCGCGCTCCAGCATGATGGCGGAGGCTCGGAATTCGTCTCGGCGATGGATGATGGTCACTTTGGGACTGAATTTGGTCAGGAACGTTGCCTCTTCCATAGCCGTATCGCCGCCGCCGATGACGACGACAACTTTCCCGCGGAAGAAAAACCCGTCACACGTTGCACATGCCGAGACCCCTTTGCCCTTGAGTTTCTCTTCACTGGGTAATCCTAAATACATCGCGGACGCCCCGGTGGCAATAATCATGGTTCGCGCCTCAAATTGCTCGCTTTCCGTCTTTACCATAAATTTCTTACCGGACAACTGACAACGGACCACGGACAACTGTTTTACTTCGGTTCCAAACCGCTCCACCTGTTTTTTCATGTCCGCGACAAGCTGAGGACCTTGGATGCCCTCAGGAAAACCAGGATAGTTATCAACCGCTGTGGTTGTCGTAAGTTGCCCGCCGGGTTCCAGCCCGGTAAGCACGAGGGTTTTTAAGAACGCCCGAGATGTGTAAAGCGCTGCGGTATAACCCGCAGGGCCTGAACCGATGATGACGACGTCATAAATCATCGCTTTGTATCCTCGAGGTTAGTTACCTAATTTGTGTAATTCCCTTACTAATGTATCTTTGCTGGTTACTCCCACGAACTGTTTAACTACCGTACCGTTTTTAAAAATCATCAGGGTTGGAATGCTCATGATGCCAAACTTGTGTGCGTACGTAGGATTGTCATCCACATTAAGCTTCACTACTTTCGCTTTGTCACCCACTGCTGATGCAACCTCCTCGATAATCGGCCCTTGTACTTGGCAAGGCCCGCACCATACTGCCCAAAAATCGACAAGCACCGGTTTGTCTGATTGTAATACGTCTCGCTCAAATGTTTGATCAGTCACATCCATATACTGCTCCTGACACAACGGATTTTAAGTATACCATCCGATTCTATTCTGTAAACCCCAGTAATATTTACTTATCCAAATGCGCTAAACCAACCAGGGTATAGCCTGCTGCCTCGACTGCCTGCTTAACACGTTTCTCATCGCCACTATCCACCTCAAGCGTTTCTTTGGCAACGTTACACCGCCCAGTAATTCCCCGGTCCTCAAGCTCGCCTTCTAAAAGCCACGCGCAGCTTGCACAGTGCATCCCTTGTACTTTATATGTTTTCTTTATTTTCATATCTTTCCATTTTACATTTGGGAAATTTATCGCACAATAAATTTCCCACCATACATCCCCATACTACAACTAAATGCCAATTCCCCGCTTCGCTCTGGGGCGGTAAATGTGAGAATCTTCGTTTCTCCTACGGGCACCACGTCATAGAGCCCCAACTGAGGGATCGTAAACGCCTGCACGCAACCGCTGCCTGCAACATTTCGGAGCGTCAAATCGATGCGTTCTCACTTGGGAATCACGGGATTTTCCATCGCATACCCATTGAGCCAGAACGTTATCTCCGGCTTATTTGTAGGGGGGTAATCTGCACGGTCAGTGCGGCAAAAGGTCATGGTGCAATAAAATGAACGCGCCGCAGAAACCAATGTCAGTGGTGAACCGTACAAGGTAAGCGCCGCATTGAAGTTAACAAGCGCAAGTATCATCACTAATGTTGCGGCAACAACACCAAATCGTTCTTTGAGTGTCGCTTTGATCATATCTATAGAAAGCCCTAACACGAAAAAAAGCGGCGCAGTGCCGGCGACAAATACGGTCAAAACTGCCATCCCCCACCATGGATTACCCGTTCCTGCAGCAAGGGCCATCATCGCTTGCGTCGTGCCGCAGGGAATGAAAATAGATAACAACCCAATAACAGCAGGTGCAAATATTCCTCCTGCCTTTGCTTGGCCGCGGATATATCGGGTTAAAAATCTCGGCGGCTGAATGATGAAGTATCGCAACACGGGGTGGATATTCAGAAACGACAATGCCGTACCGATCATAAACAGCGACACGAGCCCAATGCTTATGGCCTGCATGCGGGGGGTAAGAATAAAGAGCGATCCAGCCCACCCTAACAATAGTCCCAAGATTGCATGCGATATGAGTTTAGCGCCCAAAAACGCTGCTACCCCTATGGCGCGCGAACGCTCGGGGCGCTCCTCTTCTTCGCGGCTCAAAGCCGTGGCAAGCAAGCTCCCCTGCACCGCCATGCAGGTGAGGCCTCCGGCAACAAGACCGGTTGTTAAAATGACCCAAAGATTAGGCATATGGTCGGTTGACAAACCCACAAAACATGATACGATGATTATATCCCCATGGGGGGGATATAAGTCAAGGAGGATATATGCCGAAAGGAATACCGAGAAATCAATCCATCCAACAAAAAATACTTCACCGCATGAAACGAGCACGCGGGCATCTTGACCGCGTCATTCATATGATGGAAGAGGGTGATTATTGCGTCAATATCATCAATCAGTCCCTTGCAGTACAAGCGGCACTGCGTTCCACTGACCAAGAGATACTCCGCAACCATCTCTCTACCTGCGTCGCTGATGCCATCGCCAAAGGGAAGAAAGACGAGGTCATAGAGGAAGTTATGAGGGTGATGGAAAAACAGTAATATGGACAAAATAATCGTCACAGTCGTAGGAATAAGTTTCATAGTTCTCATTTACTGGTTCTTTTTCGGGAACAAAGAGAAAGACGCGCATGAAAACCACCACCATTAGTTTTCCTATCATCGGCATGCACTGCGCGAGTTGCGCCAAGCTCATTGAGCGACAACTTAAAAATATGCCGGGAGTGCTCGCATGTGCTGTCAATTATGGCTCTGAACAGGCCAGTGTGGAATTTGATGAATTAACAACCTCGCTAGATAAGCTTGCGAGCGCTGTAGAACACGCAGGATACAAAGCCATAGTGCGCACAGAAAATAAAAAAACGCCGGAAGAAGTAAAAGAAGAAACCAAACAGACAGAACGTGCAGACCTTAGGATGAAAGTAATAGTTTCAGGAATCTTGAGCTTCTTAATTCTCTTGGGCAGTTTCCCAGAATGGTTTCGTCTGTCCTTCCCGCCAATTGTCTTGTTTATTCTGGCAACTCCAGTGCAATTCTGGGCAGGCAAAGGATTTTATCAAGCAACGTGGTCAGGACTTCGAAATCGATCCGCCAGCATGGATACATTGATTGCAATTGGTACGAGCGCGGCGTACGGCTATTCACTCTTTTCAAGTATCAAATATTTCGATACTGCTTCGATTATCATTACCCTCATTCTCTTGGGTCGCTACTTAGAAGCCAAGGCTAAGGCACATACCTCCGATGCGATCAAAAAATTGTTGCATCTTCAGGCCAAAACCGCCCGTGTTGTGAGAAATGGCAAAGAAATCGATGTCCCGATCGATCAAGTGAAGGTGGGTGACATTATCCGTGTCCGACCGGGAGAAAAAATTCCTGTAGATGGCAAGATTACCGAAGGAATTAGTTCTATCGACGAATCCATGGTCACGGGAGAATCTATCCCCGTTGACAAAAAAGAGGGAGATATGGTGATTGGCGCAACGATCAATAAAACCGGCACGTTTTTATTCCAAGCCACGAAGGTCGGGCAAGATTCCATGTTATCCCAAATCGTACGGATGGTCTCGGAGGCGCAAAGCTCAAGAGCTCCCATCCAACGGCTTGCCGATGTCGTATCGGGCTATTTCGTGCCAATCGTCCTCATGCTTGCTATCGCTGTATTCGTCGTCTGGTATGTCGTAGGGATGCCCATCCAAGGATTTGTGAATATGATTGCCGTCCTGATCATCGCCTGTCCATGTGCCTTGGGGCTTGCGACCCCGACTGCCATCATGGTCGGCACGGGTAGAGGTGCCGAGCGCGGCATCCTCATTAAGGATGCTGAGGCGCTGGAAACCGCTCACAGGGTGAGTATTGCAGTCTTTGACAAAACAGGAACACTTACCCAAGGAAAACCGGTGGTCACAGATGTCGTGGGTAACAAAGAAACGCTTCTTTTGGCAGCTTCTTTGGAGCGGGGTTCGGAACATTCGCTTGCCGAAGCCATTGTAAATCACGCAAAAGAAAAGCAACTTGTACTTGCCAAAGTCCAGGGGTTCAAAGCAATTCCCGGAAAAGGAGTTTCCGGGGTTATCAATAAGCAACAATACTTTTTTGGCAAACCTGATAAACCGTATTCTGAGTTGGAAAATCAAGGAAAAACAGTTATGCAACTTGCCTCGAAGGACAAAGTGCTGGGAGCAATCGCCGTTGCCGATACGCTAAAAAATGAAGCGGAAGACATGGTGGCAGCACTCAAGAGTATGAAAATTACTGTCTGGATGATCACCGGAGATAATGAACGGACAGCAAAAGCCATCGCCAAGCAGGCCGGGATCGAGCATGTATTAGCGGGAGTGCTTCCGCAGGAAAAAGCGGACAAAATCAAATCCCTTAAGTCCTCTAATTCCCTTAGGTCTCCTATCGTCGCCTTTGTCGGTGACGGCATCAACGATGCACCGGCGCTGGCTGGTGCAGACGTCGGGATCGCGATGGGAACGGGCACCGATGCCGCGATTGAATCCGCCGGTGTCACACTCCTCAATAAGGATCTTCGAAGTGTTGTTGCCGCCATCAAGTTATCCAAAGCGACGCTTTCGGTCATCAAACAAAACCTGTTTTGGGCGTTTGCTTACAACGTCATCCTCATTCCTGTTGCCGCTGGCATCCTCTACCCTTTCACCGGCTGGCTCCTTAACCCCGCACTCGCCGCATTTGCCATGGCTGCAAGCAGCATTTCTGTCGTCGGAAATTCGCTCCGTTTAAGACATATTCACGTTTAGTGAAGTTGTTTTTTAAGAAGATCAACGTCTCGGATGATGAGAAGTCTTCCCTTTGTGGCGAGCAATCCTCGCTTCACCAGATTTTCAACCTGTAAGCTCGCTGTTTCTCTTGTTGTTCCAATCCATGACGCAATCTCCCGATGAGTGAGCGGTATTTTGAGCGCTATCCCCTCGCGGGTCTTTTCTCCGAAGTGTTCGGCATAGTAGAGAATGAGGAGGATTGTCTTGGTGTATGCATCATCGAGCACGAGCTGCGCTACCCGGCTCACAAATCCAGAGAGCCCTGCGGCAAGCCGCTGAGTCGCGTAAAACAGCGCTTCTGGATGGTTTTTGAGAAACTCAACAAACTCGTTCTTAGGCGCCCGTACGATCGTTACCGGCGTCATGGCCTCAAAATGATACACATTTGGGGTGGCATTTAATATCCAGGTAAGTGGAAAAAACGACTCAGGCTTATAGATGTGGACGATAAACGTCTCGCCGGAGGGCGAGAGTAAGTATTGCCGAACGTATCCATGTTGTAAGTAGTAGACGCCAAACGGGGTATCCTCTGCACGCAGAATCAGTTCGCCCTTTTTGTATGAAATGGGCGTGAAGCCCTGGAAAAACGCTTCGATGCTTTTCACCGTGCGAGGATCAGCTTTGGTCATACCAGGTAGTGAAATTTCGACCATTGCGTTTTGCGTCAGCGAAATTTCTATCTCCTTTCGTTTTACGTATCTTTATTTTCAATCGTACAGGTAGTCTATTCAACGCGCAACGAAACGAAGACGCGTCGAAATTCTACTACCTGGCATATCTCACAATAAGTATAGAGCATCAGGTTACAATTCGTATGTATGATACTTCACATATCTTTTGTACGGGAAGTATGTATACTTAGGTATATGGCCACGCAGATAACACAGCGCAACCTCAACAGAATCATTTTTGTCCTATCGCTTGCCGGGGTTGCGATTGCCGTCTATGTCCTCCAGAGCTTTATCCGTAAGACG
>Ga0233420_10000585_pt1 | contig 15239 bp, 13 predicted proteins | sample Watercolumn_Mata_4_FD_183009 | JGI IMG/M metagenome (GOLD analysis project Ga0233420, IMG submission 183009) | Freshwater microbial communities from Lake Matano, South Sulawesi, Indonesia - Watercolumn_Matano_2014_102_MG | ecosystem: Environmental > Aquatic > Freshwater > Lake | place...
TTGAAACTATCTTCTATGTCTTTCAAACTTAAACTCAAGCTGTCGATTCTTCTATTTAACGTTTGCAAAGTAACACTTATTCCGTGATAAATGTCTTCGCGCGCGATTTCATCGAAAGGTTTAGTTGCCCTTTCACGCCTCAACTGGATGAAAATCGTGTCAAGAAGCCCTGCCACACCTTGCCTGATTTCTATCGATAGTTCTTCCCTGACTTTCTTGTCTATTTTACTCCGATTATCAGATGTGTCGGTTAATTTTTCATCAGCTAGTATTTTTTTTGTCTGTTCTTCTTTTTTTACATTTACATATTTAATGAACGCATGTGGATAATATAATGCAGCAATCAAGTTTTTATCTTTTTCAGCAGTAAAGCGGCTTGAAAAAAAGTTTTCAAACTCTGTAGCATAATCATTTCTTCCTCCTCCTTTAGAACTTAAAACTTCATGCAACTGGTCAATTGAAACATTTTTAAACTCACCTTCACCGGTATCACCATCTTCATCCTCAGTACCTCTACCAGATCTCGTCTGCGGTAACTCAAATTTTTCCTCGATTATGTCTGCTGACGTATTAAAATCAGCTGCTTTATCTTTTAAAACCTGTGTTATTCTATCTGCAGCATTTGAATCTATTATTCTAAGATTCTTAAGGTCTTTTTCAAATTGAGTTGCTTCACTTCCACGGGGTGCAATCGCAATATCTTTATTTCCAAGAAGATAGTCACCAAGCTGACTCTCAATTGATGCTGCTGTAGTTGTTGACAATCCTTTTTTAGCAAGTTCTGAAAGGAGTTCTTGAGCTTTCGGTTTTTCCGTAATTATAATTCCCTCTGCAGCTGCGGCAGCAACACGGGTCAAGGTTCTTAATACCTGTCGTCCCTCAGCTTCATGTTGATTTCCCCCGAACCTTGCTACATCTTTTACCACATCCTTAGCCCCGGTTTCGGCATCTTTTAATTCTTGCTTCAACTTGTTTGCTAATTCTTGTTCCTTTCCGGTGGCTTTCGCTTCCTTTATTTCTTTCTGAATATCCTGTTTTGCCTGCTCAATGACGTTTTCTCCTCCACTTGATCCTGATTCGGACGAATTTGCCATATAATTGAGTGTACCAAAACTACGCCCTGTTTTTAAAGAAGTGGTACGCCTGCGAAATTAAAAATACTGAGAGGGATGAATTTTTCATAAACTCAGTGATGTTCGTGCAATTGAAACAGGATGAGCGAGTATATAAATAGTACACGAGATCAAAAATAATAACTAACGGAAGAAAAAAAATGAAAAGTATATTAACTTTCTTCTTTGGGAGGTTCATTACCTTTTAAGTTTATCACAAGATTGCGATCCTTTCCTTCACCAACGGAATATGTTGTAAGCTCAGGATAATTACTCGTAATATATTCATGAATCATTTTCCTCTCATACGATGAAAGGCCCTTTATATATGCTGGTTCATTGGTTTCTTTAGTTTTTGAGGCATATTGATTCGCCAAACCCTCCAAGCGTTCCTTCTGTTTTTCACGGTAGTCATTCACGTTTACCAAAATATTTAAGGGTTCGTTAAATTGTTTATACAACATTACTTCTAATATTTTTTGGATTGCCCGGATTGTTTCACCGTGCCTGCCGATAACCGTAGGAGCTTCTTCCTCAGCTTTGATTAGTATTTGATAGATTCCGTTTTCTTCATGTACCTCAATCTCAAATGTATTGATCATTTTTGCAAGCAAGCTTTCTGTTTCGGTTTTGATTATGCTTTGTTTATCCATACTTATTGTGAAACGTGAAACATGTAACTTTAAACGTTATACGTTTTACTTTTTACTTTTTAATTGACGATATTGTAGTATACTAAACAGAGAAAATATATTCCAATATAAAGAAAGCCCCACCGGAAGCGTGTAGGAAAACCACCCAATCATAAACGGAAAAATATATTTCATTTGCGTATTCATGGCCTTCTGAAAATCACCTGAGTCGTCTGGTTTTTTATTTGGGTCTTGTTCTTCAGGTTTCCTTTCCTGAATTGCGGTTGATTGTGTTTGCTGAGGCATTGAAACCTGCACCTGTAAATACTGCAAAATTCCTGTCAATACCGGAATTAGATAATAATACCACTGCCCTCCTTTTGCAGGAGTCACTGCTAGGTTAAAACCAAAAAACCAAGGATCGATCGCCTGAATCTTAAGCATCGGCCAATAGAGGGCTTTATTAATATCAGCTATGACTTTTGTAGCATTACCATTCATTAAAAATAATGATAGGGTATTATAGAGACCAATAAATACAGGTATCTGGACAATCATAAAAATACATCCTGAAGCAGGATTAATTCCAGCCTGCTGATACAATTTTAATTGCTCTTGCTGTAGTCTGTTTTTGTCGTCTTTGTGCTCTTTAGAAAGTCTATCTAAATGCGGTTTCATTTCTTGCATTTTCTTACTCATCTCAAGCTGCTGCTTAAAAAATGGGTGAAGAACTAATCTCACTAATACTGTCAAACCAATAACAGCGAAGCCAAAAGCCCCGGGTAATTTCATGAATAAAAATCCTTTATATAGAAGTACTAAAACATTCAATATCGGGATAACAAAATATGTATTGAAAAAATTAGGTTGAAGCATTTAAATGTTATACTGTTAATTTTTTTCTTCCTTTCAGTCTCCTTCTTTTAAGCACCAATCTTCCGCCTTTCGACCTCATTCGTACCAAGAATCCGTGCTTTTTATTTCTTTTTGCTTTTTTGGGTTGTCGAGTTCTTTTCATAGACTGTTTTGTAATATTGATGTAGTTTTTCCATTAAATACCTGCCAAATCGCATCCGTAACGAATGGAACAAACGGATGAAGCATTTTCAGAGTACCGAAATATACTTCTTTTAATACATCAAGAACTTCAATATTACCATTTTGCAACTCTTCTTTCAACTCTTCGATATAAATATCTGCATATCGATGCCATATAAACTGATAAAGCGTTTCAAACGCCATAGAAAAATGATAGGAATTCATGCATTTGAGGTATTTCTTTTTTGCAATTTTAAATTCTTTTTGAAGGTTTGTCAGTATTTGGTTTTTTGTATTTGGCCTTTTTTTGGAAATTTGAAATTTGAGATTTGAGATTTGGTTCATGGAGATGAACCGTCCTATATTCCAAAGCTTGTTGGTAAAATTCCTCATCCCGATAACTTTTTCTTCGGAAAGCGAAACGTCGCCCCCTTCTTTTGTGCCAAAGATAAGTGCTGCCCTTAATGCATCTGCCCCATATTTATCTACAAGAATTAATGGATCCATAACGTTTCCTTTGCTTTTGCTCATTTTTTGACCCTTTTTATCACGCACCATTCCGTGGAGGAAAACTGTTTTGAAAGGAGTTTTGTTTGCTGCAAATATACCTATCATCAACATTCGGGCGACCCAGGCTCTCAGAATATCATGCCCGGTTTCCATTACTGACGTCGGGTAAAAATAATCATAAAAAGATGTTCCTTGTGTCATGAGTGTTGCGTATGGCCACTGAGCGGAAGAGAACCAGGTATCAAATGTATCAGAGTCCTGTTCAAACTCACATTTACTACAGACGAGGCATTTTGCAGGCTTTTCTTCACTTACAAACCATTTTCCTTCTTTTTGGCATTTATATGCAGGAATACGAATTCCCCAAACAATCTGCCTTGAAATATTCCAGTCAATAAACGTATCAAGTATTTGGATCAATCGTTTTTCAAAACGCTTTGGATATATAACTGTTTCTTTTTTCTTAATTATATTTTTTGCCTGGTCCGCCAACGGCTTCACTTTTATAAACCACTGTTCTTTTGGCAACGGTTCGAGAACGCGACCACATCTGTAACACGTTCCTACTCTATGTGAGTAATCTTTTTTTATTTTTACCATCATTCCTTTTTCTTCAAGATCCTTTACCACTTGCTCACGCGCTGAAAAAACGGTCAATCCTTTATATTTGCCTGTGAGTTCATTCAGCCTTCCATCAAACCCGATAACCTGTTTCATTGGAAGGTTGTGCCGTTTCGAAATTTCATAATCATTAAAATCATGCGCGGGTGTAACCTTTACTACACCAGTTCCAAACTTTGGGTCAACGACTTCATCCGCAACAACTTTTATCTTAAACGGACCGATTAATCCGTCAATTGTTAATTCCTTGCCAATCCATTTCTTATATCTTTTGTCGTCAGGATGAACTGCAACGGCAGTATCCCCAAACTTTGTCTCCGGTCGAACGGTTGCTAACGTAAAAGGACCGTATTTCATATAATAAAGAGGGTCTATCCGTTCCTGGTAGTTTACTTCAAGATCTGAAAAAGAGGTACCGCAATGAGTACAGTAGTTAACCAACCTATTTGCACGATATATCAGTCCCTTATCAAACAGCATTTTGAATGTTTTATAAACGATTTTGACAATTTCCGGATCCATGGTGAATTTTTCCTTTGTCCAATCAAGAGAATATCCAAGCCTTCTCAATTGATTTTTAATCGTATTTTTATTTTCCATTACAAATTCCCAGATCATTTTAAAGAGTTCCTCGCGACCGAATTCAAACCTGCTTTTCCCCTGTTTTTTCAGATGTTTCTCAAATACGAACTGTGTTTCGAAACCCGCATGATCGAGCCCAAGAAGCCAGAGCGTTTCAAACCCCATAAGCTTATAAAATCGAATCATTATGTCTTCATATACAAACATTGCGTGGCCAAGATGCATACTTCCGTTCGCATTTGGCGGCGGAAGGATTATTGAAAATGGTTCCCTTTCTTTATTTACTGAAGCTTGGAAAAATCCCTCAGATTCCCAAAAATCATATAGTTGTTTCTCAACTTTCTGGGGTACGAATGTATTCTCCATATCCATTCCTTATATCAGAAAAAACCTTTAAAATCAATCTAAAGAGTAAAAAACCGTATGGTACAATAGTACAAATGAGGAAGCTATTAGAGCGAGTTTCACTTGCATGCTGGAATTCCCTGCTGTATCGAAATATCCTTTTTTTTGTCGCAACTCTATTTGTCGTTACGTTCATTGGCTATCATTTTGGAACCTTCGATCAGTCGATTCATATTCCTTTTCTAAAAAAAATGGCCGATCCCTCGCTTTATCCAAATGATCGTTTTTTTGACCTTAGGTTCAGTCATTTTTCATATTTTTGGTTTTTGTTTATCCCTTTTTATCGAATAGGCTTTCTTGAAATATCAATGTTTATCACCCATTTTATCGTTACTTATCTAACGCTTTATGGGGTCTGGAGACTGACAAAAACACTGTTTAATACCCCTCTTACCTCATTTCTTTCTGTAGTCGTTTTTATTTTTCCTCATATCGGATTTAATCTTCTTGCGCTTATCGAATTTAGTTTATTAAACCGTACCTTCGTTCTTCCATTCCTTCTTTTTGCGATTGATTCGTATCTTAACAGGCAATATCTCAAAACATATATTCTTCTTGGAATTTTTTATAACTTTCACGTTATCTCTGTCAACTTTGTTCTTGCTATGCTCTTTTTAGATTCTCTCTTACGATTCAGAGAAGTTGGATGGAAAAGGATTATTGCCAATCATCTGACATGTGTAATTTTCGCTCTTCCTGTTCTTGTCTGGAAAGCACGAGTCTCTCCGATCGATTTTTCAATACATAAAGAGTGGTTTTCGCTTATCGATAAAGGGCTTTTACATCACTTATTTATTGAATTCTCCACCGACTCGAAATTTCTTCTCGTTTTTATTGGAGGTATTGGAACTCTACTTATGTTCTATATTAGTTTCTATTTCCTGCGTAGAACAAAGCTTGATCGCATAATTAATAATTTCATCATTGCAGGGATTCTTATCCTTATTGCCAACATGATAGTTTCCCGATGGATGCCAATCACAATCATCGTAGAATCTCAAATTGCAAGAGTAAGCGTTTTTATACTTCTATTTGGTTATTTGTATTTCATTCACTTTCTCATTACAAAAAAACAGTCTCTTCCTATTATCTTTATAACAATAATCTCTGGTTCGCCGATTATTCCTCCACTTATTTGGTATATATATTATCGGTTGAAATCGATTCAAGTGTTGAAATTGGTGTCCATTCTCGCTTTTGTAAGTACTGCTGCCTTTCTTATCTATGCGGCAAAATTAGGGATGTGGTATCCCGGAATCTATATATTCGCTAAAAAAGATGCCGATTATGATGTGCAAATGTGGGCGCGCAACAATACTCCTAAGGATACGCTTTTTATTACGCCTCCTACACCTTGGCTTTTTTATGATTTAGAGTGGAGAGTAATTTCTGAACGATCAACGATTACTCATTTGGGGGAACTTGCGGAGGCTGCTTTTTCGCCGGAATATATTTCGTATTGGAAGCCTCGATTTGAATCATTGGCGCCACACGCCATTGAAAAATTTAGAGGTGACGTATTTGAAAATAAAAATATTGTTAAGATAGCTTTTAATAATTTATCTACCGAAGATTTTATGCACATTGCCAGAAAATACGGTGCTTCATATCTTGTGGTTGAAAAATCTTATTCTTACAATTTTCCGCAACTGTACCAAAATACCGCATATAAGGTCTATTCGCTGAAATAACAAGTATAATGGTTTGATATGGAATGGATGTATTTGCCGTTACAATGGTATGGATTTCTTTTTCTTCTAGGAATTGTTTTTTTTCCTTTAACAAAAAAACTTTTTGGAAAGTTTCCGGATAATGGATACGCATTCTCTAAAATTCTCTCTATTCTTTTTCTAAGTTATAGTGTTTTTATATTAGGGATTTTTAAGATCTTGCCTTTTACAAGATTAACCTTATTTGTTGTAATCTGTTTTCTTGCAGGTATAAATGCCCTTATTTTCAAAAAAAATGGGCAAAAAGACAGATCAAATCCTCATGAAGACAAGAAAACGATACCTCTTATCGTTATTGAAGAACTATTATTTCTTATTTCATTCTTGGTATGGGCTTATGTAAGAGGACAAGAGCCTTCCATCCGGAGCCTAGAAAAATTTATGGATTTTGGCTTCATAAACTCTATTCTTCGTGCGCGGTACTTTCCACCAATAGATATGTGGCTATCCGGCCCATTCCCAATTAATTACTATTATTTCGGCCACCTTACGGGAGCTGTGCTTATTAAGCTTGTAAATATTAAGTCCGCTATTGGCTATAATCTTATTCTTTCGACCATTTTTGGACTGGGAGTTTCTGCTAGTTTTTCGCTTATTATTGGTATTATCCATACGTATATTACGCACTTTCAAAAAGAGATTGGGAAAAAAGTGAGTTTTATTAAAACGGTATTTTTTGGTCTTATTGGTAGCATTATTGTCAATCTCGGAGGAAATCTCCATACAATTTATCTCTTTACGACTGGCTATCCGAATGATCGCCCTATTCCTTTCTGGCAAATTATGAGCGGATTTAATCCTGTAAAATACTGGTATCCTAATGCAACGAGATTTATTCCTTTTACGATTCATGAATTTCCTTCATATTCATACGTCGTTGCAGACTTACATGGCCATGTATTTGATATTCCTTTTGTGCTTTTAACTATTGCTCTTTTGTTTTTGTTTTTTACTAACATCTATACAGAAAAGCGGCAGTATTTAAAAAAAATTCTTAACCCATACCATGTGTATGTCATAATGCTTTTTGGTTTCCTGACCGCCGTTCATTATATGACAAACGCGTTCGACGGCCCTATTTATTTATTATTAATAATCGCTGTTTTGTTTGCTCTATTTGGTTTAACGCTACAATGGCTTTTTTACAGCATACTCTTAGTATCGTCGTTTATTACGTTTGCACTTCCATTTTCAAAACATTTTACACCGTTTGTTACGGGAATCGGATTGAATTGTAGCCCTAAACTGTTAACTCAAATTGGAAGAATAGGTCCGTTTCTTTTTGAAAAAGGAAACTGTCAAATTTCTCCATTATGGATGCTTTTTGTTTTATGGGGATTTTTTTGGGTAAGTTTTATTCTTTTTATGGCAATTAAATACATAAGCAAACAGTCAATCAATCGATTTCTAGAATCTATAGACATATTTATGTTCTTCCTCTTTAGTTTCGGAACATTTCTTATTATTATTCCAGAATTTTTTTACATTAAAGATATTTATCCTGCTCATTTCCGGGCGAATACCATGTTCAAACTCGGATATCAGGCTTTTATTATGATGAGCATTGCATCAAGCTATGTGCTTTTTCGCATTAAGATACTCAAAAAAAATATGTTATCTTTTTCGTTTACTGTAATCTTTATTTTTTTCTTCAGTTTTATCGCTATTTACTATTTTTTTGCAGTTCCCTCTTATTATGGACAACTTAATCAACCGGTTCAGCTAGATGGATCCAACTGGTTACGGTCTTCCTTTCCAGAAGATAAGGAAATTGTTGATTATTTGAATAAAAATATAAAAGGTCAACCTGTTATTTTAGAAGCGCAAGGAGACTCATATACCGATTTTGAAAGAATTTCTGCATTTACCGGACTACCTACAGTTGCCGGATGGTGGGTACATGAATGGCTTTGGAGAGGTTCAGCAAATGTCATTTCAAACCGAATTCCTGATGTGGTTACACTCTATGAATCACGGGATATCCAAAAAACAATATCCCTTATCAGGAAATACAACATTAAATATGTTGTCGTTTCCCGCATGGAAAGACAAAAATATACTCATCTCAATGAAAATAAATTTAAGATAATTGGTAGATTACTATTACGTTCAACTAACGGAAGTGGTGCTTTATATCAAGTAAATTAATTTAAGATATTGACAAAAGAATTTCTTTCTGTTAATGTAAACAACAAGAGCATTACTACTCGTCGTCCCTTTATACGAGCGGTAGTGATGCTCTTATTTTTTTATAGATGAAATAACTGAATTGGCACTCTCAAATTTCTTCTCAGAAGTTGATTAAACTGCTTTTTTGCAAAATTTACGAACTCATTTTTCCTTAAATTTTGTCCTTGTTTTGTAAAGCTTATTCTGTTCATACAACTAACTATAAAAAACAAAATGCTCTTTGTCAAGACCTATAGAAAAATCAACTGGTTCTATAAGATATCCTATAGAAAAATAGGTTATATTCACCTTATTGCAACACTCTATACCTTTTTTTGTAAATATTGTGGATAACTTATGCATCATTCATATCTGTTTTTTTGTATAATAAAAAAGTGAATTTTTCAGTTTTGACATACAACGTACTCTATAACAAAGCTTTTCTCGAGTTGAAAAATATTATTGATGTATTTCATCCTGATATTATCTGCTTACAAGAAGTCGATACGGATGAGCAAAATCTAAAAACAATTGAACATCTGCATTATAATTTAGCGGATTTCTCAAATTCCTTTATCAAATTTGACAAAATCTTCGGTATCGCAACTTTTTTTCAAAAAAGTAAATTCAAATTAATAGAATCGGATGCGGTGTTTCTCCCTCGCAGCATATATGAATTTTTTTTGTCGATCATACGGTTTTTAAGAGGAGGAAATAATCCTAGAACCCTCTTGGAAACAAATCTTTTGTTCAAAAAAGCAAATAAAAGAATAACCATTTTCAATACTCATCTTACTATGTTGGGCGCGAATGGAATCCGGCTTAAACAACTTAATGAAGGCTTAAATTTTTATCAGGCAGCTTCAAAAAAATCGCTCATTGTCACAGGTGACTTTAACTATTTTCCATATAATAGAAGAAAATTAGAGCTATTAATGAAAAAACACGGACTCAAAGAGGCAACCCGAAAAATTAGCTACACAATGCAGTATTCTCGGGATGGAAAACTTGAACAATATAATTTTCTTCAGAGATTAGCAGCTAAAATCTACAGCAAATTATTTACCGATAGGCTAAAAACTGATTACATGTTTTATAAAAATCTCAGGCTAAAAAAGATTGAAAGGATTAAAGTACGATTCTCTGATCATTTCCCAATTATTGCTTATTTTTCTGAATAATCTATTTCATTATTCCTCAAGAAGGTTTTTGAATGCTTTTTTCGCCTTATTTAGTAGTGTTTCCAGCAAGTCTTTGTTCGACCGAGATTTTCCCTTATAATTTTGGTACAAATGACCACCTAATTCATAATCAAAAAGCTTTCTTTGTGTCTTTCCGCGAATAAGATAATATGCCGTGCTCATGAAATATTTATAATACGCCTGCAGTTTTCCTTCTCTTCTTATTCTTCTTAAGGAATATACCACTGCTACATCACTCAAGAATTTTGCTCTCACTCCCCATTTAAATGAGCGCCTTGCAATATCATAATCTTCACCAAACTCTAATTTTTCATCAAAACCTCCAATAGTAAAAAAATAATTTTTTTCGAGGAACATTCCTCCTCCAAGTGCAAACGGACGATTAAGGTTTTGTGAGACTTCGAAAAGGAAATTAACGATATCCATAATGTATTGAGCCTCTGTATTTGGATCATCTGTTTTCAGTCGTGGAACGAAAAAAAGTCCTTTTTTCTTTTCTATGGCTTTCCGAAGCTTTTTTGTAAATGATGGCTCCACACGGCTATCGGCATCAAGAAACACGAAATATTTTCCTTTTGCTTTTTTGGCTCCAAAATTTCGCTGGACAGATATATTCTTACGATCATTTTCAATAAAATAAAGGGGAAGAAGCTTTGTAAAACTCTGGACAACATCTTTCGTTTTATCTTGCGATAATGAATCAACAATAATTATTTCAAAGTTATTTTCTTTCTGTTTCGTAAGATCTTTTAACAACTTTGGGATAAACAACTCTTCGTTTAATGTGGGAATAATTATTGAAAATAAAGGAAAATTCATAGAAAAAAAACTCCGCTATAAAGAATTGCTAATAAAACGAGTGAAAAAATAAAGTTATGCGGGCCTTTTCCAAGCTCTGGCACAAGATACGTTATTCCAACAATATTAAAAATATTTAGAACTTCATAAGAACCTGTTTTAATAGCATAAGAAACAAGCGCAATCATATGAATAACTGCAAGCAAGAGAATTGTTTTTACTACGCTTATCAAATAACGACTCTTCAATAGTGCTTTCATGATATGCTAATAGGTATGATATCAAATATTTTTGCGCATTTTATATCAATTATTCTTGGTCCATTTGTCTGGGGTCCTATACTTATCATATTAATCATCCTTCATACGAACTTATCTACTTCTCAAATACATATATTACTTCCTTTTCTTTTGATCTTTCAGGTCGGAATACCTCTACTGCTTCTTCTATTTGCCTATAAATTTAAAAAAATTAGCGATCTGGATTTATCCAAAAGGGAAGAGCGCATCATTCCAATCATAATAATTTTCGTAAGCTTACTAATTTCAGTATTAATAATAAAACTATATGGATCTTTAACACTTTTGCGTATTTATCTTTTTTTTATTCTTTTTTTAAGCATTAACGGTCTTATTACGCTATTTTGGAAAATAAGCTTCCATATGGCAATTAATGTTGCTGGATCATTGTTTATCAATTTTCTCTACGACTGGAAATTTCCAATCCTCTATCTCTCCATCCCTCTTATATATTGGTCTCGCTTAAAGCTAAAAAAACACACGCGCGCTCAACTTATTGCAGCGTTGATAGTTAATAGTTTAATGATTTTTCTTTTTTTAAAGGGCTTTCGTTATCTCTAGTGAGATTTTTTCCCTTGTTTTTCAAACATTGTTTCCAATTCATTTAGTGAAGTCGCATCATTCGGCTTTTTATCATCCCTAAATCGTTCGAGCCTTGGAAATCGAAGAGCAAATCCCGGAATATCTAATTCCTGAGCTTTTCCGCTTTTCGATTCTTTCATTGTCCGTCCTGCGGTGTGGACAGGAGACCGCGATATTTCGTCTGCCCTAATTTCAACTACCATGGAAGGATGTATCCACACATCACAATCCATCGCTTTATCAACTATATAATTATTTGGTTTATTTGTTGTCTTCAATTTTTCACTTTTCACCTTCAGTTGTCGCCATTCTTCGTCCGTCAAACCTGTTCCTATCTTGGCAATTGTCAAAAATAGTTCTTTTTTTTCTTCAAATATTCCGACAAGAAATGCACCTATCCCGAAGCTCGTCCGTTTTCCCTTCCCATAATCATATCCCATGACAAGACAATCTATTGTGTCTTCTATTTTTGACGAATAACTTCTTTTGAATTTGATCCAATTCCAACCTCTTGCCCCCGACTGATAAATCCCATTGAGTTTTTTAGCAACTATTCCTTCAAGTCCTTTTGAGATCGCATCCTGAAATTCTATTTCAATATCTTTTTCATTTCCGATATATTTTTCAGGCGCTATAAGAATAGTGTTTTCGACCTTTTTTCCTGTTTCAATAATACTTTCTTCGAGAGCAATTCTTCTTTCGTTATACGGGATATCGATGTAATCAATGTCATTGCGGAATAGTAGCTCAAATGCGAATAGTTTCAGCGGAATTTCCTTTGCTTTTTCAGTTATATCATATTTTCTTTTCCGCTGAACAGTTTCCTGAAACGGGAGAAAGTTACCGGTCGTCGGATCAAATCCAATCGCCTCCCCTTCAAAAATAATCTCGTCTGCGGTTATTTCTTTTTTTACCCCTTCAATTAAGTCAGGATACATCTCTGATACTTCTTCAAGATTGCGCGAATATAGCCGTACTTCATTGTGTTTTTTTACATAATGGATCTGCAGCCGAAATCCGTCAAATTTTTGTTGAATTGCACATGTTCCTATTTTTTCAATAATTTCTTCTCCCGATGATAACCGTTCTGCCCTCATCATAATGATAGGGGTAAAAACCTTTGGCCTAATGCTTCGTAATCCTTCAATTCCTTTTTCTTTCAATGTCTTCCCGATAAATCCTATATCCGGTCTGACATGATAGGCTTTTTCAATGATGGGCCGCAAACTTTTATCACCTTTTATCATCCAAGAAAAAGCGTCTAATACTGTCATGTCAGAAAAGCCCAAACGAAGAACACCAGTCGGGATTCTTACTAGATAGTGGGTGGAAAGTGGATCAAGCTGACGAATAAGTCCTGCCAGTATTTGTATTTTTTTCTCCTGTGACCCGATCCCATTGGCTTTTGCTAAGGCTAAAAGACTGTCAAAAACTTCCGATATGGAAAGGTCTTTTTCATCAAATAACTTTATTTCGTTCTTAAAAAACTCTACAGTCAATCCTAAATCCCCAATTTTTTTATATTTTGTCTCAAACAGTTTTTTTTCAATGCTCAGCGCTGAAGCGACTGTTTTTATGATCAATTTTTCCGCCATGCTAAATTCGACTTTTTCAAAAAGTGGCGCGACTCTTCCCTGCAAGAGATAGGATGTTTTTTTAATCTCTTCGGCGTTCAATTTCTTATATAAATTGGAAAGAAAATGTGTGATCGTCAGTCGGGATTTGGTTTTTTCAATCTGTTCAATAAAATGAGCCAATTCCTTAAATTTCATAGTTCGATTACACTCACTATTAATACTGAGCGAAGTCGAAGTATCATTGCTTGAAAAGAAATAAATAAGCTAAGCCTAACCCAATCAAAAATAATAACCCTAAAGCAAAAGTAAAAAATCCCTCTTCGTGTTTTGATATTTTATATATGCCTTCTGCAACCAGCGTAAGAGAAAACAAACCTGGCAACAAAAAACCTAAATAGATAATCTCAAGTGATTTTTGCTCCATGTTATACCATGGTATAACGGGCTGCTTTTGTGCTCCCAATTTTTTTTAATAAACCTTTTTTAATCAGATCCTGCACGTCTCTCAAAACCGAGTCTTCGGAAATATCAGGAAAAACCGTCGGGAATGATTGATTTTGTAAATATCCTATTTCCTGAATGTATTCAATAATTTTTACTTGTCGTTCGGTTAAATAGATTTGTTGTCCACCAAACCGTTCTTTCATCTTGACGTCTTTCGATAACTTAAGTATCTTTTCTTTTATCTTTTCAAACTCTATCGATGCGCCAAACGTAAAATACTCGAGCCAACTTGTCAAATCACCTGCCGTAGCTTTTTGTAAATTTTGATAATATATTACCGCATCTTTGTCATAGTATTCTTCCAGTGAAAAAAATCTTCGTATATCATATCCTCCCAAAAAGAGAATTAATGTCGCTACGACCCTTGCGACTCTTCCATTCCCGTCTATAAACGGATGAATACGAACTAACTCGTGGTGAACGATACCCGCCTTAAGAAGTGGATGTATCTCCTGTCTATCGTCTCTATTGACCCAATACAAAAATTCTCTCATAAGGAAAGGTACCTCTATGGGAGGAGGAGGTCGGAATGTCACTTCTCCTGTTTGAGAATTGCGGACAACTACTTGTTTTATCCTGTATTCTCCTGCTTGTTCGGAAACAAGGATTTTATCGACAATAAGCCTATGCAATTTCTTTATAAGCATCTCGGTGATTTTGTCTATTTTTTTCTTTGCTTCCTCATCAATAAATTCAATGACTTGCCGGTAATTGATAACTTCCTGAATGTCGCGCGGCCTGCCAATAACATTTTTTCCCAATAAGATATCTTTTGCTTCGTCTTTATGAAGCATATTTCCTTCTATGTGGGTACCATGATATGCAGATCTGATAATTGCATCTTCTTTGAATTGTTTTTCCCAGAGAGGTAAAAGCGGAGAGTGTCGTATTACTTCTTCCGCGGCCTCGATTTTAGCAATATTATTCAAAATTTTATTTGAAATTGAATATGAGGGAGTAAACATAAAAATAGTATAGCATTAATTCCCGATTATTTCCCGAAGAGGAGTCTTGACTCGTTCATCCATTTATATTACACTAGATTTGTATGGTTTATGCTATTGATATAAGTCAACCCGGAAATTTTGAGCCATCAAAGATTTCTAACGTTTCCACACTTCTCAATATTATTCTTCCCTTTCTTACTTTGGGTGGGGCGCTTGTATTTTTAGCAATGAGTTTATGGGCGGGTTTTAAAGTAATTACCGGCGGAGATAATAAGGAACAGATCTCTCAAGCTCAGAAAACGCTTGCGTTTGCGGTTGTTGGACTTATCGTTGTTGTTAGTAGTTTTCTCCTAGTAAAACTCATTGGGTTTGTGCTAGGAATTAATAATATTTTACCTGTATGAAATTTATTGCCGATAGTGACATTTGGGGTAAAGTTCAACCCCCACCGGGAGTAAGTAACACGATGGCTTCTGATCCTGTAGCTGGCGCAGGAAAACTTTTAGGAACTTTGGTAAATCTATTTATCAT
>Ga0233420_10000587_pt1 | contig 15214 bp, 16 predicted proteins | sample Watercolumn_Mata_4_FD_183009 | JGI IMG/M metagenome (GOLD analysis project Ga0233420, IMG submission 183009) | Freshwater microbial communities from Lake Matano, South Sulawesi, Indonesia - Watercolumn_Matano_2014_102_MG | ecosystem: Environmental > Aquatic > Freshwater > Lake | place...
GGAAGGTGGGTGTGCAACGACAGAGAGAAGCCAATGAAAGCAGCGACAGTGCCGAAAGGGGCTATACGGGGTGCGGAAGCCCACGAAATACCGGGGGTGGAAGCGGCGATCTGGACGGAGCGCATGGTTTCGGCGCTGGTCAACGGCGTCGAAGGAGGCCAGTGGTACAGCCTGATGGACAAGGTGTACGCGCCCAAAACGCTGGGGTTGGCCTGGGAAAGAGTCCGGACCAATCGAGGCGCGGCGGGCGTGGATGGACAGCCGATCATCAACGCTGGCCCAACGCCTTCTTTGCCGCTGCCGGGCTGTTCGCCTTATACCCCGCCTGGCAGCAGGAGAGAGACTCCCGATGAGGAAACCACCGACTGGAGAGCCGTGTGCGGGAGAACCGCCTGCACGGTTCGGAGGGAGGGGAGGTGATGAGCCTTCCCTACCCCTATCCCCTATCGGCTCAACCCATCAGGCCCACCTCCATCTATGGATTACGCAGGCGGTAAAGCATCATTGGGTTGTTCCATAGCCCCAACTCTCGCTTGGGCAGTCGAGGTTCGTTGTTCGGGTCCGGAAAAAATGAGGGCCATCCGCTTATCCCATACCCCTGCCCGGGGACTCGGACAATCGAATGGCCCTTCGTCTCTGGACATGTTGTCCAGCGCTTATCTTCGCATCAAACGGCCCTGGTTGGGGCCAGGACCGTAGGATGCGCTGACCATCGGGAAGCGCATCGTTCGCGATCGATGGGCTTCGCAAGCTCAGCCCATCCTACGGGCACTGGTTGGGGCCAGCAGGGGAAGATCAGGGCGCGGCTGCCAGCAGTTTGTTGACCGGCGTCACGGTTCCATCGGGCTTGATGGTGGCGATGTGCCAGTAAGCCCCCGAACCCGTGGCGCTCTGTACGGCGATATTCAGCTTGAGCGATCCGCCCTTGTAGATCCGCGCCTTGATATTGGGTATCGAATACCCGGACTTCGTTTTATAGCTACCCCACTCGTAATAATAAGTCGGCGCGACATAACTATTGAAGTTATCGAGCTCCGTGAATATGTAATACGTGTTGTTGGCTTGCGGCTGGACGACAAAGGTGCTGACGGGCTGCTCACGCCCATAGGGATCGTTGACCAGTCTCATGTAGGGGGCCGTCGAGAGCGCGCCGGGGTCGTTCAATTGAATGAGGGCGTTGCTCGCTCCCTCGCTCCTGATGTACGGCGACATGAAGGTACCCGCCGTTTGGGTCCACTCAAAGGGTATCCAGGGATACCAGCCCTGCAAGTAATTCAACAAGGTATATCTTCCTTCATAATACCCTGGCTCCCAGGAGCGCCAATCCACCACCACGCTGAACTGATCGGCGGGGCGGTTCTGGTTCATGAACACGGGTTTGGTCATTCTGAGCAAGGTCCCTCCCGTTGCCTTCATCGATCCCGCCAGCGCCGAGTAGCCGGTCTTGGCGTAGACCAGGGAGTAAGTGGTACCGCCGGTCAGGCCGCCGAGGGTAAAGGAACCACTGTCATCCGTCGTGGCGCTGGCCTTGACCACGCCGCCGGCCTTGGCGCTGACCTTCACGCCCTGTAGTGGAGCCGTGTTTTGGGCGTTGAACACCTGGCCGGTAAAACCCGTAGCCTTGGAGCCCATGGCCTTGGCGAGATCGAGCCGCTTCGTGGCGATGGGGAATCCATAAACCGCCGTCAGCGAATAGCCTGTATTCTTGAGTTGAGTGGCCACTTCGCCCGGGGTCTTTCCCTCGTTACCCGCCGTCCCCCAGTAGCGGGCCGCCGCGCCGGCGACCATGGGCGTCGCCATCGAAGTTCCGCTCAATTCGCCCCATTGGTAGAGCGGCAGCGTGGACAGTATCTGGTTACCCGGCGCGGCGATATCGACGAAGTTGAAGTTCCAGTTGGTGCCGCCCAGCGTCCCTACGTTATAGTTGCTATAGGCCGACTTTGAATCCGAGGTGTTCGTGGCCGCGACGGTAAAGGAGTTGGGATACCATCCGGGAATGACTCGTGCGCCGGGATATTCGTACATCACGAGATTATCCTCATTGCCGGCGGCAATGACGGGCAATTTGCCCCCGCTGTAGACGGTATCGATGACGTCCATGAGGGCTTGATATTCCGGGTCGGATTCATAGGCATAGCCGCCCAAACTCAGGCTCAAGACCTTGACGCCTTGCTGGCTGGCGGCATAGACGATGCCCGCCGCAACGTTGAACCATGAACCCGAGCCATAACGATCCAGCACCCGAACCGCCAGCACTTTGCTGGTGGTGGATACGCCATTGACATTGACGGCGCCGGTTGCCGCCACGATGCCCGCGCAGTGGGTTCCATGCCCCGCTTCATCCATGGGGTCGGCATCCTCGTCCACGAAATCCCAACCCTTGACGACATTGGCGGCGAGATCGGGATGATCATAATCGACGCCGGTATCGATCACGGCCACCATCGGGGTGGAGGCAGGTTGCGCGCCCGCGTTATACCAATTGATGGCATGGAGATGCCATTGGTTGTTGGGCGCCGCTTGAATGCCAAGATTGCCCAACTCATTCGGCGATTCCTGGCGTATGGCCTCATCCACCAGCTTTTTGGCGTTGCCGTCCGGCCCATTGGGCAAGGGGGACTCCGGCGGCCTGGGGATGCTCATGACCGAATTGCGGAAGGCCGCCTTCACGCCCGGCATTTTCCTCGCCTGCTCCATGGCCGCCGGTACGGACTGGTCCGAGGGTACTTTAAGGAGTATCAAGCCGAATTGAGGGATGGATTTTTTTACCGTGGCGTTTAATTGGCCGGCCATGGCGGTCGCCGCCGAAGTCGATACGCCGTTCTCGAAGCGTATGACGAATTCACCGGGAACGTATTCGCCGGGTTTGGCGATGTCCAACTGCTTGCCGTTGATTTCAATGAATTCTGCTTGGGAAGGTTGGGTAAATCCGCCTCCCATCGTTGCGAGGATGGCTGTCAAGGATCCAGCCAAGACTTTACTTGCGTTCACGATCTTCTCCGAATGTGAGTTAAGAGATCATCTGAAGGCCGAGCCAAGGCATGTTCCCGACAGGTGGGCTGTTGTCCACGTATCCAGGGTTGTAGGATGCGCTGACCATCGGGAAGCGCATCGTTCGCGATCGATGGGCTTCGCAAGCTCAGCCCATCCTACGGCACTGACGCAACGGGAACTGACCTGCATCCCGCTGGACGATGTAGTGAGGAACATGAATCGCAGCCTGAGAGGATGGGTGAACTACTTTCACTACCGGAATTCCAGCGACAAGATGAGCGCAGTCAGGCACCACGCGGAAGAACGGTTGAGGACGCACTTGCGCAAGCGCCACAAGGTCGGAAATCGGAAGGCGGGACTGGTCAAGTTTCCGCGCCGAGACCTGTATGAGCGTTACGGGCTATACAAACCCCCCACGGAAGCTGGCTGGAGATCGGCGCATGCCTCGGTATGAAGAACATCGGAAAGCCGTGTGCGGGAGAACCGCATGCACGGTTTGATGAGGGAGGGCAGGCGAAGCCACCCATGGTCAGACTATTGAGGCACCGCCAGACGAAAGGGGCGGTAACGGATAAGTCAGGCCTACAGGCGGAGGAGCCTGCTCTCTACTCTACCTTATTGTCCCTTATTGTTCTTTTGCCGGCCAGCCTGCCAATGCGGCAATTCCAGACCGGCATCAGTAGCTACGCGGCCCAGTTCTCCAACCGCAGACTGGTCACCCGGTCGAACTCGCGTGTATTGTTGGTCACCAATATCGCATCCAGACTTAGGGCATGAGCAGCAATCATCGTATCCAGCGCGCCAATCGACTGGCCCTGGCGCTCCAGTCCGGCGCGCAGTTCACCATAAGCCCAAACGGCTTTCTCGTCGAAAGGCAGAATTTCAAGGGGCGCCATGAACATCTCCAGCGCAGCGCGATTACGTTCAGACTGGCTCTTGGCCACGCCGTAGGCCAACTCTGCCGCCACCACGCTGGAAATACCGATTTCGCCCAGCCGATAACGATGAAAATGTGCCAGAACCTCTGGCGGACGAGCATTGATGATGTAGATGCAGATATTGGTGTCGAGCAGAATCATGCCGAAATCTCGGGGCGCACCTGAGTTTCCGGCTGTTCGCGCGACAACACAAAGCCCGGCTCGAAGGCAGACAGGGCCGATTCCAGGGTTGCCCACGGGTTATCTACTGGAAGTAGCAGCACACCATTGCCGAAATGGCGCACCCCGACCTCCGTGCCGGGAAAGCGGAATTCCTTGGGCAGACGCACAGCCTGGCTGCGGCCGGATTGAAAGATGCGGGCAGTATCCATGAAAGCTCCTCATTAAGAAGGTAGCTATCAATGATAGCTATCGCAATCTGGAATGTAAATTGTCCGGGCAAAATGCGGTGCCGGGAAGGCGCTTGATGAGTTTCATGCAGTAGCCCCCTCTGTCAAGCTACATGTCGTATCAGGTACTCCCATCTCAATCCTCTCAACTTAACCCTCGCCTTCTGCTAACCGCATGACTTATAAGCAAAATGCCGATGGGGTTTGGGTCTTTGGGAGCGGGGCTTGGAGGCGCCGGGATGCGGAAATACTTCCGGCAACGCTGGCATAACCGAAAAGGTCGGCTCAACGCGCTCAAGCGGCTTCGAGCCAAGCCGTATCACCTGAAACAGGCGAGCGGCTCGGTGGGAGCCTGGCGCAAAGCCCGCAGGACCGTAGGATGCGCTGACCATCGGGAAGCGCATCGTTCGCGATCGATGGGCTTCGCAAGCTCAGCCCATCCTACGGCACTCCCGAATCGGTAGACGCCAATCGCATAAAAGCATCGAGACATGCCGGATCGAGAGTCGTCGTCCCAAAAAAGCAATCTCGATAACCGTATTACCCTACTCGGCGCGTGGATTTCTAGTCCCAAACCCAACCCTTGTCAAGGGTGGTGGCTGTTGGAAGTCCAAGAGGGATTGCCCTGTCACACCCACGCCGTGGGTTGCCGTTACTTTGGCAAGGGTCGTAGGATGCGCTGACCATCGGGAAGCGCATCGTTCGCGATCGATGGGCTTCGCAAGCTCAGCCCATCCTACGGCACTGTTTATGCCCCAACGCCACCGAGGAGTCAAAATTTATCTTGTGTTAAAAAGGGGGCTGTGCTATTAATTGCCAACGTAAGATGTGGTTGGGTATTTGGGAAAGGAGGTGACATCAATAATGTTCGGTTTTTACTTGAAAGCAAAGACGGTTCATCATTCAGTTGGTCAAACAGGAGAACACTCATGAAAAGGCTAACCAAATTAATCTTTCCAATTTGTCTCTTAGCACTGTCAGCTCAGGCCAGTATTACCTTTGCCGAGGACGTAGTGATAGCAGAAGGTATGGCGATAACTGCTGCACAATTCGATGCCGTAAAGGCAGTCCAGAAGAAATACGAAACATCTCTGTTAAAGACCCCCGGCGTCGTCGGCGTGGGCATTGGGCTGGCCGATGGAAGCAACGAGCTCGCCCTGCATGTCTTTTTCAACCAAAACGCCGTGGGTGCCTCCGCTGCGGCGATAACTGCCTCCGCCGACGGCGTCCCAGTTAAAATTATCGAAAGCGACGAGATCAAGGCGTTTGTCGGAGAAGCGAATCGTCTGCAATACAATCTGCCCGTTCCGATGGGTGTTTCCACTTCCAATAGCAATGGCTGTTACGCCGGCACCCTAGGTGTTCGCGCTCACCGTGCAGGGCAAACAAGCAAAGTTGGTTATATCACCAATACCCATGTAGCATCCCCCGGGGGGCCCAACCTCTGTCCAGGTCAAGCCGCCTTTGGCGTGGACCAATTTCAGCGCGGGAGCTTGGACACGGTGCCCCAATGCAGTAATACTGGTCGGAAAAAGATCGGTGATCTAGTACAGCATGTTCCCCTCGTGTTCGGTGGTTTTTTTGAGAACACGGTGGATGCCGCCTTCGTCACTACTACACGTACTAGTGTCAAAAGGAGCATACTCAGCATCGGAAACCCAAGTAACTTAATCCTTCCTGCCGCACTCAACATGCAGGTCCAGAAAAGCGGCAGAACCACGGGATTGCAGTTCGGCACGGTTTCTACTGTTAATGTTACGGCTAATGTAAATTACGGGACTAATTGTGGTATTGCAAAGTTTGTGAACCAGATTGCAATTACTCCGGGGACTTTTTCAGCTGCTGGTGACTCGGGATCGCTGATTTTGCATCGAACGCTAAAGGATGCAGCTGGTCGCTTCCGCCCCGTTGGTTTGCTGTTTGCTGGAAACAGCACGACAACCTTTGCTAACCAGATCGGTGATGTCTTAGGAGCTCTCAGCGCCACAATCGACATAACGGCTCCAAACTGAAGAAGCATATACGTCGTTACCAAACCCTAATCTGCGGAAGCAGGTCTTGAACTGGCAACTCGCTAGGCCACCGCAAGATGGGTCTGGGGTGTGATAGTGAGGTTGATTGTCTTCATCTAGAGGCTGCACCCACAACAAATGGGTGCAGCCTCGTCATTTTGTATATAGAAGTAGCCAGATTTAGGGAAATTGAACCTAGGAGAGAACGGCTATGGTTTTCCTGCCCAAAAGGGTTCGGAGAGCGGCGTTGATAACTCTTTATTTGGTATTCGGGTTGGTGCTTTATTTAGATTCAAAAGCATTAATCGCTAAAGAGTATTATCAGGAAGGGGTTATGGCCGTTGATGAAGCAGAGATGTCCAAGGCGATGGCAGTCCAAGTAATGCATGAGGCAGCATTGATGAAAATTTCAGGTGTCGTCGGGGTCGGTATTGGACTCTCGGAAAAAGGCGATCACCCGGCGATTCATGTGTACGTAAATACTACTACCCCCTTTTATTCGCCTACAGCGATCCCAAAGCAATTGGACGGCGTACCCGTGGTAATTATTGAGGGCGGTGAAATCAAGGCATACTAAATAATCGAATGACTTCTCTTGGGTTCATTGAACTGCACGGTATCTCCGAGGGCGGGTGCATAACGGTCGCCCATGTGTTCAAGGCCTTAGAACCCTACGCATTACCCATAAGTCCAAAAAAGACAATGAAATCAATGCTATTAGCAAAAAGCCATATAGCTGAATTTGTTGATGATTTCGGACTTGTGGGTAATGCGTAGCCTTAGAACCTGTAGGATGCGCTGACCATCGGGAAGCGCATCGTTCGTGATCGATGGGCTTCGCAAGCTCAGCCCATCCTACGGCACTGCTTTTTCTAGGGTGACACCTTGCCCTGAATCAGTCAGGGGCTGCCATCGGCCATCGCGGCGAACGGCCGAGCCCTCGATTGGCCCTGGAGGCGCCGGGCTCGCTCCTGCCCCCAGCCAGCCATCGAAAACCGCTCATGCCTGTAGCAATCCCTCGATGGCATCCTGAATTCTTTCCGTGGCGACGGTGTAGGCGTCCTCGGGGGCGAAAGTCAAGACGGTTCCGAAGCGCACCCCCACGATGCCCCGCTCGCGGGGCAGAATGGCGCCCGGCGGCATGATCCTTGCAGTTCCGCTGATGGCCACCGGCACGATGGGCGCCTGCATCTCGACGGCGATGACGCCGGTTCCGCCTTTCAGGGGCAGGAGCGGCCTGGCGCCCCGATTCATCCGGCCTTCGGGGAAGAGCAATACGCTCCAGCCATCGTCCAGCCGGTGGCCGATGGCGTGCAAACCGCTCTGGATGTTCTCGTCGAGTTCGGTCGGGAAGGGAAAGGCGTTGAGCGTCAGCTCGGCCAGCGGCACCGCCCAGGCGTAGCGGCGGTAGAGCACGCTGGTGGCCGCCGCGATGCACAGACGGTCCCTGAGCGGTGGGGGCAGGGCCAGGGCGAATGCCGCCGAGTCCAGATAGCTCAGATGGTTGGCCATGTAGATTCTGGGTCCTTCCGGATCGATCAGATGTTCCAGACCCTCGACCCGCAGGCGGCAGCAAAGGGGAAGCCATGATCGAAGCAGCAACCCGACCGCCGGCGGCCGCAGCCGTTTCGCCCAGGCCGATTGCGGCCAGCGCGGATAGCGCTCTCCCGCCGGCGGGACTCCCGTCCGGGCCCGCGCCAACGCTTCCAGACCCGCTACCGTCAGGCCCGGAGCGATGCGGGCTTCCTCCAGACAGAGGCCCAGGCTTTCCTCCAGCCGCGCCACCAGTTCGATGCGCAGCATCGAATCTATTCCGAGTCCGGAGAGGATCGGCAGGTCATCCGGGATGTCCGCCACGGGGACGCCGGAGACTTCCGCCAGGAGTCGCTTGATCGGGGTCGGCTCTGGGGCTCCGGCCGCCGCCGGCGGCGGCTTCCGAATCTCCCGCAAACTGCGCGACACGATCTCCTTGCGCACCTTGCGCGTGACGGAGCGCGGGAAATCCGGCTCGGGCCATATCGACCAGGAGACGATGCGCTGATGGGGCGCCAGCCGTTGGTTGGCCTGGTCCACGGCGGCCTGGGCCCGATGTTCCGGGCAGAGCGGCACCGCATGAATGAGGGTGCGTCCGGCCTCGGCCCGGCCGATCACCGCGCTGTCGACCACGCCGGCGACGAGGTTGAGTTCGGCTTCGATATCCTCGGGAAAAACGTTTTCGCCGCTTTCGGCGATGATTCGGTACTTTTTGCGTCCGCGCAGAAAGAGATAGCCATCCGGGTCCAACCGGCCGATGTCGCCGGTCCTGAGCCAATCGCCGGCGAAGGCCTCCGCCGTCGATTGGGGCTGACGGTAGTAGCCGGCCATCACCATCGGACCCCGGACCAGAATCTCGCCATCGGCGGCCAGCCGTATTTCGAGTCCCGACAGGGGCCGGCCGACGGAGCCGCGGCGATGAGTCTCGGGAGCATTCGCGGCAAGCGCCGGGCTGGTTTCGGTCAGGCCATAGCCTTGCAGTATCTCGAAACCCAGCGCGCGGCATTGGTCCTCCAGTTCCGGATCGAGGGGCGCGCCGCCGCAGACCAGGGTGCGCAGGGTCGGCGATAGCCGGCGGCGAACGCGCCCCCTGAGGATTCGGCTCAGGCCGCCGGGGAGGCGGCCCAGGTCCTGCTCCAGCCGCTGCAGCAGGGTCTTGAGGATCTCCGGCACCAGGATGAGATGGGTGGCGGGATAGCGCGGCAGCGCCTCGCGGATCGCCCGGGAGGTCGGCGGGCCGACATGGCGGACCTCGCAACCGCCCAGCAGCGGGCACAGCATGCCGGTCATCTGTCCATAGGCATGAAACAGGGGCACGAGGTTGATGACCCGGTCCTGGGGCGTCAGCGGTACCCGTTCGCTCAGGGCCGCCATGTCGGAGAGGAGATTCTCGTGCGTCAGCATCACCCCCTTGGGGTCGCCGGTCGTGCCGGAGGTGTAGAGGATTTCCGCGACGGAGGGGAGGGATTCGTCGAGGGGGTCTTCCGCGCGTGCCAACGGCGGACGAGGACCGGCCGAGTCGATGTGCCACGCCGGCAATCCGCCCGCGCCAACCGCCGCCGAACGCCGGGAGCGCGGCAACAGCCGGGGCCGGGCCGAGTCGACGATGCGCTGGACGTGTTCGGGTGGGCTGCGCGGGTTCAAGGGAACCACGACGGCGCCGCAGCGCGCGACGGCGAAGAACGCCGCCACCCACGCGGGCGAGTTGTCCGAATGGAGCAGCACGCGGTCGCCGGGCTGAAGGCCCGCCGCCGATAGAGACCCGGCCAGGGCCGCCGTTTGTCCCGCCAGGTCCCCATACGTCCAGCGCAGCGTTCGATAACGCGGACGATATTGCAAGGCCGGTAAACCCGCGTAACGGGTGGTTTGCCTATCGAGAAATTCCGGGAGCGTCAGCATCGGGTCTGGACCACGACAAAGGCCAGGGCATAGTCGCCCGCATGGGTGATGGATACGCGGATCGACTCGACTTCCGGCAGGTCCTTCATCATGATCATGCGCGGTTCGCCCGATGGCGCGCGCTCGACGCAGAGGTCCAGCCAATGTCCCGGCGGCAGCGACAGGGCCTTGCAGGCCGCTTCCTTGGCCGCGAAGATGCCCGCGAGGGCGGCCACCGGCTGGTCGAAATATTCGGCGGGCCAAAACACGGTTTCCAGAACCAGCGATCCCGCCCCGAGGAATTGACTCTCGAAGGTCTTCATCAAGACGAGATCGCAACCGATACGAAACGGCATGATCGAGCGCTCCGAAACGAATGATCAGACGAACACCAAGGGCGGGCGCGGCTCGCGGGCGCATTGCCGGCGGGACGCCATCCCGGCGCGGCAGGCCGTTGCCAAGCCACGCGCTCGCGCCGCCGAATTCCGATTCTACGGGATTCTAAATGATTTTTTACCCTGGCCGCGACACCAGCGGGAGACCGTCTATCGGTTTGACGGCTGCCCCGGCATCAAGGATCCCATCGAAGCACTGGGAGTGCCGCATACCGAAGTCGAACTCATCCTGGTGCATGGCCGTTCGGTGAACTTCGACTACCGGCTCCAGGATGGGGACCGCGTTTCCGTCTACCCGCCATTCGGAACGCTGGATATCGGCCCGCTGGCCCGTTTGCGCGAAAAACCCCTCGTTCCCATCCGTTTCATCGTCGACGTCAACCTGGGCAGGCTGGCTCGACGCCTGCGCCGGCTGGGCCACGACAGTCTGTACCGGAACGATTACCGGGATGCCGACATCGTGCGTATCGCCGCCGGGGAACATCGGATCGTCCTGACCCGCGATCGCCGCCTGCTGCATGCGAAGCGGATCGTTCATGGCTATTGGGTTCGCGCCGTCGCGGTGGACGAACAGCTCGACGAAGTCGCCCGCCGCTATGATTTGGATGCCGGCCGTCCCGACTTCAGCCGCTGCATGGTCTGCAACGGCAGGCTCGCCGAGGTCGATAAAGCGGACGCATGGGGCGAACTGGAGCCGAAGACACGCCTGTATTACGAGGTTTTCTTCCGCTGCGAGGGGTGCCGGCGCATCTATTGGGAAGGTTCGCATGTGGACCGCATGCGGAATGGCCGAAACTCCACGGCAGCGGGCGGATAACGGCGAGCCGGAAAGTGCCGGCAGCGGCCGGTGACGGCGGCGTGCTATGCTGAAATCGGACCTCACCCCTCACCCCTCCGGCTTGCTCACGAAAATCCCAACATGCGCTTCTTCAACACCGAAGGCCCAGTCCGGGCTGATTTGCATTACCGCCTGCCGCCCCTGGAACGCTGGGATCTCGATGAAATACTGCGGCTGATCGAACAACAGAAGTATTTCCTGCTGCACGCCCCGCGCCAGACCGGCAAGACCACCTGCCTATTGGCGCTGATGGAGCATCTGAATCGGGAAAGGCTCTATCGGGCAGTGTATGCCAATCTGGAAGTGGCTCAGGCCTATCGCGAACAGGTCGATAAGAGCATGCCGGCGGTGGTCGAGCAAATCTCGCGTGGCGCGCGCAACCAGCTCGGCGATTCGACAGCGATCGCCTTGGCGAGAGAGGTCGTGACAACTTCGAGCGGCGGAACGGCCGTGTATGAATATCTCGTTCGCTGGTGCGGCGAATCCGGCCAGCCCGCCGTTCTCCTGCTCGACGAAGTCGATGCCCTGGTCGGCGACACCCTGATCTCCCTGCTGCGCCAGTTGCGTGCGGGGTACACGCAACGGCCCGATCATTTTCCACAGGCGGTCATCCTCTGCGGCGTGCGCGACCTGCGCGATTACCGCATCCATGCCGCCTCCGAAGCCAGTCCCATCACCGGCGGCAGCGCCTTCAACATCAAGGCGGAATCGCTGCGATTGGGCGATTTCAGCCGAGCGGAAGTCAGCGCCTTGTTGCTGGAGCATACCGCCGCGACCGGCCAGGTCTTCACCCCTGAAGCCTTGTCTCGGGTCTGGGACCTGACTCAGGGCCAGCCCTGGCTGGTCAACGCCCTGGCCTATCAGGCATGTTTCCGCGACAAGGCCGGGCGGGACCGCTCCCAGCCAATCACAGTGGACCGAATCGACCAGGCCCAGGAGACTCTGATCGTCAACCGCGTGACCCATCTGGACCAACTGGCCGACAAACTGCGGGAAGAGCGGGTGCGGCGGGTGATCGAGCCGCTGCTGGCGGGGACCGGGCTGGACGGCGTGCCCGAGGACGACATCCAGTATCTGCTCGACCTGGGGCTGCTGCGCCTGGCGCCCGGTCAGGGCCTGACCCTCGCCAACCCCATCTACCGGGAAGTGCTGCCGCGCGCCCTGGCCTTCACCCCGCAGGCTTCGCTGCCCCAGATCAGCCCGACCTGGCTGCATCCCGACGGCACGCTGAACCCGGAGGCCCTGCTCGCCGCCTTCCTCGCCTTCTGGCGCTGCCATGGCCAGCCTTCAGCGCGGAGGAGATCCGGCTGAATCCGGTCCAGCAGGAGCTGGCAGGGCCGGCGGCGACGATGGGGGAGATATTGGCACGGCAGGCGGAGGGTGAGAAATTGTTGGCGCGGGCGCGTACACTATCAGTCATGACATGGACTGAAGATGATCGCCTATCGACGTTAGCGGTCAGAACACCTGAGTGGAGGTTTGATGACTGCGATATAGTGGCTGACATCAAAGCCGTTCAAGGTGATCGTCACTATCGCGCGGCCAAGGATGGCGTGTTGGGGGATTCGTTTGACCTGGCCATCCATCAAGTGACGGATGTCATGGTTAACGATTGGCAGCGACGCTTTAGCGCATCACGACCCATAGTGACCCCCGTGCAAGCCGTGGAAAAGTATAGCGTCAATCAAATTCCTATGGCCCTATCCGCAATCATTCATTTGCGCACGGGATGGGAAATTGATGCCGATATCGTTCAGGTCAATAAGGTATCGCACACCAAGTCCACGGGATGGCATCGATTGGCTCACCAGGCTCTGTTTTTTGGGCATGTCAGGTCTGGACAAACCTATCTGTTGATCGACGATTTTGTTGGCCAAGGCGGCACGTTTGCCAATTTGAAAGGCTATATTGAAGCGCAGGGCGGTCAGGTCATTGGCGCCATTGCGTTGTCTGGCAAGGCGTATTCAGCTAGGCTGAGTTTAACGGCGGAAACACTTAAAGCATTGAGGACGAAACATGGAAGCATTGAACCCTGGTGGATTGAAAGATTCGGCTTCGGCTTTGACGGTCTTACCGAGTCTGAGGGACGATATCTCCTCCGCGCCGAGAATGCTGACACCATCCGAAATCAGTTGGCTGCGGCAGAACAAGCAAGCCGCCCTTGAGGCGCTCACGCAACTTGCCAGAGAGCGAATGGCGCAAGAGCACGCCGCCTGATTGCTGCAAAGGTATGGTCCGCAAGAAATTCGCTGAGCGTGGTTGGCATCATACGCGCAAAGCGGCTCCAATCGCTAACGAAGCATGGAGAAGGCCGGCTAAGTCCATATCAATGATGCCGTTCTAAATCACGGAGCCCTATCCCTGAGACATGGGTATCCGGTTCGAGCGACACTTACCCAAAAGTCTCACCATGCTTCAACATATCATCCAGTAATGGCGCAGCCGGCTTTTTTGGCGCCCGTTTTGGTTTGTCCTGCATTGTCATGGTTAGTCCATTTATCGCGCACTCATCCCCTCGTTTATCTCACATGTACTTAGGATGGATCTCTGCTTGCGCTACGGCGCGGTGACGCTGGGGATGGAACTGAAGGTCTGGCGCGACGGCGCCCCGGACCCGCTGGCCGAGGGTCTGGAACAATTGGACGGTTATTTGGCCGGGCTGGGATTGGATAGCGGCTGGCTGGTCATCTTCGACCGGCGGTCCGGCCAGCCGCCCATTGCCGAGCGTACCGATAAGGAGGAACGGCTAAGTCCACAAGGCCGGCGCATTCAGGTGGTGCGGGCCTGAGAGCTTGTGAATAAACCCCCGGCCTGCTGCGGACGCCCCTGGACGCGCTGGGCGGCGTTGCGGGGACCCCCAAAATCGAGTCGTTTAGCGCTGCTGGACTCCCAGATTTTGTGCGCCCCCGCGCCTTGCCCACCACGCCCAGGGACGCCCTCGCTGATGTAGGGGCGAATTCATTCGCCTATTCAGGGCCTTGCGCGCGAATGAATTCGCACCTATCGATAAATCGCATCATCCTGTTTATCCTGTAAATTCCTGTCCAACTGTTTTTTCTAGGATCGTCGGCCTTTTCAAGACCCGCGCCCGGACCGACCTCTTGCCCCCGAAGCCATGAGCCCAGACACCGAGACGCATGCCGCGCCAGATCCGGAAACCGGGGGCCAGCCGCGTCGCATTCGCAGTTTCATCCGGCGCCAGGGCCGCATCACGGTCGCGCAGTCGCGCGCGCTGGAGGAACTCTGGCCTCTCTATGGCCTGGAGCCAGACCAGCGGCTGGAGCCCGCCACCCTATTCGGCCGACGGGCGCCGCTGGTGCTGGAGATCGGCTTTGGGAACGGGGAATCCCTCGCGGCCATGGCCGAGGCGCGTCCGGATGAGGATTTCGTCGGCATCGAGGTGCACCGGCCGGGCGTCGGCCACCTGCTCTGGCGGATACACGAAAAGGGTCTTGGCAATGTGCGGGTTTACCGCGCCGATGCGATCGAAATTCTGACGGAAAATGTCGCGGATGCCGGCCTGGACCGGCTGCAACTGTTCTTCCCCGACCCCTGGCCGAAGAAGCGGCATCACAAGCGCCGCATCGTCAATCCCGAATTTCTGGACCTGGTTCGCCGCAAGCTCAAGCCAGGCGGCGTCTTTCACGCGGCCACCGACTGGGAGCCCTATGCCGAGCAGATGGCGGCGACGCTGGAAGCGAGGCCTGGCTTGATCAGCCTTGCGAACGGTTCTCCATTCTCCCCCCGCCCGGACTACCGGCCCCCGACCAAGTTCGAAACGCGCGGCCGGCGCCTGGGCCATGCTGTCCGGGACTTGTTGTACCGGCGGGTTTAGCGGTCGGGCCGAACCCGAACACGGCCCGATGTCCCCGCAGTAGGCCGGGGGTTTATTCACAAGCTCTCAGTTTCGCGAGACCGGCGAGGAGTCCCGGCCGAGGACCGCGGGCAGGCGTTTCGGGGCGACGATCCTGACGCGTTTCTCGCGGCTGGTTGCGCCGGCCAGCAGCACGATATCCCGCTTGGGCACGCCGAAGCTGTCCGCCAGAAACTCGATCAAATGCTGATTGGCCTTGCCGTCGACCGGCGGGGCGGTGAGGCGAATTTTCAGACGATCGCCCTGATAACCGATGATTTCATCGCGCGCGGCCCGCGGCTGGATGCGGAGATCGAGAATGAGTTCGGCCGGCGGCATGGGGCTGTCCGGGCGGTCAGTTCAGCAGCATCGCAAGTTGCTGCA
>Ga0233420_10000589_pt1 | contig 15159 bp, 16 predicted proteins | sample Watercolumn_Mata_4_FD_183009 | JGI IMG/M metagenome (GOLD analysis project Ga0233420, IMG submission 183009) | Freshwater microbial communities from Lake Matano, South Sulawesi, Indonesia - Watercolumn_Matano_2014_102_MG | ecosystem: Environmental > Aquatic > Freshwater > Lake | place...
TGCAGCAGCCGTGCATGATCCCGTGGCAGGAAAGATCGATAGCATGACTGCAGGTGAAAAGGGAAATGCCATTGCCGGCAGCCGCGCGGGCGAATCTGCCGGCAAGCGCGCTGACAGCCTGCAGGTCGGGAGCGGTTCCCGAAATGCCCGCCATACGCTGCCTGGTTTTGCGATAATCGTCCAGAAAGCTGAACATGCACCGGCAGGTAGAGCCCGAAAGACGCGAGGCGAGATAACGGAATGCCCCTGCATGCCAGTCGGCATCCATACCACCACCGAGGATCACGGGATCGTACCGCCAGATGACGCGCTCTCTCCCGAGAAGGCGCGAAAGAGCCCGGAAAACCTCGACCCGCGTTTCGATTCCGGGAACCCCGGGCTCGATGCGCTCCCCGTAAGGAGTGATGGTAAAGAGAACATAAAAGGAATACCCCATGGATGCAATGACCGGAAGCTGGGGAAGAAAAGGAGCGGGATTCTTGGTCCAGAACACCAGGGCGTCGACGTTTTCAGGAGCAAGTGAAATCCTGCTTACCTGTCCCGGCCGCACGGGATTGCGCACCAGTACTTCTCCCTCCTCCAGGCGCCGGAGAAGCCACCGGGAGTAAAACGCGGGAATATCGGTTCGCCTGCTCGCGCTGATGATCATGGCTGAAATGCTTCAGGCCCTGCCTCCCGGGAGAGCAGGTTCCCGCCAAGCAGCCGCTTGCGTTCGGCGGTGAAATGCCACCAGGGCTCCGCCTCGTTGCCGGCAACGAAGCTGGCAACCGACATGAAAACATCGATAACGCAGGGATCATGCCTCCTGCCGGTTTTCAGGCAGAGATCACGATACATCTCAAGCGGGCATCGACCCTCGATCTGGTGCGGTTCGACAATACCGAGAAGCCGGAGATCGCAGGCCATGGCCTTGCCGATATTCGGCAGGTCGGTCAGCTTGCTGGTCCGCTCGCGGATAACGTTTGCAGGATTCATGGCAACATGGCTCCGGTTGGCAGGTTGTTTGCGCTGTCATGATCCTGAACAGCATCGGGCGCTTTTCCGTTGCGCCACGCGCCGCAAACCGATCCGATCTGCACAAAAAAAGGAGCTGCACCACGGCAGCTCCTTCAGGGCAGGTTCCCTTCACTCCTCCATTGTCCGCAACATGAGCGGACAACGCCTGGAGATCAGTGCTGGTCCACCGCAATCCTCATCGAGAAGAACGAACGGTGCACAAAGAGCAGCGAGAGCAGGAAGAAGATGCCGGCAAGAGTCATGGCCACCTGCGGCGCCAGCTCGATGGCAAGCTCGATGGCAAGCAGGCCGAAGAGCGTGGTGAACTTGATGATGGGGTTCAGCGCAACCGACGACGTGTCCTTGAACGGGTCGCCGACCGTATCACCCACCACCGAGGCGTCATGCAGTTCGGTGCCCTTCGCATGCAGCTCGGTCTCAACAACCTTTTTGGCGTTGTCCCATGCGCCGCCGGCATTGGCCATGAAGATGGCCTGGTACAGACCGAACAGGGCGATGGAGATCAGGTAGCCGATAAAGAAGAAGGAGTCGAGACAGGCAAACGCCAGCGTGCTGAAGAAAATGGTCAGGAAGAGGTTGATCATGCCTTTCTGTGCGAACTTCGTGCAGATCTCCACAACCTTCTTGCTGTCCTCGGTCGAGGCTTTCTCCACGCCCTCGAGCTTGATGTTCTTCTTGATGAACTCGACGGCATAGTACGCGCCGGTGGTCACGGCGTTGGTTGAAGCGCCGGTGAACCAGTAGATCACCGCACCGCCCATGAGCAGGCCGAGCAGGAACGGCGGAGAGAGAATGGAGAGCTTTTCAATGGCGGCGGTATTGGCAAGGCCGTTGGTGAGGATCATGATGATCGAGAAGATCATGGTGGTCGAACCCACGACAGCCGTACCGATCAGCACCGGTTTTGCGGTTGCCTTGAAGGTGTTGCCTGCGCCGTCATTGGCCTCGAGGTAGCGCTTGGCGTTGTCGAAGTCGGGCTGGAAACCGAACTCGCTCTGGATGTTCTGCTTGATGCCGGGCAGGGTTTCGATAAGCGAGAGTTCGTAGACCGACTGCGCGTTGTCGGTTACCGGACCATACGAGTCAACCGCGATGGTGACCGGACCCATGCTGAGAAAGCCGAACGCCACCAGACCGAAAGCGAACACCGAGGGAGCGATCATCATGGCATTGAGACCCATAAGGCTGACGCCGTATGCGGCGCCCATGAGCACGAGGATGGCCAGACCCATCCAGTACGCACTGAAGTTGCCGGCAACAAGACCGGCAAGGATGTTCAGGGGAGCGCCGCCTTCCTTGGAGCACTGCACCACGTTGCGCACATGGGCGCACTCGGTCGAGGTGAAGCGGTTGACCAGTTCGGGAATCAGAGCGCCGGCGATGGTGCCGCAGGTGATGATCGAGGCGAGCTTCCACCACATGGTGCCGTCGCCGAGATTGCTGATAAGAAGATTCGATGCAACGAAGGTCAGCACGATGGAAACAATGGAGGTAAGCCAGACAAGCGAGATGAGGGGTTTCTCGAAATTCATCTCCTGGGCACTGGCATACTTGATCTTGGCAATCGCGTCGTTGACCCAGTAGGAGAACGCGCTGGCGAGAATCATGACGAGACGCATGGCGAAAATCCAGACCAGCAGCATGACCTGCACGATCGGATCCTGGATGGCAAGCAGGATGAAGGAGATCAGCGCGACACCGGTCACACCGTAGGTTTCGAAACCGTCAGCCGTGGGACCCACCGAGTCGCCGGCGTTGTCACCGGTACAGTCCGCGATCACGCCAGGGTTGCGGGCATCGTCCTCCTTGATCTTGAAGACGATCTTCATGAGGTCGGAACCGATATCGGCGATCTTGGTGAAGATACCGCCGGCGATACGGAGCACCGAAGCGCCGAGGGATTCACCGATCGCAAAGCCGATGAAGCATGGTCCGGCATAGTCGGGACGAATGAAGAGCAGGATGCAGAGCATGACGAACAGTTCGATGCTGATGAGCAGCATGCCGATGCTCATGCCCGCCTGCAGCGGAATGGCGTAGGTTGGAAAAGGCTTGCCGCCAAGGCTGGCAAAAGCGGTGCGGGAGTTGGCGAAGGTGTTGATGCGCATGCCGAACCACGCCACCGCATAGCTGCCGAGAATACCGATAAGACTGGACACAAGAATGAAAACAACCTTGTCAACCTGCATCTGGCGAAGCCAGCCGAAGTAGGCGACAATGATGGCGCCGATAAGCACCCAGAGAACAAGAATGAATTTACCCTGCGTGATGAGATAGGTCTTGCAGGTTTCGTAGATCAGCTCGCTGATCTCGCGCATGGCGCTGTGGACAGGAAGCTTGCGGATGCTCATGTACTGTATGGCACCGAACACCATACCGAACAGGCAGATGGCCAGACCCCACAGAAGCAGCGTGTAACCGGGGATACCACCCAGAAAGGAGACCGAATGTAAATCCGGCAATACCAAATCGGCCTCGCTTGCCAGCGCTTTTGGCGACTGCAGCAACACTCCAAGGCCTCCCAGAACCGATCCGGCCCTGGCCACCCAAGCAACATTGAAAGGTTTTTTCATTGTGCGTCTTTGAACTGTTTTTTTTCTTGAATAAAAGAAAGGTAATTCCAGCTGTACCATGACAAAGAACATTCCCGCATAACGATCGTAAACGGGATAAATGCTAAGTTGTCAATTTTTTTATAAATCTCAATGAAAAACCGGATTAATGACGATGCAAAAAATGTTCCCGCAACGGGAAACCTGCATTCGGCGGAGCCGCCCGAACCGGTTTTTCCCTGTTTTGATTGCAACCTGACATTTCGTACCATGTGCACGGTTTTCGCCTCATGCTATCAACCACCATCATGAAACTGCTCATCGGACTCGGCAATCCGGAATCACGACATGCGGGCACACGGCATAACGTCGGATTCGACGTGCTCGACCGGCTCGCCGCATCGTGCCAGGCGACATTCACGAAAGGAAAGGGAAACTACCTGTGGGCGAAGATCAGCTGGCGGAACACCCCGGTCATCCTGCTCAAGCCCATGACCTACATGAACCTGTCCGGACACGCCGTGGTTGCCGCCATGAACTTCTGGAAGATCGCACTGCAGGATATCCTGGTGATCTGCGACGACCTCAACCTCCCCTCGGGCTCCATCCGGCTGAGGGCCAAAGGCTCTGCGGGCGGACAGAACGGCCTGAAACATCTTATCGAGTGCCTGGGAAGCGACGAGTTCGCGCGTCTGAGAATCGGCATCCGGCTGGAGGAGCAGCCTCTGGGCTCGTTCTCGTCATTCGTGCTTGGAAAGTTCAGTGAAACGGAGAGAAAAACCATGGATGAGACCCTGCCTCTTGCTGCCGAAGCCGCCCTTGACTTTGCGTCCAGCGGCATCGATCACGCCATGAACCACTACAACCGGCAGATGCCTTAGCAAGCCGCGAGCGGCTCCAGGGAGAGCGTTCCGGAAACCGTCGTCCTGCCGTTCATGCGCTTGAGAAACGCTATGGCGCGGGCGTTGAACTCCCTCGGCTGATCCACATTGCACACATGGCCGGAATTCCGGATCACCTCGAGCCAGGAGTTGGTATGGCGGGTAATGATAAGGCGAACCGCCGGAAGGAACATGTGATCCTCGTCACCCATGAGATAGAGGGTGGGAATGCCGGTATCCTTCTCCTCGAAATACTTCAGCAGCGGGGTCAGTTCGTAGGTGAGGCGGAACCAGCGCATGAACTCCTTCTGGGCGACCTTCTTCGCCTCGTTCACAAACAGCAGGCGCGACTTCTTGTGCCGCTCCCTCGGCATGATGATCCAGGCGAAAAAGCGGTAGAGCCACATGTAGGGCACGACCCTCTTGAAGGCGTTTCCCAGGGCCACAAGCACTTTTGCACGGACATTCAGCCGGATGATCGCTCCGCCCATGATCATCGAACTGACCCGTTCGGGAGCGATTTCACTCATGTTGCGAATCAGGATGGTTCCAAGCGAAATCCCCACGAAATGCGCCTTTTCGATCTGCTCGGTATCGAGCACCTCGATGATGTCCCGGGTGATGTCCTCGAAGTTGTAATGCCGGTCCTCCTTGAGCGAGACGATATGCTTTGACTTTCCGTGTCCCCGAAGATCAACCAGAAGCACGTTGAAATGCCTGATAAATTCCTTGATCTGCAGAAACCAGATCGACGAACTGCCGCCGGCGCCATGCACAAAAACCACCCAGGGAGCATGAGTGTCGGAGTGCTCGTATGTCTTGTAATGAAGCATCGAAGAACACGTTAAAAAGTCATGAACTGCTATGACGGAAAAACAAGGAGAACAACCAAAAAGTTACATGCCATCCCGCACGGCCCGGACAAGCTCGAACAGCGCGATACCCGCGGCAACGGCGACATTCAGCGAGTGCTTCATGCCGTACTGCGGAATTTCAAGCACCTCGTCGCAACAGGCCAGCACCTCGTCGTCAAGTCCCTGCAGCTCATTGCCGACAATGAGACAGACAGGAAAACCGCCTTTTCCTCCCGCCGTATAGGGCCTGCTTCCCTCGGCAATCTCCAGACCGCATATCCTGACCCCGCCGGCTTTCAGCCGCATGACGGCCTCGACCGGGTCCGCTGCATATTCCCACTTCACGGCCTCCTGTGCGCCCAGAGCCGTCTTGTCGATCTCCTTTCGCGGCGGCGTGGCGGTATACCCGGTGATGATCATCTTCTCGATACCTGCCGCGTCCGCTGTCCGGAACATCGAACCGACATTCCACATGCTCCGGATGTTGTGCAGCATCAGGTAAACCGGGTGCCTCGGAAAATCCTCAGGGAGGGCTCCGGGGCGGTTCATCTCCTCACTTTTCAGCTTCCTGAAACTCATCCTGCAGACTTCTGAGTTTCCCGATCAGACGGTCATTCTCTTCACGCAGCCCCACATTGAACCGCAGACAGTTCTCCATGAGCGGGTACCCCGATACATTGCGGACAAGGATGCCGGAACCGCCAAGGGAAAGAAAGGTCCGACGGGCATCGGGAACCCTGATGATGAGAAAATTGGTATCGCTTCCGAACACCTCAAGCCCCGGAATCCCGTCGAGTTCGGCATACAGACGCTCCCGTTCGGCAAGGATGTAGGCCACCGCATCGGTTACCAGATAGTAATGCTTCAGCACGTGCTGCAGGGTGATTTCGGCAAGGCGCCCGGATGAAAAGGGTATCTTCGGCTTTGCGATTTCAGCAAGCAGCAGCGGACTGGCGATGGCAAAGCCGATGCGCATGCCGGCCAGGGCAAGCGCCTTCGACATGGTGCGCAGGACAATCAGGTTCGGACACGCTGCAATCAGGTCAAGAACGGAACGTTCGCGGGAAAACTCGATATAGGCCTCGTCGACAAGCACAATGGCGTCAGATTCGACGACGATCCTCCGGACATCGTCGAAGGCAAGCGACTTCCCGGTGGGATTGTTCGGCGTCGAGAGCACGATACAATCGACCCCGGCTTCGGCGGCTTTCGCGATGATGGCGCCCGGGTCGAAATCCAGGCCGGGAAGCATGGGAACACCCACCACCTCGGCCTGCAGGAGCCTGGCGATTTTTTCATACAGCGAAAACGACGGTTCAGGGATGAGTATCTTCTTTCCGGGACCGAGGCAAGCCAGAAAAATCGTGTAGAGCATCTCGTTCGAACCGTTGCTCATGATGACCGAATCACGCGGCACCCCGAGAAAATCCGCATAGGCATTCATGGCACGGAAAGGCAGGATATCCGGATACCGGTTCCAGGGCTCACGCTGGAATTCATCGAGCACCTCCTTCTTCAGCCATAAGGGAAGATCGAACGGGCTCTCGTTCTGGTTCAGCTTGATTTCGGCTTCCTGGCCGCCTTCCACCTTGTAGATCGCAATATCACGCAGGGCGGGATTCAGCAGGCCCTGTATATCTCTTTTCATTTCGATTATTTACTGTTTTCGCTCGCAGAACGGCGACTTGCAGCGATCCGGCAGGCTGCACAGCTTCACTAAAAAAAGCATCTTTTTGAGATTTTTATAAAAAAAAAACTGGACATTCCTCATTTTTTTTATACCTTAAAACAGGACTTATTTTATCCTGTATACCATGAAAGGAGATGCCATGATGACGATTGCAAAAACACCGCTCGATCTGCTGGACGACCTCTACAGCATCGCTTACTGGATGACCGGAAGCGAGAAGGATTCAAGGGAGCTTGTCGATTGCACCTACCTGCAGGCAGGTGTGGATACGCCCGAAAGGGACCTTCTGAAAACATTGCGCGCATGCTATATCGACCGCTTCGGGCAGGAAACCGATTTCTGCCTCAGCCACAAGCCGTGCAGAAGCACATCAGGACTTGCTGCCGCCATAAAAAAACGGGCTGCCGACATCAAGCTCTCGGTCCTGCTCAGCGAGATTTCCGGTCTCCGGCACCGTGATATTTCGGAGATTCTCGAAAAGCCTGTTGACACCATCCGCATGTGGCTTTTCTGGGGCAGGAAACTGCTTGTTCACGACGACATTCTCAAAGCCTCCGCCTGACGGGAATGTTCTCCTTGCAAAAGGCCGTTTCTTTCGGGAAGCGGCCTTTTGTTTTTCTGCACCCTGCTTCCTATTTTGCTACCCTGTGTACCGTCAACTTCACCAGCACGACATGATCATCATCACCGGGGGAGCAGGATTTATCGGCAGCGCCATGCTCTGGGAACTCAACCGGAAAGGGTGCCGGGATATCATCGTCGTCGATGCTCTCGGCTCGACCGCTACGGGAAAATGGAAAAACCTTTCCGGTCTCAGGTTCGCCGACTTCACGCCGAGAGAGCAGTTTCTCCAGCTGCTGGAAAAAGGCAGCTTCGGCAAGGTCTCGGCAATCATCCACATGGGCGCGATCAGCGCCACAACCGAAACCGATGCCGACCTGCTCATCGAGCGGAATTTCTCTTTTTCAAAAAGCGTGGCCTCGTACTGCATGGCGACGGACACCCGGCTCATCTACGCATCGAGCGCCGCAACCTACGGCGACGGCAATGCCGGATACGAGGATGACGAAACCGGTCTCTTCAGCCTCAGGCCGCTCAACATGTACGGCTACTCGAAACAGCTCTTCGACCTCTGGGCGCTCCGTAACGGCGTGCTCGGCAAAGCAGCCGGACTGAAGTTCTTCAATGTCTACGGCCCGAACGAGTACCACAAGGGAGCAATGAGCAGCGTGGTCTACAAGGCATTCAACCAGATCAGGGAAACAGGAACGGCAAGCCTTTTCCGGTCGTACCGGCCGGAGTACCGCGACGGCGAGCAGATGCGCGACTTCGTCTCCATCCGCGACTGCACCTCGATCATCGCCTGGCTGCTCGAACATCCGGAGGTGTCGGGGCTCTTCAACGCCGGAAGTGGAAAGGCCAGAAGTTTCAACGACCTGGTTACGGCAACCTTCAGGGCGCTCGGACTCGAGCCGGCGATCACCTACGTCCCGATGCCCGAAGCGCTCCAGGGACGGTACCAGTACCACACCTGCGCTGCGATGCGGAAACTTGTCCAGGCAGGCTACAGCGCATCCATGACCCCCCTTGAGGAGGGCGTGACGGATTATGTCCGGAACTATCTCGACACCCCGTCACCCTACTTCGACATGCACTCCCGTCAATGAAAGCCTAACCCCAGCAACTGTTGACAACAGAAAAAAAAATCGAGATCCGGGGCATCGAACCGGTCATCCTCTTCGGCCCCTTTGATTCCTACCTGAAAACACTCCGGACAACGTTTCCCGATGTGCGGATAACGGCAAGAGGCACGACGGTGACCCTGAACGGCGACGAGGCGGAAGTCGCCGTGCTCGAGCAGATCTTCACGGAGATGCTCTTTCTTGCCGACAAGCACGGCGAAGTGCTTGAAAACGACCTCAAGGCGCTCATCAGCCTTGCGCTGGCTCCCGCCCAACGGCCCGGACCCGGCTTGCCGGACGACGAAGACATCATTGTCGCCACGGCGGATTACGCCGTGAAAGCCAAGACGAACGGACAGCGGCGGATGGTGGCCGAAGCAAGGAGCAACGATATCGTCTTCGCCATCGGACCGGCGGGCACCGGAAAAACCTATACCGCCGTTGCCATTGCCGTTGCCGCCTGGAAAGCCAAAAGCGTGAAGCGTATCGTGCTTGCCCGTCCGGCGGTCGAGGCAGGCGAAAGCCTGGGTTTTCTTCCCGGAGACCTCGCCCAGAAAATCGACCCCTATCTCCGCCCGCTCTACGATGCGCTGCAGGACATGCTGACCGCTGAAAAGCTGAAATTCCTCACCGAAAGGAGGGTCATCGAAATCGTGCCGCTCGCCTACATGCGGGGCAGAACCCTGAACAACTCGTTCATCATTCTCGACGAAGCGCAGAACGCATCGAGCAAGCAGATGAAGATGTGCCTGACCCGCCTCGGCATCAACTCGAAAGCCATCATCACCGGCGACGTCACCCAGATCGACCTCCCTTCGACCATGGAGTCAGGCCTGCCCAATGCGGAGCGGATCCTGAGAAACATCAAGGGCATCAGTTTCGTCTATCTCGACAAGTCGGACGTCGTGCGCCACAAGCTGGTGCGGGACATCATCAATGCCTACGAGCTGCACGAAGGCAAATAAGACCCCGGGGGATCCCCGGACGGAACTTTGTCCCCCGCGGCCCGGTTAGTAATGACTGACAGGCCCTGCCTGAGCAGCAACATTCAACGCCCGAAAAAGGGAAACCATCATGGCACATCGTATTACCGAGGAATGCACCTATTGCGGCGCCTGCGAGCCGGAATGCCCGGTTGCGGCAATCACTGCCGGAGACGACATCTATGTCATCGACGAAAGCGTCTGTGTCGACTGCATCGGCTATCATGAAGAAGCCGCATGCGTGGCTGTCTGCCCGGTCGACTGCATCTTCAAGGTGTGACGCACGACAAGGTGTGACGCACGACTCCTCTTTTCCGCCGGCGCGGCGTGCCGGGCACAGGATTGCAAACATATGCGCAGCTTTCCGTATACTCAGGGACGTGACCGTACCGGGTATGCCTTGAATTGAACAAGCCGCTGCAGCAGGCCGAGGTACAGGGCTGACGCCATCTTCCGGCTTCACGCGGGCAGGAGAGGAACGCCGGCGTGAGCGGGCTGTGAGGCTGCAGGATCATTGCAAGGCATGCCGTTTTGCCATAACACCTTTCCTCTCCTGCCTCCTGCGCATTCTTTTCGTCAATCCCAATGAAATCCGGCATATCGAGTATTCCGACTATGCCATGGGCGGCTACATCCGCCCGTACTTCTCACCGGCCCTCGGCATGCTGATCTCCATGACACCGGATGAGCATACCGCTGAATACATCGACGAGATCATCGGCGAAAAGATCGACTTCAGACGCCGCTACGACCTCGTGGCGATCACCACAACCTGGACCATCCAGGCGCAGCGGGCCTACCAGATAGCCGACGGCTTCGCAAAACACGGGGTCCCCTGCATCATCGGCGGAAACCATGCCTCGCTCTCGGTCGAGGAAGCCTCCCGTTACGGCAGTGTCGCCTCGGGCATGGCCGAGAACATGTGGCTGCAGATTCTCGAGGATGCCTCGCGCCGCGCGCTCCGCCCGCACTACGATGCCGCGGCGTTTCCGGACGTCACCCGGTGCTGCTGGTTCGACTACCGCAAGGTTCGCAAGGCCATCGACAACACCCGGGCAGAGATCGACCCGCTCAACGGGCTGTCGCGCAACATGCGCCCGTTCCCGATCCTCACCAGCCGGGGCTGCCCGCACACCTGCAAGATGTGCGTCACCCCTGAAATCTATCACCGGAAGTATTTCGCCATCGATCCCGAACTGCTCGAGGAACAGATCGCGACGGCAGAACAGCTGTTCAAGCCGTTCATGTACATGTTCATCGACGAATATTTCGGCCACGATGCCGGGCACACCTCGGCATGCCTGCAGAAATTCGGAAATGCCGGCGTCAAGTACGGCGTCCAGGTGACCCCGAACCTGCTGTGCGACGGAGACCTCGCCAGGGAACTGGCCGAAACGGGATGCGTGGTGGCAAGCATCGGGCTTGAATCGCTCAACACCGACGTGCTCGACGAGGACTTCGGCAAGGCGGAACCCAGCATCAAGGCGGGCATGGAGCTGAACGACCGGAACATCGAGGCAACCGGCAATATCCTCTCCTACGACTGGAGCCGGTACAACACCTTCAACATCCTGCTCAGGCCCTCCGGCGGCATCTCCGCCGAAGCGTTCCAGAAAGCCATGCACGACAATTTCATCAAGCTCTATCCGCTTTCCGGCATACCGGCTCACCTCATCGGCGATGCATCGTTCAGCATCGAAGTGATGCCCTGCATCGTCACCTCGGTGGCCGTGCGGATCGAGTACCTGAAAAAAATGGTGGAAAAGAGCTTGCCTTTTCCGTTCCCGCTGCCGTTCATGCCCAAATAAGCCGATGAACCGCCTGCTGCTGTTTTGTCGGCTCGAAAAAAAGCTTATATTTTTGGAATAATTTCGAATTGTTCTTTCTTTTCTATTTCACACAACCAACCTTTAAGAAAGGAATTTGATATGGCACTCTACATTACCGAAGAATGCACCTACTGCGGCGCCTGCGAGCCGGAATGCCCGGTCACCGCAATCACTGCCGGAGACGACATTTATATTATCGATGCCGGAACCTGCACCGAGTGTGCCGGTTATGCCGACGCTCCTGCATGCGTCGCTGTCTGCCCGGCAGAGTGCATTGTTCAGGGTTGATTCCAAAGCACGATTCCGCATAAAAAAAGCGGCATGAAGGTGTTCATGCCGCTTTTTTTATCGTCTCCGAAACCGGTCTTTTATCGTTCACCTCCCGACTACTGTCTCCTGACTTCCGACTCCCGCCTCCCGACTCCTGACTTCCGACTCCTGACTTCCGACTCCTGTCTCCCGACTCCTGACTCCCGCCTCCCGACTACTGTCTCCTGTCTCCTTCCTCATAATCCACCACCACCCTCTCTGCCGCCGCCTCCACAATGAATGCCTTCACCGCCTCGTGCTCGGGATGTGTCTGATAGCGTTCGAGCGCCTGCCTGTCCGTGAATTCCGAGTACAGCACCACATCGAACGAAGCCGGCGTGCAACTGAAATCGATGCCCGCCTCGATGGCAAGCAGTCCCGAAATGCGCCCCGCAAGCGCTTCGAGCTTCTCCTTGAAAAGCCTTGCGTTGACAGCCCGGTCATTGCCATGCGCCCGATCCTTCAGGCGCCACATCACGATATGGCGGACCATTGCACCTCTCCGTTGATGAACACCCTCAGCGTTTCCATGATCGTTTCCAGAAGTCCAAAAAACCGCTGTCGGCATAGTCCCGGTCTTTACCCGACTGCAGCGCGAACGCTTTTTCAAACATCTCCTCGGTCAGCAGCCACCGGTCACCCTGGGCGTTCAGCATCACGAGCAGGAGGTCCTGGTTCTCCTTCTGCGCCCGTGCAATGAGGCATTTGCCCGCACGCCGGGTGAACCCCGTCTTGATGCCCACCGCATAGGGATACTTGCCCAGCAGCTTGTTGTGTGTCCTGAGGAGGATCATCCTGTTGGTGTTCAGTTCGGTCACCAGCGCGGACTCCATCTGCGCCACCTCGTTGAACGTCCGGTTCCTGATGGCATATTCGGTCAGCGTGAGCAGATCTTCAGCCGTGGAGATGTTGCCGGCATAGACGCCCTTGTCGAAACCGGCCGGGTTGGTGAACGACGAGTGCTCCATGCCGATCTTGCGGGCACGGTAGTTCATGGCGGTCACGAACTTTTCCACGCTGCCGCTCAGATGAATGGCGATGGCGAATGCCGCATCGTTGCTGGAGCTCACCATGGCCGCCTTCACCAGATCCAGCAGCCGGACCCGGTCGCCGGGCTTGAACCCGGCTTTCGACGGTTCGACCAGCGTGGCTTCTTTCGGGATAAGCACCTCCTGGTCGAGCTTGCCGCTTTCGATGGCGATCAGCGAGGTCAGGATTTTCGTGAGGCTGGCCGGCTGGATGATCCGTCCGGTATCCTTCGACATGAACACCTTCGATCCGCCCGCTTCCTTGACGATATATGAGGCGATATCGGGATAGTACATGCTGGAATCGACGCCGGAAACGGCAGAAGCCGGAATCGGGCGGCCGAACAGCAGGGCCAGAAACAGGAAAACCGCAATCCATGATTTCACCATCGTACCCTCCGATTATGTTGCGATCAGAAGGACCGGCCAGCGTCATGACGGGGGACGCGCCGGGTCCGGCTGCCGGAAATAATGCTTATTTTATTATTTAAAGAAAAATACTCCTTTTTTCAAAGCGTATCTGGCCCGGGCTCACTGTTTTTTTCCCGCCTCCTGACTCCCCGCTTCCGCTATTCTGGGCTTCGGCGTCTGCAGGTGGCTGCTGTCGATCTGCTTCACCTGCCGGAGCAGCTGCACGGCATTCGTGACCAGCTCCTTCACCGACCGCCTGACATAACGGCTCTTCATGAACCGCTCGACATTATGCTGCATGTCCTCGGCGATCCACCCCCGGCTCCAGCCCATGTAGTTGAAGGGAGGAAAGATGAAGCCGAGATCGGCAAAAAAAGCGTTGAGCTGCCCGGCAACCCCCTGCACGTTGTCCTGTCCCCCGGTAATGATGAACGACACCACCTTGTTGCGGATCAGCACCCGGTCGTGCAGCGTGATCTGGTTCTGCACGGTATTGAGCCGCTCGGCCATCTTGTAGTACAGCGACGAGGCGTTGCCCCACCGGATCGGCGTTGCCAGCAGCACCACGTCGGCCCACAGCACCATATCGCGGTACACCCCGGTCATGCCGTCCCCCGGGTCCATTTCGGTAATCGAGCAGGGCCAGGTACACGCCTCCTCGTGGCGGCTGTAGTACCCCTCGCAATGCCGGAACTGCAGGTCGCGCAGCCTGGTCATCCTCGTCTCTGCTCCGTACTCCGAAACCGCGAAGTCCAGCGCGGCCTGCAGTGCGGTCTCGGAAGTCGAGGGACGGGGAAGCGAGCGGTTCATGTTGGTTGCCGAAATGCCGAGCACATGGAGCGACTCCGGCCTCGTGAGATACTCGGCGCGTCGCAGGTCGCCGAGCCCGTCGTGCCCGTGTTCGGCGCGGAATGCCGTGACGACCGGCTTTTCCGACACCATGATCATCCCCTCCTCCACCCTGACTTCGAACACGGCCTGGCGGTCGAGGTAGCCGTGCGGAGCCTGTCCGGTCAGGATGTTGTACTGCCAGCCGTGCCAGGGACAGACCACGTAGCGCTGGCCGTCGTCCAGCGTCTCCGTGAACCCCTCGCCGAGATCGCCGCCCTTGTGCAGGCAGGCGTGTTCGAGCGCGCTGATGCGCCCCTCTTCATGGAACAGGGCAATCCTCCTCGATCCTGCCTGCACCGTTCTGTGCGAGCCGGAAGGCAGTTCCGAAAGGGGAAGCACGGCGATGAATTTCATGGGCATGGCAAAAGAAGCATTGAAAAGCAGCAGGCATCGTCCCTGTTCTCTTTGCAATGCCTGCGAAGCGTTTATCGTTCAGCAAGCACCAGCTTCAGGGCAAGCAGAACAAAAACCGCTCCGGCAATCCGGTTGATGAGGGTCTGCGCGCGCGCGGAGCGGCGCAACCGTTCCCCTGCCCCGCCGGTACAGCTTCGCCCTGTCGAGCGCTACGGCAGGACCGGCTTCCCCGCTGCCGCCGGAGCGGAACGCTTTCCACGTCAGCAAGAGCAGGTACGCCGCACCGGCGAATTTCAGAAGCGTGAACGCAAACGATGAGGCCTGCACGAGCGCCGCAAGTCCCAGGGCGACCGCGAGGGTGTGGGCCACGAGACCCGTGGCAAGCCCGAGCGTCACCAGCAGTCCGGCAGCCCGTCCGTTCTGCACCGACTGCGCCACGACGAACAGGTTGTCGGGGCCGGGTGAAAGTGCCAGCAGCACCGAAGTGGCGAAAAACACAAGCAGCTGGTTCAGTTCAGGCATGGAGATTCCTTATCGGGCCGTTCGATTTCTATCAAGTACTCCCCATTTGTAGGACAGATTTTTCAATCAACTAAGGTGTTTCAGGCTGCCTCCGGAGCCTGCTGATTCATTGCATAGTAGACGCTCTTCGGCACCTCGCCATTCAATGATTTATGG
>Ga0233420_10000590_pt1 | contig 15129 bp, 19 predicted proteins | sample Watercolumn_Mata_4_FD_183009 | JGI IMG/M metagenome (GOLD analysis project Ga0233420, IMG submission 183009) | Freshwater microbial communities from Lake Matano, South Sulawesi, Indonesia - Watercolumn_Matano_2014_102_MG | ecosystem: Environmental > Aquatic > Freshwater > Lake | place...
AGGACATCCTAGAGTTTTTTAAAAGAGGATACTTTAATCATATTAAAAAAATAAAATATTAACTTTAGGGCATTATATCAATTTAAAGAGGTCATTACAGACATATTTTTTGAAACTTAAGCCTAATTTTGTAAAAATTACTTGGCAGAAGTTAGAAAAAGATTGTATTAATTTATCAAGTAAACTTAAAGAAAAAAAGCTTGATAGAATAGTGGCTATTTCCCGTGGTGGATTGGTTGTTGCACGAATCTTTTCAGACTTGCTTTCTATTCCAATCTCTCACATTACCATTGAGTCATACAAAGATTTAAAACAGGACAAAAAACCAATCATTACTGAACTTCCGAGTCGCATATTTCACAACCAGACGATATTGATAGTTGATGAAATTTCTGATAGCGGTAGAACCTTTGAAAGAGCCCTTGGATATTTCCAAAGATTTGAAAATATTAAGATATATACGCTCGCTCCATATATAAAACCCAATACAAAATATATCCCTCATTATTATAAGGAAAAGATCGATGGTTGGATCATATTTCCATACGAAATACAGGAAACTACTACAGCCCTTTTAAAACTATTCAAGAATAAAAATAAAGCAATGAATCAATTACTAAAAATTGGGTTTCATAAATGGGAAATTACTAAAATTTTTTCTAAAAAATATGGAGCATAACATAAATGCTTTAAACTTAGAAGGCAAGATGCCAACACGACAACAAATTTTATTGAGAATTGCAGTCCTGACTAACACTGACATGAACCGTATAGGATATTTTTCAACTAATTTACGATTAGCGCCGCCTCAAGCATGGTTGGACGGCTATGAAATTCGTGAATTAAAATCGAGTGAGGATGTCGTACCCGGCGATTTTTTAATTCTCGGACCAGGTGTTAGAGCAATAAATAAAGAAGATATGTATCTATTAACTCAATGTGTTCAAGCAGTCGGAAATGCAATGATCCTCGTTGACGATAAAGGCAACCGAATTGTTACACATAGAGAAACAGCAGATCAACCTTCATCAGTCAGAATAATTTTTAATAATCCATCTGCAATAGAAACACAGCCTTTTTCTTCTTCTCCATTCTCGATATCTAGTATATCTAATTCTGAATCAAAAACGCAGTCGCCTATTCTCACGAAAAGCCAATTGTCTAAAGATAATTTAAATAATATTCAAATTCGAATCAATGAAAAAGGATGTGCAAATCTTTTTTTTGGTGTATTCATGGATCAAGTAAACGATAGAAGGACAGCAATAATAACTGGTGATTTTGAAGATATAGCTTTTGAAAATGGAAATCTTTATTTAGTTCACGATGTTTTAATTACGAAATACGGCATTCCAATCATTGTTGGTGATTTTCATTCGAAAGATGTGGTTCATTTACCATTATTAGCCGCTTTGGGGTTAATTCCTAATATTCCTCCAACCATGGACTGGTTAGATGCACATCATGATAAATATTATCTTAATGAGTTACCGAAAACATTGAAAGATGCACCACCTCCTCTAACCCTAAAAAAAGCATTAGCTATAGCACGAAGAAGCAATATTGGTTGGGCAGCAATGTTTTTAAATGCAACAATCTTTGATATTTTAGATACCGCTTCACGATATGAACCAATGCCTGGTTCTACTGTGGTCCCTCTATTTGGAACCACGAATCCGTTAGGAAGAAAAGTTTCCGGAAGTCCACATGTTCTTAATTTTGATCTCGACTTGGCAGTTGATTATATTGCGTCATACGGGAAAGGGGGTAAAACAAGGGAGCAAAAAGCTGATGAATTTTTTCGTTTTTTGATCGAAAAAGGTTTAAAAAAAGAAAACTATGATGCCATGTTAATTTATACCTCACCATTTTATAGTTACGATTCAAAAGCGGCTCAATTATCATTGAAGTGGCTACAAAAAATTGTAGCGGGAAAAGTTTAATATGCATGACAAGAAAAAAATTACCGTACAATATAAGCAGCACACTTTCTTACTAACTCTTTTAAGTCATTTGATATTCTATATGGTTTTACCTGAATAATGAAATTAACATACTTAACCAAAAATCTTGTTCGTTCTACTCCAAACCCCATAATTGCTCCAATCTCTCTTAATTTCTTTCCTTGTTGCCGGAGTTTCCATGCTTGATAATAGCGAGAAAGATTTTTAGGCATAGATAGTTATAAAAAAACAAAGCTCCCCGCCAGCCGGCTTTCGCCCGCTACCCTTTCGGATAGTGACCCAGTGTGGATGACTGAACGGAGAGCTTCCGTTTCCACACTGGGATTTTCCATTTGTCTTCCATGCTCGAATTACTTTGAGTTTAGGAAGACTCTAATTGTCAGAATAATTATAGCAGTTTTCGAGATTAAAGATAAAAAGCTGATAAAATATAGTTAGGCTTATTTAATTACAAACAGCTTACAAAAATGATTCCTATTTCTTTAAAAAAATTTATAAAAGAATCGCTTTTTTATGATGTTAAAGAACTTATGAAAAAACATTCAGATATCAAAAACAGACTGAATATAAAACCTGGATCATATATAATTTCTTTTTCTCTGAAAAAACATATAAAAGACTACGAAACATTTGTGAATAAAAATAAAAATCTTTTAATAAAAAAGTACGAAAATTTATTAGCTTCTTCAGGACTACAAATAATTCCTGCAAAAGATGGAAATATAACAACTTCAATAATGGATTATTTCTTAAATAATTTTTACGAATATCTCGTATATTTTCTAACTGAATCCAAAGAAATTGAAAAAGATTTTGAAATTGAGTGGAATAAGTTTGAGAAGGAATTATTTTCTGCAATAAATAAACTAGAAGTAATTGTTCATGTTAAAAATTTATATTTTCATGGTGGAGAAATCATAGAAGAATTCATTCCCTGGATAAATACAAAATTAATTTGGACAAAATCTTCTTTTGAATACAGACTTTTAGGGTGGGAAAGAAATGGAGGTCATAATTTTGAATTTATCAAAACTTTTGAACCTCCATGGATACTTTTAAAAAGATATATAGACATTAACAAGCAAAATCAACTCAGACCAGAGATAGAAAAGGCAAAAGAAAAATTTAATTTAGTTTTATTTATTATAAGAAACGAAATACGAGGAAATCCATTTTTTAATAACATGAGATTATTTGGACTTGGACACTATTCTCCTTCGGGATTCATTACGACATCTTTAATTAGTGAACTTGATAATGACATTCATGAAGAATATGGAAAGCCAGCAACTTTAGATAATCCTCATGATTATTTTTTTAAAAAACTTTTATCAAAAGTCGATGAAAACTGTTATAAAAAATTTGAATTTATTGACTGGCAGTTGAGAATGATTGGGAAAATTGAGATTAATGAAGAAATGAAAAATTCTAAGAAAAGACTTAAATATTATTTGTTTCAAAAACTTTTAAATTTACTTTCGACCTTAAATAGTTTATTACCGGACATAGAAGAAGATAATAAAAAAAATAAAGATAATCGAGAGAATTATATACCTGTTTTATTGGAGAAAATATTTAAAATGGATAAAAATAAAATAATAAAAACAATAAATAATGTTTACAACCTAAGAAATAAAATCGTTCATGGAGACATCGAAAAAATAGATGAGATTATGACTGAAATTTATTGTGACATAACTTTATTAATTGAAGATCTTCGATTTACAGAATATATTATTTCTCAAATCATTAAATTAACTCTTGTTAATCTTGATTTTAAAAAAATAGAGGAAGAATATTATAAAACTAAAAAACCAGAAATTTTACCAAAATTAATTCTTCCATATACTTAAGATTTTATTTTTTCTGCTATAATCTCATCATGTCTCAGTCATTAACAAAACAGCAATTATTTATTTTAATGAAATTAGTTTACCTTGGAAATTGGATTGCCAATGCTTTTAGGGATAAGCAAATTAAAGAATACGAAGAAGGAGAAGATTTAATCTTTAAGATGGCAAAGTTTTATGGATTTGATAGATTTGTTGATCATGAAGAAAAGGACGGTAATCATTATTATCCAACTTCATATTTTGAACATGAAACCGACGTAATGGAATTAATAGAAAAATATGACGGTGAATGTTTTTGGGATGAACTCATTCACCGGATGGCAGAAAGAGATTTCTATAAAATTTATACAAAAGATCGGATCGAAAAAATGAGTCGAGAGAAATATTTTGAGAAATTAGGAAAACTTGAAGATAAATATTCTGAGGAATTCTATAAATATGGACTAAAAAATTTAGAGGTAGAAAAAGTAAAAAAATAAACTTACTGACTCCAAACTCCTATGCTTTTCTCCTTCGCCTCATTTTCCGCCTCAACCAGCTCATCCTGATATTTTAATTTTGCCCGTTTCTCATAAAGGACAACCCGAGCTAAACCATTTTTAACTAACTCAATATTAAGATTTTTTCCATCAACAATGACATAGCCAAGCAATCTTCCGAATTTATCTTCTTTGTATTTCTCTTCTTGCTCTAAGATAATTTCCTTATTTAATAAGAAATTCTTGGTAAATGTGAGTTCTTCTTGATAATGCCTTTCTTTGACCTCAGGAGCGTTCAATCCATATAACCGAACTTTATACTTTACCCCATAATTCAGACCACTGGCGGTAGAGAAACATTTTCATAGGTGATATAATTCATTTTATGAATAATCAGATTTTAGAAATGTTTAGTAAAAGCACCTTTAATATATCTGGGAAGAAATATATATATGCAAAAGTAAAATCAGTTCCTCCGTTATCTAATCATTTCTTTATCTCTCAAGATGATGATGAAATAACTATTGTAACTGATGAAAAAAATTTGGATTCTTTGGATTTAATAGAAAAAAATAACAACCTATGGAGATTGGTGTCTCTTAATTTAGCTACACCATTTATGTCAGGCACATTATCAACGATTAATTCTGCTTGTGCAGAAAAAAGTTTGAATAATTTGGTAATTTCCACATATTCAAAAGATTACATTATTGTAAAAGATTCGCAAATCGATCAAATAAAAGAGGTTTTAAAAAGACTTGGTTTTAAAGAAAAAACTTTATAAAAATTCTAACGTCCTTCACAATATTTATTGGTAAAATATAGTATGTCAGTTAATGCTATTATTAAAAACAAACCTTATCTCGCTTGGTATATAAAAGATCCGGATAAGCTTTCTGAAGAATCTGTTTTAGAGCACGTTTTGAATTATGGCAATTGGGATGATGTACAGCAGTTTATCAAAATAAAAGGATTAGCTGAAACCTCTAAATTATTTAGTAAGTCATTAGAAAACAAAAGAACAAATTATAAACCAGAAATAAAATCCTATTTTCAAAAATATTTTAAACATCATGTTTAAAAACATTCTAAGTAATGAACAAGAAAGATTACTTCCTTTAATAAAATCGTTTTCATCGGATTTCTATTTAGTTGGTGGAACAGCTTTAGCTCTCCAACTTGGTCATCGCCGGTCAATTGATTTTGATTTATTTGCTGATAACTCTTTTGATCCGATGAAAATTAGAACTAGAATATTAAAAGAATATAAAATTGAGCAGACTTTCTCTCAAGGAGAAGATGAGTTAACAATACTCGTTAATAAAGTTAAAATCACCTTTTTCCACTATCCCTTCAAAATTGAAAGGAATGTTTTATTAGACTATTGGTTAAAGATGCCTGACTTATTGATTATTGGGGCGATGAAGTCTTTTGCTCTAGGAAGACGAGCTAAGTGGAAAGATTATGTCGATCTATATTTTATTTTTCAAAAATATTCGTTTAAAGAATTAGTGGAAAAAACAACAAGTATTTTTAAGTCTGAGTTTAATGAAAAACTATTTCGAACTCAACTTGGATACTTTGAGGATATTGATTATTCGGAAACAGTAGAATATATAGGAGGATTTGAAAAAACAGATAATGAAATAAAAGAGTATCTCGAGAAAATAAGTTTTTCTTAGACTGTATAAAAAATTCTAACCCTTCGATTAAACTCAAGGTAAACATCCTCCAGCAGTCTGGATTTCGTAGTTTTAGAGCCTTATAATAGTTCGATATTTTGAGAGGCGACTGGACGTTCAAACTTTTTTGATATACTTTCTTTATGATAGATGCAGAACTTGAAGGAAAAATTGTCCTAATCACAGGGGCAAACCATGGAATTGGCGCTGCTACTGCAATTGCTTTTGCGAAACAGAAAGCAAAAATATTCGCAACCTACCTTCGTATAAACAATAACGAACGCAACGATACTCCCGATTATAAAAATAATCAGGCAAAAGATGCAAATGAAGTAATAGGTCAAATTAGATCGCTAGATGGTGTGGTTAAAAGTCTTGAGGCTGATTTATCTGATGTATCAAAAATACCTTTATTATTCGATACGGCAGAAAAAACAGTAGGGCCGATAGATGTACTTGTAAATAATGCCGCATACTGTGTTCCTGATACATTTGAATTTAACAAGAATACGGTAGAGGAATCAACTGGTATGTTGTCGTCAATATTTTCATCTTCAAGTCATGATGAACACTTTGCAATTAACAGTAGAGCGGTTGCACTTATGATGAAAGAATTTGCTACAAGATGCGTAAAAAGAAATGCATCCTGGGGAAGGATAATTAATATAAGTACCGATGCGGCAGATTGTTTCCCAACAGAAATTTCATATGGAGCAAGTAAAGCGGCACTGGAATCATTTAGTCGATCTGCAGCGGTAGAGTTGGGAAAATACGGTATAACCGTCAATATCGTTGCCCCCGGACCAATTCAAACAGGTTGGATGACCAAAGAAGTAGAAGAATTACAAGCTAAAAGATCTCCTTTAAAAAGAATAGGAAGACCAAATGATGTTGCAGATGTAATTGTCTTTCTCGCCTCAAATCAAGCAAGATGGATTACTGGGCAAAAATTATATGTTGGAGGTGGTAATAGAGTAACTTAATCCTTGTAATAAATTCTAACATCCTCAAGGAGTCTGGACATTCTTAGACTTTTACAACAAGCTACTCAAACATCTCCTTCTCTATCGGCGAAAAAAAGAAAACAAGTAAGGGTATTACACCCACAACAAGCAACGTTATAGAAAGAGATCGATCGGACAGATATCCGATAAACGGATTAAATAAGGCTAGCGAAAATCGTCTAAACATTGAGATTGACGAAAGAATGGTCGCCCTTTGTACCGAAGGAATAATCTTATTCATGTAAGCAGTCATTAGTTCCAAACGAGTTAACCCAAATCCTCCAGCAATAATCACAAACAGTAGTATTGTTATTTTATTGGTAGCAAGTAAAACTACAAAAAACATTAAGGCAGTAATAATTGCTGTAAACCTCATGTAATTCTTTGCAGATTTTGCAATTTTTTCCAATCTTGAAAAATTCAAGGCAATCACAATCTCGCTTCCTACCAAAAAGAAATGATAAATACCGAAGAATGCAATTGGCATTGCAATTTTTTGCAACAAAGGCTGGTATAGCCAAATTACATAGTACGCCGCGATTGAAACTAGAATCGCGTCAAACGCGAGTAATCGTAACTTTTTATTTTGATAAAAAAATCGTATGCCTTGTTTAGCAATATCTAAATAACGTCGACTCTCCCTCGTCTTATCAAATACTTTTGGCTCCTTCATCGTCATGGCAATAATTGAAGCAATAAAAAATGGAATGGTACATAGATACATTGGCGCGTTAATGCCTAATTTTGAAGCGAATAAACCTCCAAGCGGGGCTGCTATTAACATCGCGAGAAGTTGAATTGCATGAATTTTTCCAGTCATCGACTGTATTTCTGATTCTTTCCCTTCTTCTTTGAGAGAATCAAATAAAAATGCATCATCTGCTCCTGACATAAACGCAAAGGCCGCGGCAAACAAAAACTCTCCCAAAAGAAAAACAGGAAAGCTGGGAATACTCCCATAAATCAGCGCTCCGAATGTGACTGCTAGTGCGCCGAGCGCCAAGGAATATTTCCTTCCGAAATAATCTGCAACGACTCCTGTCGGAATCTCAAGGACAAAAATCCAGAACATAAACCAGGACTGCAGAAGAAGCGCCTGGAATTTACTTATTCCTCCCCAATCGGTAAAAAACGGTATCAAAACCGCTGAGAAGAAGTGCAGATTCGAGAAAAAAGTAAAAAAATAGAGTTTCAAAATTCGTTTACCCATAAAAACATTTTATCATGATATGCTTTTTTTGTAGAAAAAGCCTTTTTTGACAAGAGCTAAACTGAAGTGTATAATATAGGCAACAATCAAATTCTATGAAAGAGATTGTTGATGATGCTGGTGGACTTATAGGAGAATTCATTACGACTCTTCTTAATCTTTTTATCCTTCCTATGCTCTCGATTATGGAGTAAAACTAATGTATCTGATCCATTATCTTTCGCTGAATTATCATATCAATACCCTCTTCTCTAAAGTGCCTTGAGTCCCTAAATCTGTTTGGATCAGATGCAATATCGTCCAACGTAATGGATTCCTCGATTCCTGAGATCCTTCCTTCGTCTGATGCTTTTTTTAAGCTGTCAATAGCTGCAGAATTGAAAATCTTTCTTCTTACTTCATATTCCCATCTCGGATCATCATTATCTAGAAGTGTAGGAGGAGGAAGAATAAAATGTATCTTTTTCCCTTTAAATCGTTGATTTGCTGCGATTGCTATATCAACAATTTTCTCTGCCTCAGCTGAAAGAGAATCTTTTGGGATTTCGCTTGCTATTTCATTCCCTCCGATTATGATAAAGACATCATTCGCATTATTTTCAGGAATCGCGTCATTATTTATCCAATTTATTACATCAGTTATCCTTGCCCCAGCTTTACTATGAATATATGCAGAGGTTTTATTATTTGCATCTTGCAGATTCCAATTCATCTCGGTTGTTCGATTTTGACTCATATTCAATAATGAATCTCCATTTAGGCGTCTCCCAACATCAAGCCCCATTGAGCTTGCAAACAAAATAAAACTTTTTCGTATTGGTTCTTTCTCATTTTGGGGTACTAACCAACGAGGGATCGTACATCCTGCGAAAACAAATCCCAATGTGGCCAACCATGTATAATTTAAAAATTCTCTCCTTGTTAGTGAAGCTGATTCAGGCATAATTTACTTTATTATTATATCAATAGATGCTGTTTTAACAATCCAAACAAAAAACCCCGCCTTTACCCCGTTATACGGGGTTTCGGCAGGGTTCTTAATTCTAATCCCTAATTTTTTCTCAACTAATCACTACTCACTAATAACTATTCACTATTTTAATATCCCATCCCTCCCATACCGCCCATGTCAGGGGTCGGGGGTGGAGGCGGTTTTGGTTCTGGTTTATCTGAAACCAATGCTTCGGTTGTCAGAATCATTGTTGCGACCGAAACCGCATTCTCAACTGCAGTTCTAACTACTTTCAGAGGATCGATAATTCCTGCTTTTATCATGTCAATTGTTTCTGCTGTTGCAGTTGATTCAGTCTTTAATACATCAAATCCAAATCCTCTTGCGCTTGCTGATCGGGCCTTCGCAATAAGCTCTCCTGGATTGAGTCCTGCATTCTCCATGAGTTTTGCAAATGGAGATTCAAGCGCATCTTTCACTAATTCGAATCCAAAAAGCTCATCTTTCGAAGCATCAGCTTTCCCCAAGTCTTTCGGGTCCATCTTCTGACTGATGTCAAGAAGCGCAACTGCCCCTCCCGGAACAATTCCTTCCTCAAGCGCTGCCTTTGTTGCTGAAACTGCGTCGTTGACGCGTTCTTTTTTATCTTTGAGCTCAACCTCTGTTGCCGCACCAACATTAATGACCGCAACGCCGCCAGAAAGTTTTGCCAATCGCTCCTGTAGTTTTTCTTTATCAAACTCAGAAGTATTCTCTGCGATTTCTCTTTTTATTTGGGCGATTCTTGCTTCTATTTTTGCCTTTGCTCCTTTTCCTCCAATGATCGAAGTATTTTCTTTGTCTGATTTTATTTTGTCAGCTCTTCCGCAATCCTCTACTTCAACATTTTCTAATTTCTTGCCGAGGTCTTCGGAAATTACTGTTCCTCCGGTCAAAATTGCAATATCCTCGAGCATTTCCTTTCGCCTATCACCAAATCCTGGTGCTTTTACGACCAATGCGTTGAATGTTCCGCGGAGCTTATTGACAACCAATGTTGCCAATGCTTCTCCTTCAACTTCATCCGCAATAATTACCAAATTCTTAGAAACTTTCACAAATTTTTCCAAGAAAGGAAGAAGGTCTGAAACAGCAGAAATCTTTTTATCGGTAATTAAAATATATGCGTCTTCAACTTCTGCAACCATTTTGTCTGTATCTGTTGCAAAATATGCTGATGCAAACCCCCTATCAAACTGCATTCCTTCTTTGTGATCCACTGTTGTTTCTAAGCTTTTTCCTTCTTCAACAGTCACAACACCGTCTTTCCCGCCGACTCTTTTTAATGCTTCTGCAATTAAATTACCAAGCTCTGCGTCTCCTGCTGAAATCGTCGCGACATTTGCGGCGTCTTTCAGTGTAATGGTCTTTGACATCTTTTTGAGTTCTGAAACAACATATTCGCTTGCCTTCATGAGTCCTGCTCTCATTACCATTGGGTTTGCTCCTGCGGTAATCATTTTGATGCCTTGTGAGACAATTGCGCTCGCAAGAACAGTTGCAGTCGTTGTACCATCACCGGCAACATCTGCGGTTTTTGAGGCAGCTTCTTTTACAAGCTGCGCTCCCATATTTTCAAATACGTCTTCTAGTTCAATTTCTTTTGCAACGGTTACGCCATCATGAATCACGTTCGGTGCTCCCCATTTTTTATCGAGAGCGACGTTACGACCTTTTGGACCTAATGTAGTCGCAACTGCTTTTGATAATTTATCAATGCCGTCGAGAAGTTTTTTTCGGGCGTCTGCTCCGTAAATTACAAGTTTGGCCATATATTTTTTTTAAATTATTAATTAATAATTAACGAATTAACGGATTAACGGATTATTCTACAACTGCCATAACGTCTTTTTGTTCGATCAAAAGCCATTCTTCGGTACCAACTTTTACTTCATTTCCTCCCCATTTTTTGTAGAGAACTTTTTGGCCAACCTTTACGACCATCTTTTTGTTTTTGTCGTCTTTACAACAATCTCCGCCGCAGCAATCATTGCCTGGACCGACAGCCATTACTTCACCGACCTGTGGTTTTTCTTTTGCTGTATCGGGAAGAACTATTCCTGACGGAGTTTTCGTTTCTGCGGTAAGGGGTTTAACTAATACGTAATCAAAAAGGGGTTTAATCTGTGGTGCTTTTGCCATAGATTTTTAAGTAAATAATTTGTAATATGAAAATAACAGTGAAAAAATAATACAAAAAGTCCTCTATTTTGTCAAGAGGATTATAAGTCTGCTAACGAAATGGATAACCAAAACAGCCTGTCAGAGATAGAAAAATTGAGAATTGCTTTGCAGAATGCAGATTTACCTGCTAATCTTCATGACAAAGCGTTGCAGCAGATCGAACGCATCAGTCTCACCCTGAAATACGGCGGCAATCTCTCCCAGCTTGATATCACGGCAAAATATATTGATTGGATAACAAATGTTCCGTGGAATAAAAAAACAGAAGATATTCTTGATATCAAAAAGGCAAAAGAACTCTTGGATAAAAATCATTATGGACTGGAAAAGATCAAATCGAGGGTTCTCGAATATCTTTCCGTGCTTATTATCCAGAAACAAAAATTACAGCTTGATTCATTCCGCGCGCCGATTCTTTTTTTTGTCGGCTTAGCCGGAACCGGAAAAACTACATTTGCCATTTCGATCGCTGAGGCGCTAGGAAAAAAATTCGTAAGAATTCCTTTTGGCGGCCTCTCCTCTGCCCTTGACCTTCGCGGCCAGTCGAAAACAAGTCCTGAGGCTGAGCCGGGAATGATTATCCGTGCGCTTCGGCGAGCCGGTTCAAAAAATCCGGTGATTCTCTTGGATGAACTGGATCGAATTACTCCAGAATCCCGTGCGGCAATTATGGGAGTTCTTATTGAGCTTCTTGATCCCGAACAAAATGCAAACTATACTGATTATTTTATTGATTATCCTGTTGATTTATCCCAGGTTCTTTTTGTTGCGACGGCAAATAACACAAATAATATCTCAACCGCAGTCATGGACCGCCTTGAAGTAATCCAGATGCCTTCTTACACCGATGAAGAAAAAATCCAGATTGCAAAAAACTACGTACTGCCGCGCTATCTTAAAGATTCCGGACTCACTCTGGATAATCTAAAAATCGACGATAATGTATGGCTAAAACTTACGCGTCCTTTAGGTTTTGACGCAGGAATTCGTACTCTAGAAAGAACCATCGAAGGAGTTGTAAGAAAAGTGGCGTTAAAGATCGTAAAAGGAGAAGGGCAGAATTTTTATATTAATGATTCAAATATCAAGGAATACGTTTAATAAATTACAGTTATCAGTTTTCCGTTTTCGGTTTTCGGAATCTGGTTAATCAGTCATCAGTTAATCAGTTTTAAAATGATCAAAGATGTAACTGATCTTGAAGTGTATCAGCTTTCACTAGGCTTACTCGAACCTTTATATCACCTTACAAATTTAATTCCACCTGATCATAGAAAGATAAAATATCAAGCAAATGAAGCTGGAGAAAAGATTGCTCCGCAGATAGCAGAAGGATTTGGAAAAAAGAAATCACCACGAGAGTTTTGTCGGTTTCTTTCTATGGCACTTGGCTCATCAGATGAATTAATAACTCATATCCGTGAAATAAAAATCCTTTCAAAAACTTATGTAAGAATACGAACCGAAGATTGTGATAGTTTAATTGAGAAGTATAAAATACTATCTAGAAAATTAAATAAACTTCTATCTTCTTGGCAAAAATTCAACTGATAAACAGATAACTGGTTAACTTTTTATCTGAAAACTGATAACAGAGAACCGATAACCGATTAAGTATACTTGTCCGCAACTTTTGATGCAGCGTAGGAATCCGGTTTGATTTTTACCTCATATCCGCTTCCGCGAATCATTCCAACGACTTCGGTGATGAGATCTCGTGTTTCTCCATTATGCCCGATGTCAACATGAATCTGGATATCGTATTTTGAAATTCCGTTTGTCTTGAAAAAGTGCACAAAATCCTCTGAGGTAACCAATGACATTGTTGCCTCTTGGTAAATTCGCTCTTTCAAGCTTATCTTTTTGTCTTGGATAATTCGTTTCCAAAAGTAAATCCCCCCAAATCCCACTCGATGTACGACTAATGCCGAAACAAAATCATACTTGTTTTTCTCTACTTTTTGAGAGTCTGTCCCAACGATGATTTCGTACTTTGCCTTCTTGTCACCAGCCATGAATGTGGAGATTATGTGTTTGAGTTTTTCTAAATCAACCTTGCCGTGCGTAGGACTGTGATACATAAGCTTCTATTTTACCATAAAAAATGGTATTATTTCTTTGGCCCAACATACACGATCTCGAATAAAATCTTATCAGGAGACTCAAACATGACTTGGTAGTAGTCGCTGACTTTAGAACAAAATTCCGGACGATGCTTTGGCGTATCAAAAAGAAGTTTAATTTTTTGTCTCTTGAGAAATGCAGCAGCTTTATCAATGTCGTTTATTTGTTCTACTCCGATTGCGATATGATTTATACCGATTTTATCGTAATCTGTATGCTGTTTTTTTGTGGTTTTAATAAACCAGAGGTCGCCTTTTGTCTCATTTTTAAATCCGACGAAGCCATCCCCTTCTGCAATTATTTTCCAACCTAAAAATCGCATTAAACTTTTATAGAAGTTGATATTTGAGAAGTCTATATTGATTTGAAGATGGTTTAGGTGTGATTTCATGTTTTTGCGGTCTCTTTACAAAAAAATTCGAACTATATTTCAAGGGTAGCGCGGCAAGCGCCCCCACCCGCTTGCCGCGCCATCTTTACCGCTCGGCTTTCGGCCTCGCTTATTTTTTGCGCACGCGATTTTCTCGCCCTTCGGGCGAGTAAGGAATTTGATGTTTAGTTTTCCTTACCCCGCCCACCCATGCGCGGACACATTATTATTTTACTCCCTAAAAAGGGATAACACCAGAATCTAAAGAAATTTTTGTGTATGATGAGACAATTTGGCAAAATTGGCTATCGTTCTAGTGGCCGGCCATCGGAGTAGAAGAGGTCGCCTTCTAACGTATTGATTCCACGTCTTGCCCAGTCATTTTCCTTTGAGAAATTTAATCTCTCAAGTCCTTTACGAGCTTTAGTTGCCTCGTCTTTTGCAATGACTTTTGTTTCTTCCCATACGCTTGAATGCATTACAGACAAATTTATTCCTAGTGTCTTTATTAGTTTAGCCACATGTTGATCTTTCATAAGATTACTGTAGTAATTGGCTGCCTGTTTTATGTATTCCGCTTTTTCGTCGTCTGCTAGATAAGCTACTTCATTCGTTCCCACAGCCCATGTTGCTTCATCTCCTACTTCTATTTTTCTTTCTGCGAGAGAAGGTAATTTCTTTCTTAACCTTTCTAGCTCTGCCAATCTTTCCGTTGCCGCATTTCTTATTTGTGATAAACCAAGATCTCCAGGTTTTGTACCCTCCGGATCAGGGGTTTTGGCTAACTCTTTCAACAATTCTTTGTTGTCTAACCGAAGCGTTGCGTTAGAGCGGAGGTAAATATCCTTGTAGTTCATGGCTACATCTTCTAGAAAATCCTGATCTGTGATTTTTACCAATACAGCAAACGACTCAGCACTCTCGCTACCGTCAAAGGAATAATCTTTTACCGCTTGGATAATACGTTTCGCCTCATCTTGCTGGCTAATTTTTCCAACGTAAGCACGTCTTGCCTCATAAGTCACACCGGGAACAATTGAGGGAATATTCACGCTAGCACGTCTATCAACTACTGGTCGAATAGGTTCGGTATCCATATTTGGATTTATCTTACTATTTCTTTGCAACATTTTCAATAGCATTTTTGAGGGTAATCTCAAGGAGTTGTCACAGAACCGATAGAATGTATGGATATGTATCAACTCAATCAAATACCCTCTGATGCCCAAATCAGAAAATCGTTACGGCGGATTATCTTTGGGAAAAAT
>Ga0233420_10000591_pt1 | contig 15127 bp, 12 predicted proteins | sample Watercolumn_Mata_4_FD_183009 | JGI IMG/M metagenome (GOLD analysis project Ga0233420, IMG submission 183009) | Freshwater microbial communities from Lake Matano, South Sulawesi, Indonesia - Watercolumn_Matano_2014_102_MG | ecosystem: Environmental > Aquatic > Freshwater > Lake | place...
GCTGCGGACTCTCCTCTCCCAACCCCAACGCGCCATACCGTTGATGCAGCACGCGCCGCATGGTGATGTCGTTTTTGATTCGTGTCTCGCTGTCGAGATAAAAATTTTCGTCAAACGAAATGCCCGCGTTGTGATTCCACCAATTGGGATTGAAGACGAGTTCGAGGGGCAGAAAAGAGTCGGGTGCGAGCGTGACCATCTGACCTTACACCAGTTCACCGCAGAGACGCGGAGATTTAATAAAATCACTCTGCGATCTCTGCGTCTCTGCGGTGAAATAAATATTTCGCGTTACGCATTCCGCAACGTCTCAATCATCGCCATGATATTCTGCGGCGGCACATCGGCTTGGATGTTATGTACGGTGTTGAAGACGTAACCGCCGCCGGGAGCCAGCGCGTCAATGTTGCGCCGCACGTCATCCTTCACCTCTTGCGGCGTGCCGAAGGGCAAGACGGATTGGGTTTCCACGCCCGCGCCCCAGAAGACCAAGTCTTTGCCAAAATCTTTTTTGATTCTGATGGGATCCATGCCCGTTGCATTCGGTTGCACCGGATTCAAAATGTCCACGCCCATTTCGATAAAGTCCGGGATGATCGGGCGCACGTTGCCATCGGAGTGAAAGAAAACTTTGGCGTTGGGCGCGAGTCGTTTAATGCAGCGAATGATCTCGGCGATGCGCGGTTTGAAGAGTCGGCGGAACATATCGGGCGAGATGAGCTGCGAGAACTGCGTGCCGTAGTCATCGGCTTCGGAGACCACGTCAATCACGTCGGCGAGTTGGGGCAGTGCCATCTCCCAAAATTTGATCTTGCTCTCCACCATCTTGTCCACAATCGCCATCGCCAGCCTCTCGTCGGCGGCGAGATCGAGCAGCAAGTTTTCCATGCCGCGCACACGCTGCGCCATTTCAAAAATTCCGGCGAGCACACCTTTGATCATCACAGCTTTGCCTTGCGCGTGATAACGCAATGCCAGATCGCGCAAGCCTGCGATGCGGCGCAGATCGCCGGTGTCGGGCCAAGAATGTTTCTGCACATCGTCAATCGTGGTTTCAGGATCGGCGAGCGGGTTAAACGAAACAGAGTAATACAAGCCTTCAGGTTTGAGGCGTTGCTGGGTAAGTCCCCACTCGTCGTGGAATTCCCAATACTCTTCATGCTCCTCTTCCACGATGTTCCAGTTGTGGCTGTTGAGCGGGAAGAGTCCGCGCACGTCTATCCCAAGTTGTTCAACCACATCGTCATCGGGCAGGGCGAGTTGCTGCACGACGTCGCACATCACCGGTTCCACTTTGGGCAAGCCCAAATACTCACGCAAGTTGCGATAGGCGACGACGTGAATGCCCGTCACTTGGGTGCTGCCCATGTCGAAGGGAATGCGATCGGGTTCTTGATGATTGAAGGTGGTGAGGAGGCGTTGGCGGGAGTTCATCATTTCCTCAACCTATACAAATACTCTCCCGCCCTCTCCAAAACTAACAGCTCACCATCTTTTTGTTTCTTCAACCACTCACTCACCTCAATCGTCTTCGGATCACGATAGCCAAGATTCACGCTCTCGCACACATCACGCGGGATGCTCGTCGCCAACGTCACCTTGATGCGCGGCTTTTCGATTCCATTTTCAAAAGTGCCGATGCCGCGCAAGTGAGTCGAGTGCGCTACCACGCCCCACGGATAATTTTTAAATTTGTCCCACTGCTTCACAAAATAATCACGCGTGTGATAACCGATCTGCCGAATCACTTTGCCGTGCATAGTGCTGATCTCGCTGATGTGCGGCGCGTAGATGATCACCTCGCCGCCGTCGGCGACAATTGGCTCGGTCTTGTACATGCCCTTCTCGCCCGTCCAAATGTCATCGTACATTTGCGGCATCACCGATAGCACTTGCTTCTGTGGTCGCGCCAAATACTTCACATGCACTTGCGCCGAAAGGTCTGCCGCACTCTTCCATGCCTCTTCCGGCGCGCCGAAGAAAACGCCCTCGACATGATCGTGCGTCACCACGCAGCAAAAAGCGTGACGCGCTTTCGGGATGAACGCCGCCGCGCGATCAATCACTCGCCGCACGGGCGTGTCCTTCGTGCCAATGATCTCGTAAGAGGTGATCAACGCGCCGAGCCAATGCGTGAAGTCAATGATGTCCGCTCCGGCGATGCCCGGAAAAAAATATTTGTTGCCGCCACTGAACCCTGCCACCTCATGCGGGAAGACCGGACCGCAAATGATTAACTCGTCGTAGTCCAACACCAACTTGTTCAAACGCACCGGCACCTCTTGATGAAACATGCCGTTGCTCAATTGGGCGATCTCGTCGGCGGGGATATTTCCTAAAGTGATCAAGGCAGTCGGATCGTTCCAGGCATGATTGAGTAAGCGGACGTTCTTGTAGTGCGTGGAGCTTTCTTTCTCGGTGATGCCGACGTGCGCGCGGAGGCTTTGATCGCTCATTGCGGCGTGAGTCCCCAGCGCAACAAGAAAATCAACCTGCTTCGCGCGCGGCTGCAGGTGCTTGGTCAACAAGCGGAAGAACAACGGCATGGGCATCGTCCGCGTGCCGTCGGGGATGATGATCAAGACACGCTTGCCGTTTGCGTTCAGCGATTCGATTCCTTTGGAGATGACACCTTCGATTTGAGGTTCAGTTAACATGGAATTGCTGATTGATGATTTCTGATTGCTGATTAACGTTTTCAATCAGCAATCCACAATCAAAAATCAGAAATCGCTAAACTCCACTAAACGCCGAGAACCCGCCATCAATAGGGATCACCACGCCCGTCACGAATTCCGACATCGGCGAGAGAAGCCAGAAGACCGCGCCTAACAAATCCTCCGGTTTGCCAAAACGATTCATCGGCGTGTGCGAGAGAATCGTTTTCCCGCGCGGGGTGAGTTCGCCCGTCTCTTTATCGGTCAACAAGAATCGATTCTGCTCGGTCTGGAAAAATCCGGGCGCGATGGCGTTGACCCGGATGCGCGGCGAATACTCCTGCGCCATGTGGACGGCAAGCCATTGCGTGAAGTTGCTCACGCCCGCTTTGGCGGCAGAGTAAGCCGGAATGCGGGTGAGGGGGCGGAACGAGTTCATCGAAGAGATGTTAAGTATCACGCCCTCACCACGTTCCACCATGATCTTGCCGAACACCTGAGACGGCAGCACCGTGCCGATGATGTTGAGATCGAACACGAAGCGCATATCATCCGGCATGACGTCAAAAAAAGATCGATCCACCGACGTGGTGGCTTGCGGTTTGTTGCCGCCCGCACCGTTGATCAATCCATCCACTTTGCCAAATTCTTTGATGATGATCTCGGATGCTTGCTGCAGCGTGTCGGGTTTCAACACGTCGCCATAGACCACAATGGCGCGACCACCGCTCGGCGGGAAGCGATGAATTAATTTTTCGGCGAGCGCGGTGTCGCGATCCAAAATCGCCACGTTGGCGTTGCAGCCCACGAGCGCGCACGCCATCTCGCCGCCCAGCACGCCCGCGCCGCCGGTGATGACGATGGTCTTGTTTTTAAAGTCGTAGAGGGAAGTGAGTTCGTTTAAGTCCATAAAGAGATTAGAGATTAGGGATTGGGGATTGGAGCAGGATACTTGGCTCAGCAATCAGAAATCAACAATCAGAAATTAGAGAACGGTCTGATGTGCTTGATGAAATGTCTTTCTAAAAATTCGTAATACAGTCCTTCGTTCTTCCGCACGACTTCTTTGAGTTGCCCGCCCCATTTTTCTAACGCCGAACCGTAGGTGACGTGAAGAATCTCGCGCGAGTCGAAATGATCGAGCAAGGATGGGAGCTGCGCGTCGGCGAGAATTTTTAACACGGGGGCGCGGACTAGCTCGGCGGAGACGTGGTAGCTCGCCCGATCTGTTGGGTAACGCTTGTAACCGAGTTCGGCGATTTCGCGGAAAAATTTGGCGTCCACGCTGGCGATGACGCGCAGTGCTTCGAGATAGCTGGTGCCTGCCGTCTTGAGATGCACTACGCCTTTAGTCGCTTTGACGATCAACGGGTACACGCTGAACTTATCTGAACCTGAGTGCAAGCTCAATTTATAAGGACCGAACACGCTGGCAATTTGGGCGTGGACGTTGAGATCGTTTTCTAACTCTTTCAAGTCGCCGATGTAATCCACGCCTTTCTCAAAACGCCCCACGTAGCGCGGCGCAAGGCTGACCCACTTCACGCCGAGCCGTTTGAGTTCGCTGGCGATGAAGATATGTTCGGCGTGCGTGGTCGGCGTTTCGGTTTCGTCCACAGACACTTCAAGTTCAAAAGGCACGCCTTTTGATTCCAAGTGGCGATACATTTGCGTGACGTGGGCGATGGCGTTGCCGTATTTTGCCAAAGCGCGCATGAGAGAGGCGGCGTCCAGTTTTATTTTGCGATCTTCGAGATCGAAAGTCTTGTCTTGATATAAAGATTGAAGATTAATTATTGAAGATTCGAGATCATTCCAACGGAGTGCGGCGACTTTGGTTTGCAGCTGCGCGACGGTCGCGGCGTCCGCTTCGCTGTCTACGTGCGCGCCGGGGTCAATGGTGTAAAAGGTGAATCCGGCGGCGACACACGAATCTATGTCGGCTGGGACTTTTAAGTGATCGGCATCCGCGCCCACGGCGGCACGCCAACCGGCTTCAAACGCGCCCCACGTCGCATCGCACATCACATCTTGCGGCGATCGTTTGGTGCGAGTCATCTCGCGGGTAGATTGTTGCGCAAAGATCGGCGCGACGGCTTTTCCATCTTTGCTCACCGAGTTGAAGGCGCGGGCGTGTCCGGGTGTTGCCATGCCGAGCCGGTCACCGCATCCGGCGGAGACGTTTAAACCTAACGGCGCGGGTTTGAGATTCGGCAGCACCGTTTGCAAAGCGTAAGCGTTGGCGTGATCCGTTGGACAGAATTTAAGAACAAAGCCTTCGCGGAACGATTCGGCGTCACCATGAAAGAGCGAGTGCCAGCGATGATCGTTTTTTGCGAGTAGCGCGAGACGTTTGCCTTGTGATGTGCGATGCAGCCACAGTGCCGCATCATCGTTGATGACGAGCGACGTCGCGAACATTTGCGGAAAGTGTGATTGAAGATCGTTTGAGGTGAACATGATTTTTTACAATTTATATGCCTTCTTCGCTAACCCGTACGCCATCGCGTCCATCATTTCTTCGGCATCGGTCATGTCAATGATATGTTGCGCGACTAAACCCGCCAACCAATTAGCGCAGGCTCGCCGCCACAGATCGTGCCGCGCGGGAATGGAGGGGAAGGCGCGGGTGTCGTCGTTGAAACCTGCGGTGTTGTAAATGCCCGCCGTCTCCATGACGAGATCGAAATAACGATTCATGCCGTTGAGGCTGTCGAAGAACCACCACGGCGGACCGAGCTTGAGCGCGGGGTAGTGTCCGGCGAGCGGGGCGAGTTCACGCGAGAGCGTTGATTCGTCGAGCATAAAAAGAATCAATGTGAGGCGAGAGTCATTGCCGTATTTGTTGAGGAGCGGCTGCAGGTTGCGCGTGTATTCGGTGGCGAGAGGAATGTCCGCGCCTTTATCGGCACCGAAGTGATCAAAGATTAAACGATTGTGGTTGCGAAGCGAGCCGGGGTGAAGCTGCATCACGAGTCCGTCTTCGATGCTCATGCGCGCCATTTCCATCAGTATATGTGCGGTGAAGCGTCGGGCGTCTTCATCCGTTGCTTTGCCTTTGAGGGCGCGTTGAAAGATGGCGTTGGCGGCGCGCGGCGTGAGTTCTTCGGTGAAGGGCGTGAGCGCCGCATGATCGGTGGCGGCGGCGCCGAGCGATTTAAAGTGCGCGCGCCGATTCTCCAGCGCGGCGATGAACGATTTGTAATCCTTCACATCTATCTGACTCATCTGACTCAACGTTTTGATATTTGCCTGCCAGTTTGGAGCATCAAGATTCACAACCGCATCCGGACGGAAGGTGGGGCGCACCACGCCTTTCCAAGCCGAGTGGTGAATGGCTTGATGATGTTCGAGCGGATCGGTGGCGGCGTCGGTGGTGCAGAGAACTTCGATGTTGAATCGCTCGAAGAGGGCGCGCGGGCGGAATTCGGGTTTGGTCAGCTGTGCAGCGATCCGATCATAAATACGCTGCGCGCTCGCGCCGTTTAATTTTTCGGTGACGCCAAAAATTTCTTCGAGTTCATCGTTGAACCACATTCCGGTAGGCGTGCCGCGAAAAAGATAAAAGTGATCGGCGAAGACCTGCCACGCCTTGCGATGATCCCTCTCCACGGGGACGCCGTCTTTGCGCGGGATGGCGAGACTCTCCATTGCGACTCCCTGCGAGTACAACATGCGGAAGATGTAATGGTCGGGGATGAGGAGCAGTTCGGTGGGCGAGCCGAAAGAATAATTGGGATCGGCGAAAAGTTTTGGGTCTACATGCCCATGTGGGCAGACGAGCGGTTTACTTTTGACGCGCGCGTAAAGTCGTGAGGCGATGTCGCGTTGTTTGAGATTGGGTGAGAAGTAGCGATCTTTGTTCATAACGGGTTAAATTTTCTCGGCTGACTCTTTATCTAAAAACAAGTGCGCGTGCGAAGTCCGCCGCAAGATCGATCCCGGACACTCTTCGCGGATTGGCTCGCGCAAAGATTTGTAAACGGGCTCCGCTTTGCGCGCTTCCGGCACAATGGCTAACACGCGCTTTGCTGCTAACAAACAGGGAATGGTCAGAGTGATGGCGTGTGTTGGCACTTCGTTTAAACTTTTGAAGTGCCCTTCGCCCACTTGCTGCTTGCGCGATGCTTCGGCTAACCGAATGACTTTGACCCAGACCGGGTCGTTAAATTCGGCGAAGGGCGGATCGTTAAAAGCAAGATGCCCGTTCTCGCCGATGCCGAGAGCGCACAGATCAATGGGATGGGTGCGCAGTGCCGCCGAGTATTCGTGACACGCGCGCTCAATCTCGCTGGCTTTTGCCTGCACCGGAAAAAACTTTTTGACTTTCACGTAATCGAGCAACTCGCGTTGGAGAAAGAGCGGGAAGCTCGCCGGATGATTCGGCGGCAGGTTGATGTATTCGTCCATATGGAAGACGTTGACTTTCGCCCACTCGATGTCTTTCGCCGCGCGCAGCGCGCGTAAAAAAGTGAGCTGCGAATTGCCGGTTGCCAGAATGATGTTTGCCACCCCGCGTGCTTGGATTGCATCTTGAATCACGCGCCCGCCTTCGGCGGCGGCAGCCTGACCAAGTTCTTCGTTGGTGTCGTAGATGGTCGTTTGGAGATCGTCAATTTTAAATTCTTTGATCATTGGGAAAATATCCATTGCCCGCTCTGCATCACTTTCCAGGCGGTGTAATCGTCATTGAAGATTGCCACGTCCGCTTCTTTGCCTGCCTCTAAACTGCCCAAGCAATTACTCACCCCGGTGGCTTTTGCCGGAGTGAGAGTCAACATGCGAATCACCTCGACCAAGGGGATGCCGACTACCTCATTCAAGATCGGGATCATTTGATTCACTAAAGTGGTGCTGCCAGCAAACGCGCTGCGATCAAACATCATGCCCACGCCGTCGCACACTTCGTATTCCATGCCGCCCATCTTGAAGCGTGAACCTTCGGGCAAGCCCGCGCCGCTCGTCGCGTCGGAGATGGCGCACAAACGATCCGCGCCAACACATTTGTAAGCCAGCTTCATCAGGGTGGGGGGAAGATGTTTGTTGTCGCTGATCATCTCTACCGTGAGTCCGTCGAACGTCAACGATGATTCGAGCAAACCCGGTTTGCGCCAAGGTCCCTCGCGGATGGTTGAAGATTGCGCGCTCCAAATATGCGTGATGTGCCGCATGCCCGCTTTCATCGCCGCCAACACCTGATCATCTTTCGCCGAGCTGTGTCCCGCCGCAGGCAGGATGCCCAAGCGATTCACTTTGGCATATAACTCCAACGCGCCGTCGAGTTCCGGCGCGATCATAAAAACTTTGATGATGTCGTGATGCTCCAACAAAATTTCGGGCGTGCCGTCGTTGGGCAAGCGCAGGTATTTTGGATCGAGCGCGCCCTTTTGTGCCGGGCTCACATACGGTGTTTCGAGATACATGCCCAAAATTTTTGTGCCATCGTGCGGGTCGTTCATCCATCTCCGGCAAAATCCTAGACACTGCACCAGATCGGGGATCGGGGCGGGGGCGAGGGTGGCTAATAAGGATGTGACTCCGCGTGAGGCGTTCTCGCGCGTGATGGCGGTGAATGATTCGATGGACGGCTCATTGAAGGTGGTGCCGAGTGCGCCGTGCGTATGTATATCAATCAGCCCGGGCGTGATCAGCCTGCCACCGGCATCTAGCCGAACTGCCTCAGACGGAAGTGATCCAGAGTCGGCGACCCCGATGATTTTTTGTCCATCGATCAGGAGGGCTTTGTGATCGAAAATCGAATCGGGCAAGACGATCCGCCCGTTGGTTAATGCGATCATGTTAGAGCAGTCCCACAATCAAGCGGCGATCCCTTCTAATTTAATTTCTTCGGCGCGATGACAGCTGACAAAATGATTCGGGGCAAGTTCGCGCTGCACGGGTGATTCGGTTTTGCATTTTTCGACGGCGAAGGCGCAGCGTGGATGGAAGTAACAGCCCGAAGGCGGGTTCGCCGGACTTGGCACATCCCCTTGCAGTTCGACGTTGCCGGTCTTCACGCGTGGGTCGGCAACCGGCACTGCCGCCATGAGCGCGGCAGTGTAGGGGTGCTTGGGCGATCTAAAGATGGCTTCGGTGCTGGCGGTCTCCACAATTTTTCCGACGTACATCACCGTGACTCGATCACAAATATGTTTGACCACGCTTAAGTTGTGCGAGACGAAAAGATAGGTGAGATGTAAACGTTGTTGAAGTTCGAGTAAAAGATTCAACGTTTGGGCTTGCACCGATACGTCGAGGGCAGACACAGGTTCGTCGGCGACGACGAGGCGCGGGTGGAGGGCAAGGGCGCGGGCGATGCCGATGCGCTGGCGCTGACCGCCGCTAAAGGCGTGAGGGAATCGCTGCATAAATTCCGGGCGCAACCCCACCAGCTTGAGTAATTCGGCGACGCGCTCGGTGCGCTGCTTGCGATCTGTCATGCCATTGACTAACAACGGCTCGCCCACAATGTCGAACAGAGTCATGCGCGGGTTGAGTGAACCGTAAGGGTCTTGGAAGATCATCTGCATTTGCGGGCGCAGAGGGCGCAATTGAGGGCGAGAGAGTCGGGCGAGGTTGACGGTATCCCCTTTGTCGGTGCGGAAGTTGATCTCGCCGCTGGAGGGAGTGAGCGCGCGGATGATGCAGCGCGAAGCGGTGGTCTTGCCGCAGCCGCTTTCGCCCACCAGTCCCAACGTCTCACCTTCGTTGATGAACAGACTCACATCGTCCACCGCGCGCACGTTGCCTACCACGCGGCGGAAGAACCCTTTGCGGATCGGAAAGTATTTGCGAAGATTTTTTACTTCGAGGAGATGCGGCTTGGTTTGAGTCATGCGATCTCCTCTTCATGATACAAGAAGCAGCTCACCGCTTGTTTTTCACTGATAGGTTTAAGTTTGGGTATGTGCGTGTTGCATTTGCCGGGGATCGCTTTGGGACAGCGCGGATGGAACGGACAGCCTTTCGGTTTGTTGAACGGGTGCGGGATGGAGCCGCTGATGGTCGGTAAATTCATGCGCGGGGTCATATTGACGGTGGGGATCGATTCCAGCAAAGCCTGTGTGTAAGGATGTTTAGAGTTGTGGAAGATGTCGTCAACCGGTGCTTGCTCCACCACCAAACCCAGATACATCACCGTCACATAATCTGCCATTTGGGCGATGACGCCGAGATCATGGGTGATGAAAATAATAGCCGCGTTACGTTGTAGTTGTAAGTTACGCAGCAGGCGCAGCACTTGCGCTTGCGTGGTGACATACACTGCCGTGGTCGGTTCATCGGCGATCAACAAAAGTGGATTGCAGGAGAGCGACATGGCGATAATCGCCCGCTGCCGCAAGCCGCCGCTCAACTGCCACGAGTATTCATCCAGCCTCTGCTCCGGCATGGGGATGCCCACATCGCGCAGCAGTTGTCCGGCGATTCGCCGCGCTTCTTTTTCGCTCACCGTTTGATGCAGCATGATCGCTTCCATGATCTGATCGCCAATGGTATGCACCGGACTGAAGGATGACATGGGCTCTTGCGGGATGAGCGCGATCTGCTTGCCGCGAATGTCGCGCATCTCTTTGCCGTTGGGATCGAGCGTCGCCAGATCCACGGTGTCGCCGTCTTTTCCATTGAAGCGTCGGAGGAGAATTTTCCCTTGAGTGATGCGCCCCGGCGGCTCGACGATCCGCAGCATGGCTTTCATCGTCACACTTTTGCCGCAGCCGCTTTCACCCACAATGCCAAACACTTGCCCGGCATACACGTCGAGGCTCACGCCGTCCACTGCTTTGACCGTGCCTTCGTCGAGCGGGAACTCCACTTTGAGATCGTGAACAGAGAGGAGAGGTGATTGAGAAGTCATGGATCAGTGTCCATATGGATCTGCCGCATCGCGCAAACCATCGCCGACGAGGTTGAAGGCAAGCACGGCAAGGATGACGAACAAGCCGGGAGTTAAAAGCCACGGCGCTTGGGCAATCGTCTGGATGTTCTGCGCTTCCTGCAATAACACGCCCCAACTAATCGCGGGTGGACGAATCCCTAATCCCAAATAACTCAACGATGTCTCGCTGATGATCATTACCGGAATGGCGAGCGTGCTGGTGGCGATGATGTGACTCATAAAGGCAGGCACCATGTGGCGGGTGATGATACGCCATCGGCTGCACCCCGCCAGTTCCGCCGCCAACACAAAATCTTCCTCGCGCAGCGACAAGAATCTTCCGCGCACTTCACGCGCCAACGTTGTCCAGCCGATGAAAGCGAGAATGATCGTGATGGCAAAGAAGACTTGCTCCGGCTGCCAGTCTTGCGGCAGGGCGGCGGTCATCGCCAGCCAAATCGGAATCGTCGGCAGCGATTGCAGAAGTTCGATCAGACGCTGAATGATGAGGTCTATCCATCCGCCAAAATAGCCGGAGACGCCGCCGAGCAAAATGCCGAGAACCACACTCAAGGCGACTGCGGCAAGACCCACCGTCATCGAGGTGCGCGTTCCGTGCATCATCCGTGACCATTGATCGCGTCCCAAGCGGTCTGTTCCGAGCAGATAGATTTTGTCTTCCGATTTGAGATCCGTTAGACCGATCAGATGAAGATCGGTTTCGACCAGCCCGAATAACTTGTATTTGTAACCGGCGGTGAAGAAGCGCACCGGCACCTTTTTCGTTTCGTCCACCTGCCATTCCATCCGCAGAGTCACGGGGTTGCGTTTGCCCATCACAGCAGGCACCCACAGACGCAGTCCCGATTCATCGAAAAACTTGATAGGCTGTGCCGGGATGAACGCGAGCCGCGCTTCCGTCTCTTCGGGGTCTTGGGTGGCAAAGAAATCCGGGATCAAAACGATGATATAGAAGATGACAAGCACCACCATGCAGAGGAGCGCGAGGCGATTCTTTTTGAAACGCCACCACACCAACTGCCAGTTCGACGCCACCGAAACGCGCTCCTCCGCTTTCGATCCAAGTTGCAGGGCAGGCGTCTCTTCGACTTGATTTTCCGCCATGATTAACTCTCTTCCATTCGAATGCGTGGATCAAGCAGCGCGAGAAGAATATCCGAGATCAAGGTCCCGAGGATCGTGAGCAAACAATAGATCAGCAAGATGCTGCCCGCGAGGTACATATCTTGTTGAATCAAGGCGCGCAAAAGCAACGGTCCAATGTTCGGCAGATTCATCACCGTCGCAACGATCAAACTGCCCGAGAACAACTGTGGCAAATACCAGCCAATCGTGCTGACCAGCGGGTTGAAGGCGAGCCTCACCGGATACTTGATCACGAGCGCCCATTCGGACATGCCTTTGGCGCGCGCGGTGACGACGTACGGTTTGTTCAACTCGTCTAGCAGATTCGCGCGCATCACCCGCATCAGACGCGCGGTGCCTGCGATTCCCAAAACGATTCCCGGCACCCAGATGTGTTTGAGCAAATCAATGAACCGCGCCACGCTCCATGGCGCTTGTTCAAATTCAGGCGAGAACAAACCGGTGATGCCGATTCCAAAATAGGCAAACGCGAACCACATCAAGATGAGCGCGAGCATAAAGTTCGGCGTCGCCACCCCAACATAGTTCAGCAATGCAAACACATAATCGAGGAGCGAATTTTGATGTGTCGCCGAATAGATCCCTGCCGGGATGGCGACGATCCAAGTAATGATAAAAGCAAAAAGTGCGAGGAGAATCGTCAATACCAATCGCTCGCCGATTAAATCGGCATTGGGACGCAGATACTCCAGCGAATAACCGAGATCTCCTTGGAGCAATCTTTGCACCCAGTACAGGTAGCGAATGTATCCCGGTTCGTCTAGCCCGAATTGCTTTCGAAGTGCTTCCACCTGCTCTCCGCGAATAGAGGAACCGCCCGCCGCAAGATTGGAGATGTAGCTGGTCAGGTAGTCGCCGGGCGGCGCATCCACCAACCAGAAAACGATCATGGAAAAGAGGATAAGCAACACCGGAAGGATCAGCAGGCGTTGGACAATAAATCGCAACATACTGTGTCTCCAGGTAAACAGGCAAACAAGTAGACAGACAACGTTGCGCCTGCCTACTTGTTTCCTTGTCTACATGTTTACCTCATCTTGATCTCACGGCACGTAGAACCACGTTTCGGGGCGACCATTGCCCGGCGTGCGTAAAGGCCAGTCCTTTGTCAGGTTCGGGGGAACGTTCTTCATTTTTGCATTGACTACTACCACACCCTGATCAATCGCGGTCAAGCCGACGGTGCCGATCTCAACCATGTTGTCCACCCAGAGCTTGAAGATCTGCTGGGCGTCTTTGGCTTGGTCGGCGGGTCCAACGGTCTTGGCATGATCGATCAACGCGACCATTTCTTTGATGTACGCCGGAGGCTCAACGCCTTCCTTTCCATTGGTGCGGTACCAGTTGTACCAAAGCGGACCGTACGTTGTGTTGCCGTAGATACCACTGCGGACATCATACTTGGTTGAGCCGGTGAACGGGAAACCGGCGGTGTCCTGATTCCAAATTTCGGCTTGTAGGTCATTCGATTCGCGCAAGGAGAAGTGCAACGCGCGCTCGCGTATCTGTACCTTGGCGTCAATGCCGACCTTTTGCCAGTCCTTGACGATCAACTGTGCCACATCCGGGCTGGAGGCAAGGACATTGGCAGATGAGAGTTCAAGTGTGACTTTCTTGCCGTTGGCATACAAGCGATAGCCATCGGCACCCTTCTTGTCAATACCGAGCTTGTCGAGCATTTGATTCGCAAGAGTCGCGTTGTACTCCGTGTACTTGAACGCATACTCATCGCCCGGATAGTAGGGATGTCCCTTCTTGGCGACGGGTTGGCGAATTTCGCCAGTGCCAAGGAAGAAGGAATCCTGAATCTGTTTGCGGTTGATAGCGTGCGACAAGGCGATACGGAAATCCTTGTTCGCCAGCAACTTGCCGAGATCGGGGTCCTTGGTGTAGGTCTGATTGAACGTGACATCCGCATCTGCGCCGCCAAGACTCGTCCAGAGGAAGATGTTGTACTTGCCAGTCTTCTGCGAAGTCTCCTTAAGCACAGGATAGTTTGCAAGCTGAATCTGGCGCTCTTGTTGATCCAGTTCACCTGCGATAGCGGAGAGGTTCAGCGCATTGGCATCGGCGAAGAATTTCAGCTGTACTTCGTCGAAGTACGGCAGTTGATTGCCTGCCTTGTCCACGCCGACAAAATATGGGTTGCGAACCAACTTGAAGATCTGATCGCTGATTCGGCTGCCGGGCGCGGCAACCCACGCCGCCATGCCGGGTCGTTCGGGTGTATCGAACGGGCTGATCTTAAGCAGGAACAATTCTGTCCATGTCTTGAACTTGGCATCCGCCACCATCTTGTCAAGGTCTTCCTTCTTGGCATATGAGATGTGGAATTGCTTCAAGAACTTGCTGGGCAAGAAGCACGGAACGTTCTTGTCGCCATACTCGGCGTTAGCAAGTTCCATCAAGAAGGTAGTGTGTACATCTTTGTAGGTCCAGACTGTGGTGACGGCGTCTACCTGTTTGATGTCAACCAACGATTTGTCTTTATTTTGCACCCATGGAGGAAGCGTGGGCGAGAGGTCTTTGTTCTGCAAGACATCTTTGTACCAGAACATGATGTCGTCGGTGGTGAACGGATCGCCATTCGACCACTTGCTTCCCTTGCGCAATTTCAGTGTCCACGAGGTGTAATCCGCCGAAGGGGTGACGCTCTCGGCATACTTCATCACAGTGGATGCGCCATCGGGAGAAAAGATCACCAGCGCATCATCAATCACGCGATTGACGCCGTTGTAGTCTGACGGACCCAGAGTGCCGCGCCGCCACACGCCGCCGTAATTTCCGATTTCAGCGGCGTCTACCACCGCCGGATTTTCCGGCAGGCGTTGATCAACGGGTGGAAGTTTTCCGGCTTTGACCAGCTCGGCTAGTTGAGGCGCTTCTTTGTATTTGGAAGCGGGCGCGGCGGTGGGTTTGGGTGCTGCCGCCGTGGGTTGTGCGGGCGCGGCGGTGGGCTTGGGGGCTTCCGTCGTCGGCGTCGCGCACGCGCCGAGAATCATGGAGAGGATCATGATCACGGCAAGAGTGTGAAGCAACTTGTGTTTCATAAAGAGTCTCCTTTTTTGAAATACATTGACTGAATTTTTTTCGGCGTTGAAGGGTATGTTTTGGTTAGGTGCTGCTGCCTCCTTTTGTTCGTGTAATGCCGACATCTAAGCTGGCACAGGAATTACCGCAGTGCGGGCAAGTTTCTCTAACACGCCAACGCAGTAGATGAGCGAACGTGAGAGATGAAACGGATCTTTGACGGGCAAGCCTGCTATGATTTCGGTTTTCTTGCCATAGCGATCCAGATTCTGAATCCACTCGCCATAATGCGGCACCGGAAAATGCGTGAACGAATAATCATGCACACGTTGAAACCAATTGAGACACCACACTTCACCTGAAATGCTGTAGGCAAGCAGCAAAGCGAAGAGCGCTT
>Ga0233420_10000592_pt1 | contig 15126 bp, 17 predicted proteins | sample Watercolumn_Mata_4_FD_183009 | JGI IMG/M metagenome (GOLD analysis project Ga0233420, IMG submission 183009) | Freshwater microbial communities from Lake Matano, South Sulawesi, Indonesia - Watercolumn_Matano_2014_102_MG | ecosystem: Environmental > Aquatic > Freshwater > Lake | place...
CATTTGGGGTTGGTTTATTGTATCCTAAATTCACGTTCTTTGATTTGCGCAAGGAGAATGGACTGTGGCCAGCTGACTTGTGCTTGAAATGGAAATTCGATACTTGCTTGAGCGGACTTATTGCTGTAAAATCTTATGGACCTAAGAGGATGATCTTTGGGGAAAGCTTGACGGGCAAATTGTCGCCGTCTTAAATGAACCGCTTCCGCTTCCGCGAAAGATTCTTTGGCAGTTTACAAGAAACGTTGACAATCCAAAGAAACAGCAGGGATTTCTCCTTATGGTGCACGGAAGAAATGATGAGGTCGCGCTCTATACGGAAGTTGATCCGACAACGCTCACCGCCCTCAACAGAAACGATGATTTTGAGGGCTATTATGTTGGTTTGGATAAATTGGCGAAAGAAATTATCAGAGCTGTTTCCAAAATAGAGCGGCTTTCAATGAAACATGGGCATAGGATTTGTCAGCGGATTATTGAAAAAAACGGGGAGTTTATTTCCGCGTTTTGCGATTTGGGGCTGGCCAAGGCGGTTAATGAGGAATGGAAAAGCGCGCAGATTGCGCACCCTCAGCGCGGGCGCGGGATAATAAATCCCGCAAAGTGCGCCGCGACTTACGGGCACATTGCGGATCAAAATGACGAGCGATGGTTTTTTCACTTCGATGAAGTGAGGGATTCAGAGGCCCAGGCAATTTTAAAAGATGGGGCAAGAAGAAGCGATTGCCGGCCTTTTTATGTAAGTTTCTTGCCAGCCGATAAGGACAGTCGGCCGCAACATCTTCCGCCGCTTCAAACCAGGGGCAGAGTTGCCCTTGCGGTTCTTCCAGCATAAAACCCGACCAAATGGTCGGGTCTTTTTTATTTTATCGGCTATGTTCTATCTTAGGCGCGTTCTACATATTCTCCAGTTTCGGTATTTACGATAATCATCTCGCCCTCTTTGATAAAAAGAGGGGCGCGGATTTTGATGCCATTTTCCAGCGTTACTTCTTTGGTAACATTGCCGGAGGCGGTGTCGCCTTTTACTCCCGGCGGCGCTTCAACTACTTTAAGCGTGACTTTGCGCGGGACTTCAATTGTGATCGGCGCGCCTTCGTGCAGAAGCACGAGCGCGTCCGAGCCATCTTTCAAGTATACGCCCTTTTCACCCAAAAGTTCTTCGGAAATAGTGACTTGTTCGTAGCTTGCCGGATCCATAAAATGGAAGCCCTCGTTATCTTTATACAAAAATTGCATTTTCCGTTTGTCAACTTCAACGATATCAACAGCTTCGCCAGATTTGAAAGTGACTTCCATCACCTTTCCGCTTTCCAGGGCTTTCATTTTAGTGCGGTAAAAGGCGCTGCCCTTGCCGGGATTTACAAAAGTAAAATCCGTGACAACATAAAGTTGCCCGTTATAATTTAAAACCGCGTCTTTTTTGATGTCAGCGGATGTGGGCATATTTATCAGTTACGAGTTTGCGAGTTACGAGTTTAAAAGATAACTCGCTAAACTCGTCACTCGTCATTAAATAATAATTAATGATGAAAAAGTTCTTTTGCCGGAAAGAAGAGTACGTTATTTATATCTTTTTGATTTGTGAGCAACATTACCAAGCGATCAATTCCGAGCGCGATTCCGCCGCAGGGATTTTTTATTTCACTAAGCGCGGCAAGCAATTCTTCATCAATTGGATATATTTTTCGGCCGGATTGTTTGCGCAGTTCTTGCTCTTTTAAGAACCTTCTTTCTTGTTCTTTGGCGTCTAAAAGTTCACTGAAAGCATTGGCAATTTCCAGCCCGCCGATATATAGTTCAAATCTTTCCGCTAGTTCGGGATTATCGTTTTTGCGTTTTGCCAACGCCGCCAGTTCGGCCGGATAATCGTAGATAAAAATTGGAAGATTCTTCGGCAATTTGTCCTCAACCTCATTTAAAAATAGCCTGAAAAAAATAGAATCGTACGGCTCATCATTTTCTACTCGGTATCCTTTCTTTTTTGCCGCCCGTCTTATTCCGCCATCGGAAAGGTTGCTTACGCCGGCATAATTTTTCATTGCCTGTGTTACAGTCAGGCGATGCCAGCGTCCCGAAAGATCGATCTCTGTTCCCTGATAAGCAATCATTGTCGGCAATCCGAGTTTTTTAATTATGAATTTAATGAGCGCTTCGGTGTCCTTCATTATATCCAGATAATCGGCGCTTTGTCTATACCATTCAAGGATGGTGAATTCCGGATTGTGTATCCCGCCTAGACTCTCGTTGTTCCTGAAGGCCTTGGTGAGTTGGAAAATTTTTTGATAGCCGGCGGCGAGAATTTTTTTCATCGCGTATTCCGGAGAGGTGACCAGGGCCGCTGGAATTTTTTTTCCGCGGTCGTCATGGAGTTCGGTTTCAAAAACATCCAAGTAGGGCTCCTGTCCCGGAAGCGCTACAACTTCCGGCGTTTCCACTTCCAAAAAACCGGTATTCCAAAAAAATTCACGGATCGCGCGGATAATTTTTGCCCGCTTGATAAAAAGATTTTTGTCCAGTTGGCTATTTTTTATGCGTTTCCAATTTTTTGAGTTCATAGCCAATAGTTCATAGCCAATAGAACAAGTAGACGCCCAGGCGGGCGTCTATAGACTTCGAACTATTGGCTATTGGCTGTGCGCTGAAATTATTTAACCACAAACGGCATTAAACCCATCACGCGCGCGTTTTTAATCGCCCGGGAAAGTTTTCGCTGGTGCCAGGCGCAGACACCGCTGCGTTTGCGCGGAGCGATTTTGCCATAAGATGAAATAAAACGTCGTAGCACCTGCGTATCTTTATAATCGATCTCTTGAATATCATTTACGCAAAAGTAGCAATTTTTATTGGATGATCGAGCTTTCGTTATTGTCATAAAAAGATTTATAGCGTAGATGCGCGCGGAGAGCGCCTACCTAAATTTTGACTTTTGATTTTTGAGTTTTGAATTAAAATGGTATATCCTCAACCTTAATTTCTTCGCTTTCTGGCTCAACTGGCCGTTCAATTACCGGGATTGCCTCTGCTATCGCCGCTTCCTGCACTCTGCTTCCTGCAATCTGCTTTCCGCTGTCTGCTACCTGCTGGCCGACAGCTGATGGCTGATGGCTGTTAGCCGCATTCGCCGGTGCGCGATCTAAAAGAATCATATTTTCTGCAACAATTTCGGTGCGATAACGTTTTACGCCATCCTGCCCCTCCCAATCACGAGTTTGAAGTCGGCCCTCAACGTATGTTTTGCGGCCCTTCCCCAGATATTGAGCGCAAATTTCTCCGAGTTTGCCCCAAGCAACAATGTTGTGAAATTCAACCTTTTCTTGTTTGTTGCCGGCGGCATCAGTCCAATTAAAATTTGTGGCAATTGAAAAAGTGGTGACAGTTTTTCCGTTCGGCGTAGTTCTTGTTTCCGGATCGCGGACAACATTGCCGATAATCATTGCTTTGTTTAGATTCATAATTTTGATTTCAGCCTTTGGCTCTCGGTCTTCAGCGCAGTTGACGAAACAACCGAAGTCCGATAGCTGATAGTTGATTACACGATATCTCCTTCCAAAATTTCTTCAAGTTTTTTATCCAGTTCTTCTATAGTCATTTTTGGCTTTTCCGGTGCCGGGGCTGGAGCCGGCGTCGGAGCGTGGCGTTTTTCCTCGCGTTTGGCGCGGAATTCGGATGAAATCTCGCTCATTTCTTTGAGAGCGGCAACGGCGGTAAGCGCTTTTTTGGAGTCGGCGCGATAAATTGCCGAGCGCAAAATTTCCAGATTCATTTTGAGATAAGTTTGAAATTTTTTCAGAGCTTCTGTCTCGGCTTCCAGCGATACAAGTATGTAATACCCATAATGCTGATGTTTGATCGGGTATGCTAATTTTAGCTTTCCGGCTTGGGTGGTGTTTAAAATATTTATACCAGTAGTTTTCATTTCCTCGGTAAGATTGTTAATAACGCCGCCGATTTCCTCATCAGTGTATTTTGTCGGCAATATGTATAGTAATTCGTATTTGGTCATAATAATCATTTTTAGCATTGACCCTATGTTAACATAAGTTAGAAAAGTGCGCAAGGGGCCGTATTCTGTTCCGCACCTTGTCTCTGTTTTGAGCCGCGCCATTATTTTGGTATAATAAAAACGAACGAATTTGCAGAGAGTTTTCGTATTTAATTAAAATGTTCCAAACTGATTACAAAAAAATTTTTAACGCCTTGAAAGACGCGGGTTATGAAATTTATGCCCCGGTAAAAACGCCAGATGGTATTTATGTTAAGGCGATCGAGAGCGAAAAAGACGCGGATTATTCCGGCAAATTTCCGGCCGATTCATGGAAGCAGCTGATTTATCCTTCTGCAGAGGTTGTTTTTAGAGCAAAAAATGACAAACTGGCTGCGGTAAAGACAAAACATCCGCGCGTCGCATTTTGGGGAATTAATGTCGTGGACTTGAAGGCGCTTCAGCTATTTGATCTGATATTCAAAAACTATCCTTTCTATATAGAAAGGAGAAAAAGTATTTTTATAATGGGATTTTCGGCGAAGCCCCTAGTTGAATATCAAAATTTTAGTTTTGAAATCCACAGTGATATTTTGGAACGTTTAAATTACGATCTTTTTATCTTAAAGAGGGGCACGGGCTTAAAGCTTTATTCCGCGTCAGCCACGGCCGATCGCCTGCTTAAAGCGGCAGGAACGAAAGCCGATGTTTTAGCGCACCCACAAGAGCCGATACAGGAAGATAGGCGTGTCGCGGCACTCAAAAAATTGGTTGAGAGCTCGCAGAGTCATCCGGTTTGGCAAGCATTGAACGAACGCTGTATCGCCTGCGGAAAGTGTTCCATTGTTTGCCCGACTTGTTATTGTTTTGATTTGATTGATACTGTGCACACTAATGAAGCGGAGCGCAAGCGCGTTTGGGGCGATTGTTTTTATTCGGAATTTACGCGCATCGCCGGTAATTATATTTTTTTAAAGAATCCGAGTGAAAAATTATTTTTTTGGTATACGCATAAATTTTCCCGTATTCCAGAACATTTAAAATTTCCCGGCTGCGTCGGCTGCCGCCGATGTTACGAGGTTTGTCCGGTGTTTATTGATATTGAAGAAACATTGGCTGATTTAAAAACTGACAAGGCGGAAAAATCTACGAGGTAGTATTTTATGTCATTCCCCCGATGGCCATCGGGGGAATCCAGAATAATGAAATGGATCCCCGATCGAGTCGGGGATGACAAAATGTATGAATAATCCCTTCCAAACAAAACCGACGACGATTGTTAATATCAAAGATGAAACACAAGACGTCCGTCTTTTTCGGTTGGCGGGCCGGGTTGATTTTGAGCACGGCCAGTTTATGATGGTGGGAATTCCGGGATTCGGCGAGGCACCGTTTGATATCTGTTCGGATAATCGTCAAAAAAAATATTTTGAGGTATGTATCCGAAAAGTTGGGGGGTTAACCGAAAAGATTTTCACCCTTGAACGTGGCAACAAACTTTGGATTCGCGGTCCATATGGGCACAGCTTTCCGCCACTCGCCAAACTTCCCACAAAAAATTTGCTGATGCTTGGCGGGGGCACGGGCTTTATAACCCTGCGTTCAATTGTTAGAGAATTCATTCGCGATCATCGGCTTGGGGCAACTGACGTTCAAATATATTATGGCGCGCGCGACTGGAGTTGTCTTTTGTTTAAAGATGAATATGAAGAATGGCGTAAGCGTGTTAAGCTTGAATTGGTTTTGGAGAAGAAAGAGGGAGACCAGGCATGCGATCTTGGGCTTATCACCGATCTTTTTACAATAAAGCCACCAAAAAATAAGGATCTTACAGTAATTATGTGCGGTCCGCCGGTAATGTATAAATTTGTTTTGCAAAAAATTAAAGCCCTCGACGTGCCGGATGAAAATATCTTTTTATCAATGGAACGAAGGATGTTTTGCGGACAAGGCGTGTGTGAACACTGCGGCATCGGGCCAAAATATGTTTGCAAAGACGGTCCGGTTTTCACCTACGCGGAAGCGAAATTACTGCCGGGAGCGCTGTAGTAGACTTCGGTCTTCAGACTTCAGACTTCGTTCAATAGCCAATGCCGAAGTCCGCAGTCCGATCGCTGAAGTCAGATTTATGTGTCTAACACATCCGACCCAAATCAAAAAAATCTCCGGCGCAATGGCGATCACCGACAAAGATGTCAAAGTGGATATCTCGCTGATTAAGAATCCACGGATCGGCGATTGGATTTTAACCGAGGCCGATTTGGGGATTGAAAAAATATCCGCCAAAGAGGCGAAAGAAACATTAAAATTAACCGCCTCACTTCTCACCTCTGTTTGGCAAAGAGAGGACATGAGCTAATATGAAAAACAAAGGAGTCTATTTCGCACTTTTAACCTCTCTTGTGAGTGGCATTTCGGTTTTTTTCAATAAATTCGCGACTGCCGAATTCAAGGATCCTTATGTTTTTACGGCCCTGAAGAATGTCGGCGTCGCCTTTCTCTTTCTCGGAATTATCGCCATCCCGAAGTTTTGGAAAGAGCTAAAATCCCTTGGTAAAAAAGATTGGGCAAATTTAATAATCATTGCGGTGGTTGGCGGCAGCATCCCCTTCCTACTGTTCTTCAAAGGGTTGACAATGACCTCGGCTGTCAATGCCGCCTTTATCCACAAAACCTTGTTTATCTGGGTCGGAATCTTAGCCGTCTTTTTTCTCAAAGAAAAATTCGGGCGACTGCAATGGCTCGCTTTTGCCTTGCTTTTTGGCGGCAATTTACTTTTAGGCGGTCTAAAGTCGTGGAGGATTGGAACTGGCGAGGTGATGATTTTTGGCGCCACGCTTTTGTGGTCAATTGAATATATTTTTGCCAAACGCGCGCTTAAAAAAATATCTTCGGAGCTTGTCGCCTGGGGACGGATGTTTTTGGGCGCCATTATTTTAGTGGGATTCATTATCGTCGGCGGCCGTGGTGCGGGGCTACTGCTGACCGCGCATCAAATCAGTTGGCTGGTTATCTCCAACGTTTTACTGTTTGGATACGTTGTTTTCTGGTACAAGGCATTGAAGTATGAAAATGCCTCGGTGGTGACAGCATATCTTGTACCAGCGTCACTTATCACAACAATCCTAAACAGTATTTTTGTAAGCCGCCAATTTTCATTACAAGCCGCTGGAGCAGGGATTTTGTTTCTTACCGCCCTTGCCCTGCTTTATCTTGGCCGTCCCAAAACCGCCTATGAGCTTACCGTCGCAAAAAAAACAATCTGACTTAATTTTTGCCGCGCAATTTTCTTTTAAACCAAACAAATTGCAATATTGCGGGCCGGATAAAAACAAAGAGCTTTTCGAGTATCTTCAAAATTCAATTACCGACCGAGGACTTGAAGCAATAATGAAAAAATTTGAGACACTCTACCCATACCTTCGGCTCATTGCCAAAAGCAATAAGATCGATGATCCGTTCAACCATAAAGTTGTTGAGGCCTACTGGATTGGCAATGAACTTTTGGAAAATGTGCAAAGATCGCGATTGTACTATTGTCTCTTGGACGATCTTGCGCTTAGGAAAAAACTTCCCGCTAAAGAAATCTCCACCATCTGTAGAAAGATTCCGGCCGGCGCCAATGCGCATCATTCCTTTCATGTTTTTAACATTTGGCAGCGAACCGGACACATTGAGCATCCCCACACCCTAACGACAATGGATGAATGCCGCATTGGCTGGGGACAGGTGCGGGCAATAGAAAAAAAAACTGCCGTGGTTTTATATGAACCGTTAATTTACAAAAACCACGAGTTAGCATTGGGCGAGCCGACTTCCAAAGATATTGAACTTGATATCAAGGCGACCGCAAAAATCGGCGACTGGGTTTCGTTTCATTGGAGTTCATTTTGCGGCGTGCTCACGCTGACTCAGCTCAAAAATATCATCAACTGGACAACGCTTAACTTACAATTGGCCAACCAAAAAAATGACTAAAAAACCCACAATCGCCATTTATTCCCTCACTTGTTGTGACGGCTGCGAATTCGCCATCTTGGATATTCCGGAAAAACTCTTAGAGTTATTAAAACATGCGGAAATAAAACGCTGGCGGCTTTTAGATGAAAAGTGCCCGCCGCCGGATGAAACTTATGATATTTGTTTTGTGGAAGGGAGCGCGATCACGAAAGAAAATTTGGAATTGTTGAAAAATCTCCGCGAACGCTCCAAATTTTTATGCGTTTTAGGGAATTGCGCCGAATTTGGCGGTATCCATCGCATCAAAAATTGGCACGACAAAGAACAATTATGCAAATATGTTTATAAATATGCCGAGACGATCGAAAATCCGAAGATTCAGAATATCGAAGAAATGGTTAAGTTTGATTTTGTCATTCCGGCATGTCCCGTAAGCGGTGAGGAGTTTTATAGAATCGTAAACGAAATGCTCGCCGGCAAAAAGCCGAAAATTGAACTTCGTCCAATCTGCTATGAATGCCAAACCCGTGGCTATGAATGCATTTTGCAAAAAGGCCAAATTTGCCTCGGGCCTCTCACGATAGGCGGCTGCTCCGCCGTTTGCCTTGGGAGCAAAATGCCCTGTTGGAGTTGCCGCGGACCGCTCCCGGAAGTCAAACTCCGCCCGGATGCCTATAAAAATTTGATGAAATTTTTATCGGAACGGCATTCAAAAGATGAGATTGACAAGGCAATGGAGGTATTTGGAATGAAGGACGAATACCTAAAACTCTCACAACAATAAATGTCCACGAATTACGAATATATTACGAAACTACGAATCAACGAATAAAAATTCGTGAATTCGTTGTATATTCGTAATTCGTGCACAATCTTATGAAGATAGAACTTAACCATCTCTCCAAAACTGAAGGCCGTGGCAGTTTTAAGGGTTCGCTTTTGGAAGGACAAATCACCGAAGCCAAAATGATTTCCAATGAAGGCGCACGGTTGGTTGAGGGCATGCTCCTCGGTCGAAATTTTGCCGATGCGCCCGTTATTACCGCGAGAATTTGTGGTATTTGCCCAGTCGTTCATGTCCTCACTGCGACTAAGGCGATGGAGGCGGCAATGGATATTAAGGTTAGCGCGCAAACAATTAAGATGCGCGAACTTTTGGAGCGCGCGCAGATTGTTCATAGCCACGGGCTTCATCTTTTTTTCCTCTCGCTGCCCGATTTTGTAAACATAGACAACAGTCTTCGGCTTATAAAACAATTTCCTTGCGAGGCGCAGGCGGCGATCAAGGTCCGCGAATTCGGGACAAAAATCGTTAAAGCCGTTGGCGGCCGCATTGTCCATCCTTTGCGCGCAGAAATCGGCGGTTTTAAGGTTTTGCCGGATAAATCCGAGCTCGAAAGAATCATGGAAATTTATGATGAAACACTGAAGGCCGCCCAGACCGTCGTCAAAGTTTTTCAAAAATTAAAATTTCCGGAATTTAGCCGCAAGACTGATTATTTTTCGCTTCAAAATAAAAAAGATTATGCCGTCATAGACGGCGATATCGCGAGTTGGAGCGGCAAAAAGATAAAACCCGCCGAATTTTTAGCGCATGTGGAGGAGCTCCACGAGATGAATGAGGTGGTCAAGCGCACCCGCTGGAATAAAAAGGCGTTTATGGTCGGCGCGCTCGCGCGACTGCATAATAATTATGTCAAGCTTTCGCCGGAAGCGAAAAAGGCGTGGAAAGGATTCGGCATAAAGTTGCCCACATGGAATACAACTTATAATATCGCGGCGCAGGCTGTGGAACTAATCCATTCGGTGGAAAAATGCGGGGAGATTTTGGAGGAACTTATAAAAATGCCATTCGGGCCGGCAAAAAATCACTATCACATCAGGGCTGGCAAGGGCGTGGGCGCGGTGGAAGCTCCCCGGGGCACGCTTTATCATTATTACGAGATTGATGATCGTGGGAGGATTTTAAATTGTAATATTATTACCCCGACCGCGCAATTCTTGAACAATCTAGAAGAAGATTTGCGCGCTTATCTACCAGAGGCTGCTGGGCTTCCTGATGCTGAACGCGACTGCCGGCTAAAAATTTTGATTCGCGCGTATGATCCGTGTTTCAGCTGCGCCACTCATTAGTAGCAAGTAGTATGTAGTAAGTATTAAGCAATTTATACTTACTACTTGCTACCAGCTACTTGCTACATAATATGCATGATGTCCACGCGGCTGACGCAATTCTAAAAGTTGTTCTCGCTGAAGCCAAAAAGAATAAACTCAAAAAAGTGAATACCATCACGATTGAGCTCGGGAGTATTATTGAGCACGGTGAAGAAATAAATCCATCCAATCTCAAATTCAATCTAAAAATGCTCGGCGAAGGCACTCTGGCAGAAGGCGCGCTAATAGAAATTAAAAAAACCGCAGGGCACATATGGAAACTGGTGTCGATTGATGGGGAGTAAACAAAAAACCCCGCCCGCCAATTTTCCCCCATTCTAAGCGACCGCTTAAAATAGGGGAAACCAAAAATCCCCGCCGAATTGGCGGGGATTTTTGGTGCGCCCAGGAGGAATCGAACCTCCAACCTTATCCTTAAGAGGGATCCGCTCTGCCAGTTGAGCTATGGGCGCAAAATTATCTGATTGTGTTAAAATTGTAGCACAAATCTTCAGTTTTGGCAATCCATTCCGCATTCTTGACAGTTTGATGGTCGGCAGGTAATCTTGAGGCAAGTTCTTTTATAACGTGTTGCGGAGGTTAAGGTGACGAAGCTGCTTAGATGGTTAAGCAATGAGGCGCATGGGCGAACGATGGTTATTCTTATACTCGTTGGCACTATCGCGGATTTGGCATACTCTTTTATTGCATCCTTTGTGATGAATTTTTTGGGCATTATCCCCGACCGGCCAGTTGGTAATTTAGGCATTGAAATTTTAAATTGGTATTTTTTGCCGACCATTTTGTTTCGGGCTACCATTGAGGAGTTAATTTTTCGTTTCCCTCTTTCATGCGCTGTCATAACTTGGGGTGTTTCAAAAAAAGTGCTTGGGGCGGCGCTTGTTTCATCCCTTATTTTTGGATTTTTGCATGGCGGGTGTACAAATTTCGGCTTTATTTATGAAGGCGTCCACCACATTTTTCTTCAAGGTGTCGGCGGACTATTTTATTGTCTTCTTTATCTAAAGTGCGGCGGATTGAACAAAAGATTTTTAAAGCCGATAGTTGTCACGACAATAGCTCATGCTACATACAACAGCGCAGTAGCTTTGATTGTTCTTTGCTTCGGTAGCAGATATATGTAAATCATCCCAGAAATATGGGATGATTTTTGATTCTTTTTAATTTATACTTATATAATCTTGATTCGTGACCCTATCTTCTATTTTTTGGCTTTTTGAGCCACTTCAAAAATTCCTTGAGCGGCATCGTATTCACGACGTCGGATTTGCGGGTCCAGCCGGCGCGGGCCAGGGCCACGCCGAGGTTTAAAAATTCCAGATGCTCGGGCGCGTGGGCGTCGGTGTCGATTGATAATTTCACGCCGGCTTTGACCGCCATCCGCACATGCTCAGCGTTCAAATCCATTCGGTCCGGGAAGGCATCAATTTCCAGCACCGTGCCGGTGGCTTTGGCGGCGGCAACAATTTTTGTCATATCAACTTTATATGGCTCGCGGCGATTTAAAAGCCGGCCGGTGGGATGAAAAATAATGTCTACATTGGGATTTTTCATCGCGCGGATGATGCGTTCGGTCATTTCTGCTTCTGGTAGATTAAAATTGGTGTGTATCGCTGCGCCGACGACATCTAATTTTGCCAGCGCTTCATCGGGAATGTCCAATGTTCCGTCTTTTAAGATATTCACTTCTGCACTCTTAAGAATTTTGAATTTTGAATTTTGAATTTTGAATTCAGTGTTTAATTTCTCAATTTCTCGTCCTTGTTTTTCCAATCCTTTTTCGTCTAACCCTCCGGTCATCGCAAGTGCTTTAGTATGGTCGGTAATAGCGATATATTCTAGCCCTAATTTTTTGGCATAGAGCGCCATTTCGCGGATTGATTTCGCGCCATCGGTCCAATTTGTCGTAGTCTGCAGATCGCCGCGCACCGAATTGTATGGAATCAGCTTCGGCAATTTATGCGCGAGCGCCGCTTCTACCTCGCCGGTATCGGTGCGGAGCTCCGGCGGCATCAAATCCATCCCCAAATGTGTATAGATTTCTTTCTCTGTTTTACAGGCCGCGTTTTTTTTACCCTGAAACAATCCATATTCATTAAGTTTGTATCCTTTTTTGATTGCGATTGTTCGCACATGGACATTGTGTTGCTTATCGCCGGTAAAATATTGCACGGCTGCGCCGAAACTCTCATCCGGCACGACTTTGAGGTCCGCGTCCAATCCAATTTTGAGACGAACCGAGGCCCGTCCCTCACCGCGCGCGTAAATTGATTGCACCTCGGGCATCGTGACGAAATAATCAACCACGGCTTTCGGCTTTGCCGTTGTTACCAAAATATCAATGTCGCCAATAGTTTCTTTCCGGCGGCGGATGGAGCCGCAGATAACCGCATGGCGCACGCCCGCAACTTTTCCGAGTCGCGCCTCAATATCTTCCGCGAGCGGGAGGATATAACCGAGCGGGATTCGGCCAGCGGATTTTCGCATAAACTCAATCCCGCGCAAGATATTGGCTTCGGTTTTTTCGCCCAGATGCGGGATATTCCTGATTTTTCCGGCTTGCGCCGCTCGTTCCAAATTTTTCAGATTTTTAATGCCCAATTTTTTATATAAAAGCAAAATCGTTTTTGGTCCCAGCCCTTCAATTCCGCCGAGCTCGTCTAAATTAAAGGGATATTTTTTTTTCAGTCGTTTGTATTCTGGAAAAAGTTTGCCCGTTATTAAAAAAATAAGATGACCGGCGATTGCCGGCCCGACGCCCGAAATATCTTCCAACGCTTTTTCCCCGCCGCGTTTCCAAATGTCCTTTACTTCTTCGCGAAGCGAGGCAATGGCCTCGGCCGCTTTTTCATAAGCCTGAGGCTTAAACGCCACATTCTCCATCCCATAGTAGATAGACATGGCGTTTAGGATTTTTGAGATTTCGAGATTTGTCATAATAATTGCAGATTTTGGGTTGCAGAATGCGGATTGATTTTTGTTTCGTTGTTTTTTATGTTTCTATGATCTATTGATTTATTGCCAAGCTTACATGCCAATTTAACGTATAAACCGCAAAAAAGAAAAGCCACCACAAAAGTATAACTGCCGCGATCCAATGTTTGGTTTTACCTGTTGTCGGGGGGAGATTAAGATTGCGGTTAAAGAAATTAGTGCGAAGCACCGCGTCGCCGATATAAAGCCAGAGTCCGCCGATTAGAAGCCCTGCCAAAATATCGCTTGGGAAATGCACTCCCAAGTAAAGCCGGCTCCAGCTGATTTCGGCAATCAAGATAGTTGCCGCTCCGATGGCCAAAATTCTTGCCCAATATTTTTTAAAATCACACGAGGCGACCAGCCCCAAAAATCCATAAAAGGCGAGGGCGAGCGCCGCATGTCCGCTTGGGAAAGAGTTTGAATTTTCAAAATAAAAAGGAATCAAACCTCCGGGCCGCGCATGCTCAAAGACCGCCTTTCCTATCAAGACAAAAATACCGGCGCCGATTGTTGCCGTCCAAAGTCCGAGTACCTGCGCCTCTTTTTTATAAAACCATAAAATAACCGAGACGACTACGGCCAAAGAAAAGACAATAACTTCATCACCGAGCGCAGTGAACCACAAAAACAGATAGATCCACTCATTGCTTCGCGTCGCCCACAGCGAATACCAGATATCGAGTTTATCCAGCAGGCCGCCGTATTTAACCAAAACGATTTCAAGCGCGGCGAATATCGGAAACGCAATCGCGAGACCGATCAAGAATGGGCGATTTTTTTGAAAAAAGTGTTTAATCATATAAAAAGGGTTACTTTCATTAAAATTATACCATTAAAGCGATTTTTTCGGAAACAAAATCGGGACGCGATCTCGTCCCGATTTGTCTAAACTGATTTCTCTTTAAAAAAGTCTTTTTAGCCAGCCAAATAAGCTGAAGACGTTATTTTCCTGTTCAATCGCCGTTTTTACTTCATTGATGATATTTTGCAGCTTCATTATCTGCTGGTTGAAATTCGGTTTGTCTTGCGGCTCTGCTTTTGTTTCCAGCTCTTGGAGTTTTAGCAGGCGTTCTTCTTGGCGCGTTAATTTTTTTCGAGCCGCGTCTAATTTTTTATCATTAGCGCCAACGATAAATTTCCAAAAAGATGAACGGTTGCGCGCTTCCGCAAGATTATTTTCTGCCGTGTCTTGGTCTTCTTTGGCATTTTGGATAACCTGTTTCAGTTCTTGGCCGATACCGCCGGCGCGTGACGATGAGGCCATATTTAAAAATTCCTGCACGGCATTAGCGATAGCGCTGCGGCGCATAAGCGCGCGTTCACTCGGTCCCGCGTTTTCAGTCGTCTCGGTGTCATTTTCTTCTTCCAAATCGATCTTGTTTTTAATCGCCGCGTCAATTGATTTTACTTTTTGTTCCGCTTCTTCGCGTGCCTCAATAGATGTTGTTGATCGGCGCTCGACAGCATTATCGCGATCATCTTTTTGGGCAAGCGCTTCGTTAGCGAATAAAATTAAGATAAGGCCAAGAGAAATGAATAATATTTTTTTCGGCATAAATTTAACATTTAATTATTAGCTTTCTTTTAGCAATGAGGTTATTGGGATAGTTTTTTATTCAGCTTGCTAAACCAGTAGATGTATAGAATTTCTAAAACGCCGACAGTGTTTACAACCAAAAGCGCGATAAACCAAATTTTGTTGCACTTTCTGGCCGCGATCCAAAGCGCCCAACCCTTCCAAAAAACGCTCCAAATCATAAGTAGTGGCATTATAAACCACATGGCGCCAAGCTATCCAGGCGCCCCGACTCCGCCCCAGTTTCCATAAAAATATTGCATCATATTTTTTTGAGTTAGTTTATTATGCTATTATTTTAGCATAATTATAGATATCTATCAAAAATCATCACTTTGTGGTGATGATTTTTGGAGCGGGTAACGGGAGTCGGACCCGTATCTTATCCTTGGCAAGGACACATAATAGCCGCTATACGATACCCGCAGAATCCCATTATGGTGGGCGATAGAGG
>Ga0233420_10000593_pt1 | contig 15111 bp, 15 predicted proteins | sample Watercolumn_Mata_4_FD_183009 | JGI IMG/M metagenome (GOLD analysis project Ga0233420, IMG submission 183009) | Freshwater microbial communities from Lake Matano, South Sulawesi, Indonesia - Watercolumn_Matano_2014_102_MG | ecosystem: Environmental > Aquatic > Freshwater > Lake | place...
CGTATTGCGGAGGCGAGGTGTCTACGGCTTTCGCTCGCACCCCCCTTCCACGCAATATCTACGACACCACAAATGTATCATGGTCAAGGAGTTTTGGCAAGAAGAAATTCAAACTAAACTAAAAAATTAGTTTCTAGGGTCTGCTGCATCTGCAGCGATATCAGCATCAGGCTCTTCATCACGAGTGTGAGCAGGGTTTGCAATAGCAACGGGACTAGGAGCAGAAACTGCAGGATTAGCTGCTCGCACTTGTTCTAAAATTCTTTCAGCTACTTCTGCGGGAACAGAAGTTTCTTGAACTATCACATTTGCTACCTGAACTCTTCCCGGTGCGTAAACGGTAATTTCCCCATCGGCTCTTGGGCTAAGAGAACAAGTAGGATGAACTTCATATCCAGTCAATCCTTCCTGTCCTAATCTAGCGTTTACAACTTGATTTGCCTCCATGGTTACAGCCATTGGTCTTGATGCCGGTGCCATAAAATAAATAGATTAATAAACTAAAGGAAACCGATCGTACTTTCTGAAACAATAATTGTCAATAAAACCAAAAAAGTACAAGATTTTCAGATTTGACTTTTGAGGGATCGCTAGTAAACTTGCAGGCAACCTATTCAAATTTATGGCGTCGTCGTTACAAGACAGCTTCAAAAAACTAAAGGAAAAAGTGCTTGAGAAAAGACCTGTTTTAAGGGAAATTCTCAACAAGCGCGGAGATAAAAATCTTTTTGATTACGCCAAAGAATATATCAGTGTAAATCTAAATAATCCTATTCGCTTCAGACAAGATGAGCTTATTAGTACTTTCAAAGAAGAAGTTGCAAAAAGACTAGGAGATGAAGTTGCTGAAGGGGCGGCCCGTCAACTCGAAAATTATTACTTTGTTTCGACCACAGACCATCACGGCCCGCTTCTCCATCCTTTCTTCATCAATGGTAATTTGGCTGAGGCCGCCCCTTACTTCGAAATGGCCGATCCACTTCTCAAGTATGTTGTAGTTTTACCTTGTGCAAATATTTCCTTAAATAATTCTTCTTATCCTCGTGGAATCCTCTTCAATAGTTGTAAAAATGGTGTGATAAAAACTCATCGTATTCCATTTTTCCCGGCTAACATGCGTCTTTGTCCAGTTTACAATTTTCGCCCATATACCAAGGAGGACATTGATAGAGCAAGACAGCTTTTGAGAGCTGAAGTCGCTGATAACGATCTTCCTCAAGAGGAAGCTGATAGAGTATCTCAAATTATTGATGAAATTTATGACCAGCCGGAGATTTACGCTTGCGACAATTATTCCGACCAAGTAACTAAAACCAATTTCAAAATTTGGAAAAAATTCTTTGGGCAATCTGTCGACAAATCTCCCGATTTAATTTATATCGAACAAGAAGCGGTAGTTGCTAGATTACTAATCAAATATCACATTCACGGGGATTCTACGATCACTCATGTTCTTTTTGATAATAATTATGACAATCTTGTAGAACAGTATTTTGATGATATCCAAGGAGCCTTTTCAAAGAAATCCAAATATGGAACCTATTTATTCTGGGCTTTACCAAAGGGCGCCAAATATCGTATTCAACTTTGGAAAGAAGGAAATAAACTGGTTTCTGAAGATCGTTCTTATGAAATAGAGCTTACTCCTGAAAAGATTGAAGAAGCGCTTGCTAAAAAAGAATTGATCCCGAGCATGATGCTTACTTTTATAGTTCTTTCTTTTTACTACGGACTAAAATGTTTGGGAGGGTTCAGTCAGGTAAATTATCTGACATTTATGAAAAATGCCTATATTAAAATGCAAACCGAAAGAGGAAATTATCGCAGTATTGAAGTCTGTGCTAGAGCACAAACTAAAGAAATTGGTGGAGATTTTACCATTACTTTCATCAAAGGTCCGAATGGCGAAATGTTGCCAGCGACAGGTATTGATTTGATCCTTTATGGCGATGATAAAACTTGGCCAACTCTCATGGAAGAATCAAAAACTATCGGCTTAGACGAAGCAATTAGTCCAATGATGCCGGAATTCTATAGCATTCTTTATCCAGAGGTAGAGCGCGATCCTGAGCTTTCAGCTATCACTTCTACAGATATTACAAAACTCATCAAATTAGATAGCAAAATTAAAGCTTGTTGTGAAATTCGCAATCACACCGCTTAATATTTTAAATTTCAACCAGCTTTCTGTTATAATTCAACTCGTAATTTTTTAATCTCAATTCTATGAAAAAGTTTTTTGCAGCATTTTTTTTATCAATGCTCTTTTCAGTAACTTTAATCAATACAGCTTTTGCTGAAATTTTATTATTTGTGGGGGAAGGATGTCCTCATTGCGAGAATGTCGAAAAATATATGCAAGAAAACAACGTGCTTGGAAGACTTCCTGTAAGAGTTTACGAAGTATGGAATCATCCAGAAAACCAGCCTCTATACCTCCAGAAAGCCAAGGAAGTAGGATATACGGGACAAGGAGTGCCTTTAATGGTAGACGGTACTCATTATGAGATTGGAGATTATCCCATCATTGGTTATTTTTCGGATCTAATGGAAAATCAATCAGAAACTATTACCTCTAAATTAGAAGAGGATGCAGAACTGGTCACTCCTGAAGAAGTCTCTCCAGAAATTGCCGAAGGCGAAAAAACTATGTCCAAAGATGACTCAGAAGAACTAAACGAAATCATAGAAGAGAAAACAGCCGATGGTGAAAAATCAGAATTAAAAGATCCATCAACTCTTTATGACGCTGCTAACGGAGTAAAAGAAGAAGATAAAAATGTTTTTGAAGAAGTGAAAACCACGGATGACCTACTAAAATCTCCTCTATTCTATGCGATAGCAGGATTCGTAATCGTGGACATTATTATCGCGCTCTACATCGTCAAAAAAAGAACTGGCAAAGAAGAATAATCGCTAGGGTTAGCAGCTATTTATTCAAAAGGAATTTCGATTTCTTCCCCATTCAAAGGTCTGTAAACGTCATCATATCCGTTTTGGAATAAAGCATCGGTAAATGCTTCCCTTTGTTTATCCTCACCATGGACAAGATAAATAGTTTTCAGCTTTTTAATTCTGCCAATATATTCCAATAAATCACTGCGATCAGCATGTGCAGAGAATGCATCCATTACAAAGATATCAGCTTTGACATCATGAGGCTCTCCGAAGATATTTACACGTTTCTCACCATTTACTAATTTTCTTCCTAGAGTATTTGCAGCCTGATATCCGATAATCAAAACTGTATTTCTACGATCTTCAATATTATTTCTCAAATGATGCAAAATCCTACCATGTTCACACATTCCTGATGCGGAAATGATGATCATTGGGCCTTTCTTATCATTCAAACTTTTGGATTCATCAACACTAGTCGTATACTTTAATCTCTCAAATCCAAAAGGGTCATCACCTTCACTCAAGAATTTTTCATAAGTTTCGTTATCGAAACATTCTTTATTAGCTCTGAAAACTTCAGTCACATTAGTTGATAAAGGACTGTCTACATAAATAGGAATTTCTGGAATAGATTTATTTTTATGAAGAATATTTAGATAATAAACAACTTCTTGAGCGCGTTCCAATGCGAAAGAAGGTATAATTAATTTTCCTCCTTTTTTGCAAACATCATTCACAATCACTGCCAAATCTTGCTCAATAGTCTGTAGAGCAGCATGTAACCGATTTCCATAAGTACACTCACTAATCAAGATGTCAGTCTCCGGGATAGGTTGAGGATCGCGCAATAAAGGCAATCCGCGTCTTCCCAAGTCTCCTGTAAAACAAACTCTTAAATGTTTTTTCCTTTTCTTGTCGTAGAAAATAATATGAATCAACGCTGATCCCAAAATATGTCCCGCGTCATAAAATGAAACCACCATCCCATCGGTTACTGAAAAACTTTCTTCATAATTTACAGCATGAAAACATTGCAAAGTTTTCTCGGCATCGGCAGCTCCATAGATAGGTCCTCGTTCTTCAGTCTTATTTAAAGGATTTTCGGTTGCAAGCTTCCCCCGTTTCTTTTTGTTTTTCTCTTTTAACCATTCGACTTCCCTTTCTTGGATATAAGCACTATCCATCAACATATAATTACAAAGATCACGAGTTGCATTAGTACAATAAATTGGCCCGCTATAACCCTGTTTTATCAGCACCGGCAAGGCTCCACTATGATCAATATGAGCATGAGAAAGAATCACGGCATCAAGCTCTTTTGGCTTAAATAAAAACTTTGTATTTCTCTCAAATTCTTCTTCTCTCTTTCCTTGGAACATTCCACAATCAAGTAGAATTTTTTTCCCGTTGAAAGTAATCAAATGCCTGGAACCGGTAACGTCTCCCCCTGCCGCACCAGCAAATTTTATTTTCATAAATTCATTTTATCATTTTTTATTATAGAATCCAAACTTTTGGCCTAAGTAAAATTTTTTAATTTGCCTCAGCAACTACCACTCCATTTCGAATCTCGGCAATAGTATTTTCATCGTATTTTCCATAACCAATAAATTTTTCAATCCACTTCGTTTTGGCATCTCCTTCCATCAAGTAAGGCTGAGAAAGAGTGCTTGCCATAGGGAATAACTCTACTTTTGTAACTAAATCTTCATCGTCTTTGGTCAGTATGATTTTTATACCTAATTCCTCTTGAGTATCTCGTGACCAATACTGATCAAATACAAAATTTCCTAAAGAATAGAAAATAAATTTTCCATTATATTCTTCAAAACTTTGTACCACATGAGGATGATGACCGATGATAAAATCTGCTCCAGCATCAATAAAAGTATGGCCTAGCTTTACTTGAATTTCATCACTTGGAATGTGTTTGTATTCATATCCCCAGTGGATTGAAACAATCAAGTAATCAACTTCTTCGCTTACTTTTCTCACCAACTCAATAGCTTTCATTTTATCCAGTGGATAAATCACATCATTAAAACAAACAAACGCATAAGTTATCTCACCATCCTTACCATAATGTACGCTGTTTTGAGCAGCCTCTTTCGAATCGCCGCACCATCCCAAGCCCGCTTCTTCCAGTGCCTGGATCGTAGTATCTCTGCCTTCTGGTTTCTGATCTAAAGCATGATTATTGGCAATCGACAAAATATCGAATCCATATTTTTTCAAGAACTCGGCAGTATCCGTGTGAAACCCAAAAACCATTGCAGTCTGATTCTTATATCCCTGCCCTTTTATAGGCCCTTCGAGGTTTGCAAAAACTAAATCTGTATCACCAAAAAATGGATTTTCATCCATGTCTATTTTGGCAAAAACATATTCCTTCCCATATTTATCCATTAAAGTTCTGACATATCGTCCCAACATCACATCTCCAAAAGCCATAATCGTGAAAGATCCATCATCTTCGGTTTTCACCTCTTCGGGTTGAATCAAGGTCTCATTTTTAGTGTTTTGAATTTTTACAGCGGCTTCTTCGTTTACAATGATCTCCTGTTTAATGGTTGGCTTACTGATCATGTCCACTAAAACCGTAGTAGATGAAATTTCTCCTTCATTAATCTTAAACAGCAAAACTCCAGTCAGTACAAGCCCTGCATAGATCGAAAGATTTTTCATGCAAAAAATTACAAAATATCTTTTAGATATCCAACAATTTGTTCAATCCTCCAGTAGCTTCCAAAGCCTTCAAATCATCGCCACTACCGATATGATGTCCGTTGATAAATACTTGTGGGGTATCCGTTCTTCCACCTGATTTTGTTTCCATTTCTGTTTGTAAAGCCGGATCAGCATCGATTACAAATTCTTCATATACTACACCTTTCCCAGTCAAGAATTCTTTGCATTCTTTTGAATAAGGACAATAAGTTTTTGTGTAAAGAACTACATTAGCCATTATATTTTTGTTATTAAATTACAGGTTTATCACTCATTATGATACTCCTTCTTAAGCATAATACAAAATCCTCGATAAATTTGTTCTAGCAAAAATAGGCGAATCATTTGGTGAGTAAAAGTCATTGTCGAAAATGATAGGATTAAATTAGCACGATCTTTTACAGCTTGAGAAAGACCATAAGGTCCTCCAATAACAAATGTTACCGTAAGTCCCTCATTTTTTAATTTTTGTAAGAGCTTGGAAAATTCCACAGAAGAATATTCTTTACCTCTTTCATCTAATGCCACCAAAAAATCATCACTATCCACCTTTGCTAAAATTTCTTCACTTTCTTCGGCAACAGCTCGTTCTTTAGTAAAAGTCTTGGAAACACTAAGTTCTTTTAATGTAACAATCTCAAGATCTGCAAATCCTTTCAATCTTTTTAGAAATTCATTCACCGCTTCTTCGATATATTTGTCTTTATTTTTCCCAATTTGAATAATTCTAATTTTCATAAGCCTATTTTATGATAAAATCGTAACAATGAAAAACGAGAAAATTGCTATATACACTGACGGAAGTTGTTTGGGAAATCCTGGACCAGGCGGTTGGGGAGTGGTTATTCGTCATGGAGAAGAGGAAATAAAGCTTTCCGGAGGAGAAAAAGATACGACCAATAATCGTATGGAAATGATGGCGATTATCGAAGCTTTAAAATGGGTCAACACCAAATCCGGCATCAAAAAAGAAGATTTAAATACCGTAGAAATCGAAATTTTCAGCGATTCGAATTTATTGATACAGAGTTTGAATTTAGGATGGAAACGAAAAGCCAATCTCGATCTTTGGGAAAAACTAGATAAACAACGTGGCTGGCTAAAAATCAAATGGACCTGGGTAAAAGCCCATGCCACCAACAAATACAACAATCTAGTCGACAAACTAGCCTTTGCAGCAGCTACGAAAATTCAAAAAGGGAAATGACATAAAGCTAGTGATCGTCAGGATACTTACTACACAACTAACAGTTTTTAAAAAGGTGTTCTTACTTCAATCTCTGCTCAAGAGCTTCTTTACTTTGGAATCCAACAGCCATATTTACAACTTGTCCGTCCTTGAAGAACAATAAAGTTGGAATACTTTGAACTGCAAACTTAGCAGCCATATTTGGAGATTCATCCACATTGCATTTTCCTATTTTCCATTGGCCTTCATATTGAGTAGCTAACTCCTCGATGATTGGAGCCATCATTCTGCAAGGGCCACACCAATCAGCATAAAAATCCACAAGGACTGGAATTTTGCTTTTTAAAACCTCTTCTTCGAAGTTGTCATCTGTAAACTTAAACTCAGCCATAATCTTTTGGGTTAAACTATAAACGCCTGATAATTCTATCCAATTTAAAAATTATTGCAACTTTGCTTTAGCAAAGAGCTCATCAGCTTGTTTTTGGAAATCTTGAATTGTGCTGGCGGCAATTTTGCCAACAAAAGATTTTCGCAAAATTCGAAGGTATGGCAGTTTGCGAATGGCATATTGATAAGGAGAATGTTTAAGTTCTCTTTTATCTTTATAGCAAGGATCTTTTGCAAAATTTAAAACCACCAAAGCTTGATTCAATTCCCGAATCTTATCTTCATATTTCTCGGAAGGAACACCTTGTTCCATAATAATTTTATAGAATAACATTTCACAAGGACGGCTTGCTTCAGCGTTTTTGCCGCCTTCAATCCATCTTGGTAGAATTGAAAATCCAACCAGATTTTTATCAGGCATCACGAAAATCAACCATCTGATAAAACTTCCTTTTACAGCTTCATCCCGAGTTAACCCAAAGAAAATATAAGAGTCATCACTTGGCTTAAACCCTGCGGACATATCTTTCAAATTACTATTCTCAAAAATAAATTCCTCAACGCGAATAGCCAAATCTTTATCCATTTTCTTGATTTCCTTCAGGCTCACCGCTTTCCCGTTTTTAACTCTATAAGCCAATTTCAACAAGACTCCGGCGTGAAATTCCTGGAAGGCTATTTTTAATCCATCATTCACAATAGTTTCATACATTCCACCAAGTAACATATCCATTTTTTCTTGGAAAAATTCATAATCATTTCCAAGCTGAGAAACGGTTATCGTGCTTCCATCATCTGTTACAATTTTTAAGGAATAATCCAATTCATCGAACTCATAAAAACTTACAAAATCAAAATTAATCGCAAAGGCATCCTGAATTTCCGGCACGAGAACCAAGCTTTTTTCAAATAATTTTATTTTTGCATGCCCTTTATTTATCAGTTTATTGAATTTACTTAGCCTTTCAAAATTACCTTCAAACTCAGCTCTTAATTTTCCGCCCTTCATAAACAAAGCATCCATTAAAAATTCATTGCGAGCTTTATATATGTCGATCAGTAGCTGATCAAAAAGATTTCCAGAATCAGTCAAAATATATTTTTCTTTATTGAAAGTAATAAAGATAATTTTTTCATCTTTATAATAGAATTCTTTTAATTCAGAAAAGTTAATTAACTCTCCTTTATCCCCGGCGCCTTTTCCTTTTAATCTAAATCCTTTTCCGTAAATAATAATTTCGCCTTCCTTGTCGATAACAACTTTATTGGAAAAGTTCGACTTTTGGTATCTCAGATTATAAGAAACCTCCATGTTTATAAATTATGAAAATTCATTACTAGAAAGCGAGGCTAACCAAAACCGCTCTCGCTCCCAAAATTAAAGTATGATAATGAACTAATGCGACTCTAAACGAAAACATGTTTTTTGTAAAGAGGAATGTCGCTTATTTAAGCCCAAGAGAATTGATAGTCAGTCTTAAAAATGATATAATTCTCTGAAATATTCGTATTAAAAGAATAGAATAAACTAATAATTTTTCATGAAAAATTTACATAGATTTTTAGCAATAGCTACTCTGACTATTTTTACAACTTCACAAGCTTTTGCCGCAGGCATCAGTATTATTTCTCGTTCCGGATGGAAGGCGGACGAATCTTTACGCTATTTGGAGAACAATGATAAAGAGATAGGAACCAGTGATGAAGATAAGGATTTTTATGATGAAAAAAATAAAAATTATAAAAAAGTAGTAACTAAAAACAGTAAAGGTAAAGAATATAAATGGCCGCTGCAATACACTAAAAAAGTTGAGAGATTTATAATTCATCACACGGCTTCTTCTAATGATCCAAAAGATCCAATGGCTTCGATTCGTAGTATTTATTACTATCATGCAATTACTCGCGGGTGGGGAGACATAGGATACAATTATATTATCGACCAGAATGGTAAAGTTTATGAGGGTCGAGCGGGAGGGGCTGGAATCATTGGAGGACACGCCTGGGGAGCAAATAACGGCTCTATTGGAATAGCTTTATTGGGAAATTTCGAAGAGAAAAAACCTTCTAAAAAAGCAATCAATGCTTTAGCTGAATTAATTAGTAAAAAATCAAAAGAATTCAATATTGATCCAAAAGGACATTCTATGCTCAACGGAGTAAAGGAACCCAATGTAATGGGGCATAGAGACGCCGGTAAAACCGCTTGTCCTGGAGATTATCTTTATGAACAATTACCGGCGATCCGTAAACTTGCCGCCAAAACTTACGATCAAAAAGAAAAGTTCAAAAAAGATTATGATTTTGAAGAAAATTCAGATCTTTATTTCTTGGAACTAAATCCCGGAGAAACAAAAGAAGTGACTGTTAAATTTGAAAATGTTGGAAAAGTGACTTGGGATAGTAATACATATATCTTAGTAGATTCAAATCCGGCTTTTGATAAAGTAATTTCTTTCCCTGAAAAAGTTGAATATTCTTTAGCGAAAGTAAAAGAAAAATCAGTAAAACCGGGAGCAACCGGAACATTTACTTTTAAAGTAAAAGGCGATACAAAACCTGACACCGTAGAGATGAAAATCGCGATTATGGCAAACGGGAAAACTAAAATTGCCAATTATTTTAGATTGCCAGTGGTATTAAATCAGAGCGAATTCAAATATCAATTAGTGGAAAGTAATTTCCCTCCGGCAACAATGCAGCCCGGAGAAGCTTTTGAAGGATATGTGAAATTAAAAAACACCGGTAACGCTACTTGGAATAAAGCAGGAACAAACGTTGTTTTCTTAGCCACTGATCGTGAAAGAACCAGGAATAGCTTATTTGTGACACCTCCCGGTAAAAAACTAGGAGTACTGCAAGAAATATCAGTAAAACCCGGAGAAACAGGAACTTTTACAATGTCGCTAAAAGCGCCTATGACCAAAGGATTGTATAAAGAATATTTTACTCCGGTAGTTGATTGGACTACCTACATGACAGATATGGGAATGAATTTTGAAACTCTTGTTGGAGCTGACACTTTTGGAGGAGAAGTCATTTCTCAATCTACAACAAAAAGATGGCAAAGAGGGGAATCTTATAACATGTGGATCAATCTTCGTAATATGGGAGCCACAACTTGGACTAGCAAAGATATTCAATTAATCTTCACCAAAGAAGAGGATCTAAAAGTTTCAAACGCTAAAATGATTAACGAATCACTTGGTCCAGGAAAAACAGGCCGAATTCAATTTACCGTAACAGTTGATCCAAATGATACTCTCGGTAAAAAAGCATTGTTGATTCGTCCAATGATTGACGGAAATTACATTATAGCCACTCCTATTAAATTTGAGTATACCACTGTTATCACAGATGGAAGTGACATCGATAAAAGAAGGAAAATAATGGTTGATAATAATGGGAACCCAATTGACGGAGGATCAACGAATACAACCAAAACAACCACTACAAAAACGACAACGACCAAAACTAAGACCACTTCTAGTTCCAAAGTTAAAGAGGGAAATGGTACAGAAGGGGATATTCGCATCAAATTAACATTTTCTGGCAGTCCGGAAATCACAGCAAGTGGAGATTATGAAGTAAAAAGTGGTAGCACTTCTGTTGGAGAATTCACAAAAAATGACATTGTAAAAGTCGAAAACTCTGACGGTAAATATAAAATTACGGCAGGGAGCAAAACTTATACAAAATCTGGTCCAATTAGATTTATACCTGCCGATGGATCAATTTTAAAAGTAAATAATTTCACTAGAACTGATAATGAATTTAGGGAAATTTTGGAAGTAAATATAGTTGATGATGAACTCGTTCTAATCAATGAGCTGGGGCTTGAAAACTACATGAAAGGCCTAGCTGAAGAACCAAATGATGCCAATGCGGAAATGATTAAAACAATTGCTGTAGCAGCTAGATCGTATGCCAAATATTACATGGATAAAGCCGCAAAATTTCCAGGGAAACCATACAATTTAGAGGATAGCCCAGTCACTTCACAAAAATATTTGGGATACACTTTTGAAAAACGAGCACCAAATGTCGTGAAAGCAGTCGAGGCGACAAAAGGACAAATGGTCACATATAAAGGAGCCCTTGTGAAAACTCCATATTTTAGTAAAAGCGACGGAACTTTTACCAAGAGCTATAAATCTGTTTGGGGTGGATCAGAAGTTCCTTATCTTGTGCCTGTAGATGATTCGTATTGTAAATCAACAGCGTTTGCAGGACATGGAGTTGGCCTTTCAGGCTGTGGAGCAGCCGCTATGGCCGATAAAGGTTTTAAATATGTTGAGATTTTAAAATACTATTACACTGGAGTAGAAGTTACGGATTTCTACTAAAATTTGAAAAAATAAAAATAAAAAACAAAAATATATGATGAAGCCACTACCTGTAGAAGAATCTCAATGTCGCTGCAAACATTCTGACGTAATCGCTCTTATCAAAAAACGCCTTTCCCTAAAGGAAATATCGCGTGATGAAAAAATTGTGGACAAAACTTGTTACAAAATGATCCGTTATATCCAAAACGGTAAAAACTTTTCACTCGATGAAATTAAAGATCTTTTGAATGGACTGGAACTCTCTTCGATTGCCATCCAAAAAAGAAAGAAAAATATCGTTGAAAGGGCGAGTAGAAAAGTTGCTAGAAAGAAAAGATAAAATAGGGTATAAAGTAGCCATGGGAAAACTGACTTTGGCTATCAATACGGCTTCTTCGCAAACTTCCATCGCTTTATTTGAAGGCGAAAATTTGTTGACCGAAAAATCTTGGACCAGCAAAAATGATGAAGCCGAAAAAATAATGCCGGCAATCAAAAAACTTTTGAAAAAAAATAAATTTTCCGAAATCGGGAAAGTAATAGTAGTAAAAGGTCCGGGGTCTTTTACCGGCTTACGCATTGGAGTCACCGTTGCCAATACGATTTCCTATTTGAATAAATGTGAGATTTTTGGGATCGATACCTGTGAATATTTATGGGCCTTGTTGGAAGATTCCCAGCTTGAAAATTTAGAGCTAAAAAATCTCGCTCTTCTGGTCTTCGCGGGAAGTAAGGGTGTATACGTAAGCCAAAATATCGAGCCTGCTACGAAAGCGAGTTTGGTAAATATTCCCGATTTAACAGACTATTTAAAGGCGCATGGAATTACCAAATTTTTCGGTGATATTTCTAAGGAACAAAAAAATATTTTAGAAGAATTTGAATATTTGGAAATTAAAAAATCATTTGGCGAAATCATGCAAAAAATTCTTGCAAAGATCGGACAAGGAATTTTGAAACCGGTTCCGATTGTCGAACCGATTTACGTAAAAAAACCTGCCATCACCGAGAGTAAAAAGAATATATTTGCGTAGATTCTCTAAATAATTACAAAAATGTTATACATCGTATCAACTCCCATCGGTAATCTTGAAGACGTGACTCTAAGGGCTTTGCGAACGCTAAAAGAAGTAGACACCATCGCGGCAGAAGATACTCGTCATGTACAAATTTTGCTAAAAAAATATGAAATAAAAACTCCAACTTTGAGTTTTCATTCATACAGTGGAGATATGAAATTGGAAAAATTAATTGCGATGTTGAAAGAGGGGAAAAATATTGCACTTGTCTCTGACGCGGGAACTCCTGGCATTTCTGACCCTGCTTATTCTTTGATCAAAAGAGCGATTGAAGAAGGGATCCAAATCTCTCCAATTCCCGGAGCCTCAAGTCTGCTTGCGGCTGTCGTAATGAGTGAACTCGCCATGCATCAATTTCTATATCTTGGCTTTCTGCCATTAAAAAAAGGTCGTCAGACTTTATTGAAATCTCTCGCGGAAGAAGAAAGAACAATCGTAATTTTCGAATCTCCACATCGAGTTTTGCGCACTCTCACGGATCTTCTCCAATACCTCGGCGATCGTGAAATTGCAGTCTGTCGTGAAATTACCAAAATATATGAAGAAACTCTTCGCATGAAAATTTCAGAGGCTTTAGAACATTTCAAAAAGAAGAATCCTAAGGGGGAATTTGTGTTGGTGGTAGAAGGGAGAAAATAGCGCTCTTGCCAAGAGTGCTAGAATTCTGGTATAATAATAAGCGAGATAAAAATAAAAAAATGTCTTTGAAGACTATTACAAAATCATTCAAGAAATTTATCCATAAGAAAGGAGCCACTCTTATCCTTGGGTTGGGTCTTTCCGCTTTGTTGATAGTTTTTGCAGTCGGAGTGGGAATGGTTGTAAGAAACACTACTACCAATATCAAAACTTTCAAAAATCAATGGCAAGCTCAATTGATGGCTGAAAGTGTAAAAGAAAAAATGTTGTTTATGGCAAGCACGGGTGAAGCCGGATTCTCAATGGAAAATGATGGAGACGATGGTTGTAAAGCGACAATTATTGATACAATATACGATGTTTATTCTTCTTCAGCAGATTATTCAGATTCAGGAAATGGTATCCCTCCCGCAGGTTCTGGAGATTCGCCTTCAGGATTTCCAAAAAATCCACCAGGGGGCGCATGGCCAAAGTTTCCCAAAGGTCAAGGAGGAGCAGATAAACCTCCGCCAGAGGATGAGGGATCTTCATCAGAATCTTCCCTGCTTGGTAATAACAAATGTTCAATTGCAGGAAAAGGAGACGAGCCGGTATTTAAATCTGATGAAACATGGTGGTTTACCGTTCCCAAAGCCAACACCGGTGATGCTGGCGTAGGATGTAGTCCACTTAGGAAATTTACCAGTGTCCCTAATTTAATAAATTATTATAACAATAATACTTTCGCTGGATCCGCAAATGAGAATCCAAGTGCACTTTTTTTCAGCAACAATCCATTAAACCATCCTTGTAATTGGGGAAAATTAAGATTTGGGAGTAACACGAATTCCAGAGTAGTTGTTCCCCTATATCATGCAGCAAAAAGATCAATAGATCCATCGGGAGCAATAGATCCAGAGGGGCCACTAGATCAATTTGACCTAGATAAGAATGGGGTAATAAATCCAAACGAACAGCGTGCAGTCGGAACAAATAAAGATGGGCCATCGGTAGTAAAACCATTAGAAACTCTCCAGATTCGCATTCGTCCACCATGCAAACCAATTAATCTAAGACCTGATTGTTTGCTAGAGAATGCCGCTGGTAACAAAACTAACCAAATCGATACAGACAATTTAAGATGTATATATGAAGATGTTTGTATTGAAGACGACAGATATGAATTGAGCCCGGATTATCAATTTAAGACCATAGCCTTATGGCAGATTTCTGGAGAGTGCACAGGAGAGACTCTAGGCCCAGGTGGTGAGATCAAAGATTTCACGGAAACATGTGCGATGATACCGAGTGATGCTAAATTTAATGGTGCACCTTCTGATGGAGTAAATTCCGAAATCTACGGAAAACTTTTCGATAATGACAATAAAACAGCAGAAATTAAGCAAGACGCATCTGGCAAAATAGCTTATTATAAGCATATAGAAGATGATTTTAGAAGCATCTTAAATTTTATAACTATTCAAGATGATATCCCGATAGACGAACTAGATAATTCCAAGTACACCTTTATCAATAAACCAATTCTTCAACTCTCCATAATTGTTGATGCATTAAAAGACGTTAATGAGAAAAATATCCCATATCTCGAATATCAAATCGTCACCAATGTTCCAATTTCCAATATTTCCCAGCAATTCAAGACGGAAATAAATTATGAAGGACAATCTTTCCTTCAGAATTATTCTATCGACCAAAAGAAAAATGTGGTCGATTTTGCTCTCCAAGATTAATTCTATGAATAAGTTCAGACAGATCGAAGAGGGTTCGGTAGAATGATACCGATCTCTTAACTTCGTTATCATGTCTAAACGAACCCACACAAATATACACGGCAGTACAGGAGGAGGGAATATCTATT
>Ga0233420_10000594_pt1 | contig 15090 bp, 18 predicted proteins | sample Watercolumn_Mata_4_FD_183009 | JGI IMG/M metagenome (GOLD analysis project Ga0233420, IMG submission 183009) | Freshwater microbial communities from Lake Matano, South Sulawesi, Indonesia - Watercolumn_Matano_2014_102_MG | ecosystem: Environmental > Aquatic > Freshwater > Lake | place...
TCGTTGGAATATAACAAGCGTAAGTCGTCGATTTTGACCCCGGATTTAATCATATAGGTTCGTTCCACGCCCCACCCAAAAGCAAAGCCGGTGTATTTGTCGGTATCTATTTTTCCCGCTTTTAGGACATTTGGGTGAACCATCCCAGCACCTCCAAGCTCAAGCCAACCTTCTTTACAGAGTTTACAGCCCTGCCCGTCCGGCAGGCGGGCTTTTCCCAAGCAAATATCACAAGTGACATCCACTTCAAATGAAGGTTCGGTAAATTGAAAGTGATATGGACGAAGGCGTGATTTGCGGTTTGGGCCAAAAAATTGTTTAACAAAGTAATCAATAGTGCCCTTAAGATGGGTAATATTTATGCCTTCATCAACGACCAAACCTTCAAATTGATGAAACATGACAGTGTGAGAAACGTCGGATTGCCTTCTGTAACATTTACCAATATTAACCATGCGAATGGGGGGATTTTTGACTCTCTCCATTTCTCTGACTTGGCCATTACTGGTATGTGGGGTAAGTACAAGCTTACCCCATTTTTTACTCTCGGGTGAATCAACGAAAAATGTCTCCCAATCGTCGCGAGCCGGGTGACTTTTGGGCATATTAAGAGATTCAAACGCATACCAGTCCCAATCGACCTCGGGATAACGAACACGGATAAAACCAATTTTTTCAAAAATGCTACTTATTTCTTCGATGGCATGAGTGACGGGGTGCAGATGGCCGATGGGAGGTAATTTACCCGGAAGAGATTCGTCAATGTCTTTTTTTAAATTTCGAATTTTAAATTTCGAATTTAAGGCCATTTCAATGGCTGCTTTGGCTTCGTTAAAAACACGGCCGGTTTCACCATCGCGAATCTTGTGGGCGATTTGGGCCAACATCCCCCTTTTACCTAAATAATGAATTCTCAGTCTCTCCAATTCGTCCTGTCCTTCGGCCTGCATAGTCATAGCTAAAGCCTCGTTTTTGATATTCAAAAGCTTATCTTTCATAAATCTATGCGTAATTTATGTAAATGTGTTATAATAACTTCAATTGACGTAAGTCAGTTCGGCATTGGGGGTTGGCCATGAAACTAACCCTCATTTTTTATGCTCTACTAATTCTAACAAAGTATTTTTATTTATTTCTTTTCCTTTTTTCAAAAATCTACCCATTCCTCCCTCAATTCCCCTTCCAAACGCAACCATTGTCAAGAATCTAAAGTATATACTTTGTTCATGTTTTACGGGCAATACAATAAAACAGAATTCTGCCAATTCCGAAATTATTATGACAGATTTATCTTTTCGTTCGCATTGATAAAAAAGTTTATAGTCAATTTCAGCATTGCAGATTTGTTCGACGAGCAACATTCTTCGAGCTCTTCGTAGACTAAATTTACCTTTATACACTCCACCCTCAAGGTATTCATAACAGCAGTAATCAAAATCTTCAGGAAAAATTACCAAATCCAGATTGAGGAATTTGAGCTTTTTACTAGCAAGTTCTTGAAACGACTTCCGCAATTCGTCGATTGATGATGTATTTAAAATTTTAAGTTGTGTGGTTTTGCGCATGTAAGTAATTATAAACTAAAAAACCCGACGTTTGGTCGGGATTGGTTTTAAATGGCAAAAACCTACCCGCTACTGTTGGGTAAATTTAAAGCCGGCTTTTTTAACAATTTCTTTAAAAACTTTGGGTTGGGTGACTGCTAAATCGGCCAAGATTTTACGATCAACTTCAATTTTGTTTTTTTTCAGAGCATCTATAAATTTTGAATAGGATAAGCCCAAAGTTTTGAGGGCGGCATTTATTCTCATAATCCAAACTGATCTTAGATCACGTCTTTTGAGATGGCGTCCGGCAAAAGCATATTGTCCAGCATGAAGAACCGCCTCTTTAGCCACTTTGTACAAACGATTTTTGGTCATCCGATAACCCGACGCCAACTTCAAAATCTTTTTATGTCTTCTTAATCTGGGTGAGGTTACACGCATATCAATCTTTTAATTTTTCTGGCTTTAACACCAGTCATCATTTTAACAACTTTGTGGCGTCTGGCTTGGCTACCTGATTTGTTGTTTCGCAGATGCCGGGAAAAAGCACTGCGGTGAAGAACTTTCCCGGTAGCGGTAATTTTAAACCTTTTATTAACTGACTTGCGAACTTTTTGTTTTGCCATATTATTTTTTCTTGGTTGGGCTGATGGTGGCTATCAACTGTCTACCGACCCACTTAGCTGGTTGGTCGACTACCGAGATATCCGACAAAGCATTAAAGGCCCTGTCCATTATTTGGCCCCCGAATTCTTTCTTGGACAGCTGTCTACCCGTGAACTTTACCGTAACGCGGACTTTGTGTCCATCACTCAGAAATTCTTTGGCTCGATTAATTTTTACTTGAAAATCGTTTTCTGCCATAAATGGGGTCAAACGAATTTCTTTCAGGTCAACTTTTTTCTGTGACGCTTTCGCGGCCTGCTCTTTCTTGGCCAATTGATATTTGAACTTTTTAAAATCAATCAGTTTGACAACGGGAGGATTTGCCATAGGGGCAATTTCCACCGCGTCCACATTTATCTTTTTAGCTTCTTCAAGAGCGGTCTCTTTGGAAACGACACCGAACTGAGTTCCGTCTTCGCGCAACAAACGAACCTCTTTTGCTTGAATTTGGTTGTTTGTACGATATTGGACGGTACTCACCTGCGTTTGATTATATCATCCAACAGCTGATTTTTAAAATCTTCCAGTTTTTTTGTCTGGGTTTCCTTCTGACCTCTTGTTCTAACAGTTACGCTCTGTTGCTCTACTTCTTTGTTACCTGTCACTATGACATAAGGCACTTTTTGCATTTCGGCGTCGCGAACGCGAGCGTTTAGGGGCTCATTTTTGTCGTTTATTTCTACTCTGATGTTCTGCGCTTTAAGCGTTTGTGCGGTTTGAGTAGCGTATTCCTGGTGTTTGTCCGAAACGGGAAGGACTACAACTTGAATCGGTGCCAACCAAGCCGGAAAAACACCGCCATAATGTTCAATTAAAAAGGCAATCACCCGTTCGATAGCACCAATTGAGGAACGATGAATAACAATTGGTTGTTCTTGTTCGCCTTTTTCATTAATATAACTTAACTCAAATCGCTTTGGCATGACAAAGTCGTATTGAACCGTAAAAGCAGTATCTTCTTTGCCGTTTACATTTTTCATTTGAATATCGATTTTTGGTCCATAAAAGGCCGCTTCATCCTTGGCTTCGACAAATCTTGATTTTCTTTCCACTAAAACCTGACGCAAGATGTCCTCTGCATAATCCCAGGCCGCGTCATCTTTGTAGTATTTTTGTGTATTTTCGCGATCTCCAAGAGACAGCCGATAATTGTAGTTTTCTCCCTGTTTTAAACCCATCACTTTAGCCAGTCGGTCGATTAGATCCAAGACTCGATTGATTTCGAATTTGGCTTGATCTTTTTTGGCGATAATATGAGCATCGGCTAAACAAAAAGAACGAACGCGTTGCAGGCCCATCAGTTCGCCCGACTGTTCAAACCGATAAAGCTTAGCCAGTTCTGCATAACGAACAGGTAATTCTTTATAACTATGGGGTCGGGATAAAAATAACTCAAAGTGATGTGGGCATGTCATGGGGCGCAACATAAACTCCTCATCTTCAATCTGAATGGGAGCATACATCGAATCTTTGTAGTACGGATAATGACCAGATTTTTTGTACAAATCTAATTTGGCAATGTCTGGAGTATAGACGTGCAAATAACCATCTTTAATTTCCTCATCAACCACCCAACGTTCTAATTCTCGGCGGACAACTGAGCCTTTCGGTGTCCACAACGGTAGCCCCTTTCCGACTGTGTCAGAAAAAGTAAACAAATCGAGTTCTTTACCTAGTTTTTTATGGTCGTAGTCATTCATATTTGTAAAAACAAAAACCACCTCTTCGTTGCTCCCAGGGTTCCAAGCAACTACTTTGGTGGCTTAATTAGGTTTTGATTAGCGCAGATTGGTGAGTTCTGCAATCAAATAAATTGTGAGTATATTATACTATCAATTTTTTCAGATAGTCAATGTCTTGTTTTCTGGGGCCATCCCCTGCCCCTGGAACTTCAAGAATAAGTGGGATATTGACTAAACGTTTATCGTTTACAAAATTTTTTAAAGTCTCTTTGCCTATTTTTCCCTTTCCTAAATTATCGTGACGATCAACATGTGAGTCAAATTCTGTTTTCGAGTCGTTGAAATGAACAACATTTAAGTACTTGATGCCGATTGCCTTATTAAATTTGTCTAACACTGTTTCTAGAGGGTATCCGGAAGCAAAGGCGTGTTGGGTGTCTAAACATATTCCTATTTTTGACTTATCGCCAAGACGATCGACTATTTGTGCTAGTTCCTCAAATGTTGCCCCGATAGTTCCTGATTGGCCGGCCGCATTTTCCAAAAACAATTTTGTTCCCTTGGGGGTACTATCCAGGGCTTCATTTAAGGCCCGAACTACTTGGTCAATTTTTGCCGGCAGACCTACTCCTTTATGACTACCAATGTGAAGAATCGATCCCATTACCTCCATCTCTCCCGCTAGCTGTTGGTATGAAATTAAGCATTCGAGTCCGGTTCTAAGGTTGGTTTTTGTATCCGAAGCCAGATTAATAAGATACGGTGCATGAAAAAAATGAGATTTTATTGCATATTTTGTCCGGGCTTCTGCATATTTCTCCAAGATGGCTGGTTTGGGATGTTGAAATTTGAGGCTTCGGGGAGAACTGGCAAAAGTCATAAGAGCGCTCCCCCCCATTTTTGCTATTTTTTCAACCCCTTTATCAAAACCACCAGCAATGCTGGTATGCGCCCCGATAAACATCTTGGTATAATTATACCATTAGCCTGGACTCGTAGCTCAGTTGGCTAGAGCGCTTCATTGACATTGAAGAGGTCAGGGGTTCAAGTCCCTTCGGGTCCACCAAAGTTTTATTCTTTATGTAGTGGGTGTTCCACGTCCTAACTAGTTACAAATTCTTTTAAGATATTAAAGTATGTGTTTAAACTTGGAATTTCAAGGTATTCATTGTTTGAATGATGACCAGCACATTTGGGTTTAAACATAATGAGGGGAGTTTTTTTCAGGTTTAAATGTCTGGCGTCGGACGATCCGTAGTCGCGAGTTTTTTGAAGTTTAACATCAAATTTATTTTTAGCTATTGATTTTATTTTTTTAATATAATTATTGGTGAGATTTATTTTGTAACTTTCACCACTAGCTAAAATTTGAAAATCACAGTCGTAACCAAAACAATTACGAACTGTTTTTATAATCGAATTGAGAGAGGACTTGTCCGTAAAACGGATGTCTAAATAAAAACTTGCCAAGTCAGGAATTCGATTCACGACCGACCCTCCCTCAATTTTTGTGAGGCTGCAAGTATTTTTCCATGACTTACGATTGATTATTGGCATTTGTTGACGAAGCTTTTGCCAACCTTTGTTTAGTTTATCAATGGCGTTTACACCTTCCCAAGGCCTAGAAGCATGGGCACTTTTACCCTTGGAGGTAATTTTGATGTGTAGTACGCCCTTAGCGGCGGTGATCAGAGAAAAATTGTCACCCCCGTCGGGGAGAAAGATGATATCGGATTTAAAGTAGCCAAGTTTGTTCAATTTGGATGTCCCGTTAGTTCCACCAATTTCTTCATCGGAAGTAAGAACGACACTTACCCCCTTTTTGTGTAGGTTGGGAACAGAGTTAAGCAGGTGTAAATAGCAGGCCACGGCAAATTTCATGTCCGATGTCCCCCGACCGAAAATTTTACCATCGACTTGCTTGGGATTAAACAAATTATCCGAACCCGGGACAACATCAACATGTGCAGACAAAACCATTTTTACGTTAGTATTCTGAGGGGAAACAATAAGTGAATTATAACCAGAGAAGTTTAAGATTTTTGAGGAAAAGTTAGGGTTTTTAATGTTCGTGATGAACCATCGGTAAAGGTCCAAAACCTCTGGTTGGTGGGCTAGGCCAGACTCGGTTCTGAAGGTTACCAATTTTGTCAGGTATTTAATCAGCATAATGGTTAGCAGTTAAATTGGCAGCATAACTCATGACCTCTTGTATTTCCCGGGAATATTTCCCGGTTGCTAATTGCATTCGCATGTTTTGCCAGCTAAGCTCTCTAAAATCGTCGCCAAACACCTTGCTTCCCAATTCAGCCACTAAAAGGTGTGATAAACAGCCTAACCCATAATCTTTATGATCTTCATTAAAATAGTTGGCCAGGTTATAGACAGTGGGTCTTTTTCCACTTTTTAATAACCATATTCGGATATTTTCGATATCTCCCTGAGAGGTTTCGATGCCTAAGCTGGTTATTTCCCGAACCAAAAAGTCTACATATTTTTCAATATATTCCAAATACGTGATTGTCTTTCCTTGACCATCAATTATGACGGCTTGGGAACCATGGAGAGCCAAGGCGATGCGATTTTGGTGATAACGTTTTTCGTCAGGATTGGCATAAAAGGGTCGAGCTTGTTCCGGAATCTGACTGGCTAGTGAGCTCTTGACTCTGAAATAATGGGAAAGAATGGCCATATCAATGGCAAAGCTCACAACTTGGGTCGTTTCAACTTCGGCCAAGGGATGGGTGCTTGGCATCAAAAATTCGGCAGTCAGTAAAGTCTCTTCGGTTCTTATTCTGCTGTCGCCATGAGATTTGTCATCAGTTATAAGAGCTCGACTGAGAGAGACGGCTGCCCCTTGAGTAAGGTTGTGGTGTATCAGGGCGTTGCAATCTGGGGTTCCCATGGCTAAGTAGGCAGGTTGAAAACCAGCAGTCCCAAATATTAAACGGTTAAGTTGTTTAACTTCTGAAAGTTTTAGAAACGCCTCGTTTTTAAATGGGCCTGAAAAAGTGGCAGCAGCCCTAATTTGACCTATCCCTCCCATAACGTTATTTAAAACAAAAGCATAAAAATTCGGATTTGGATTTGAGACCTTTAAATGAATATGATGTGCTTTTGAACAAAACTCGCCAACCATTTTTCTAGTAAAAGCAATATCACTTAATCCATTTTCAATGGAACTATTATTATCTCCCCCATCTAATAAGCCTAAGGCTTCTCCTGAAACAGTAGTGAACCAGGCGAGAGTTCTTTTGTCTCTTGACAAAAAATTAAAAGCCAGAATATCAATCATGGCTTTGACATAGTTGTCATTTGGAGGATTGGAATCTCTGACCACCGATGCCGAGGAGTCAAAGGTAACTTTTCCCAACCCAGTTTTACCAAGATAAGCGATGATTTGTTGATTTTGGATTGTTGTAATACCATGAACAGTTCCAAAACTAACCTCAGGGGCAACTGGCCGGTTCATTTCCAAAAACTTTGCATCAACCTCGAAGGTGGTATATCCACCATTGTCACCCAAAACGGATCTAAGGTTTTGATGTAATTCGGAACTAGCGACAGTTCCCGTTAATTCAACCTCGGTCTCTGAACCGGCCGTAATTTGGTTTAAATTTGTAATTGGGATGTGTTGGGATACACTCTCCTCTTTAAATCCATTGTAAAGTACGGATGCTTTGTCTAGTTCGCCCGGAGGTGTCACCGGTCTCATGGTTGGGGGTCTAATGACTCCTATTGGCCACCCCTCTTTACTAACCCATAAAGCCGCTGAAGTTAATGGGTCTGCGTTGGCAAAATAACTACCTTCACCCCCAAAACCCTCAAATAATCCCTTGGGGGCCATGACTTTGTGTAAAGAAGGTTTTTCAGGAGTCATTTTTTATAAAATTATCAATAAAGTTAAATAATTTTTTTGCCATCCCCAAGGTGGGATCAATGATAGCCAGTGATCGTTCTTGTTTTTTAATCTCTTTAACAAACAGATTTTTAATAAGCGAAAAATGGGTACAGCCTAGAACCAAGTGATCAGTATTGGCGGGTAAGAATTGAATTATCCTTTTAATTTCCGACTGAATGAGCGAAATTTGTCGATGCTCAATGGCCGTTATTAATCTTTGCTCGGTTGATACCGTAACTTTAATGTTGGGTTGTTTTAGTTGAATTAATTTGGGATATATACCACTGTTAACGGTAAAATAGCTGGCAACGACATGAATATTATTTGTGTGCATCTGAGATAGAGATTCAATCGAGGTTTCAAGGATAGACATAATTCTGGGTGATGAATATCGTCGATAGTCTGACATAAGAACAGTACTTGCGGTATTACAGGCTATTCCGACAATATCACAACCTGAGTTAAGAAAATAATTGATGTTGTTTTTAACTATCTTCTTAAGTTGACATTGAGATTTTGTCCCATACGGAAAGTTCTTTGTGTCTCCGAGATAATTAATAGAGACAAGTTTTGTATATTTTGCCTTGTTCAGATCGGATTTTAACTGTTTCACCACCGATAACCCCCCCGATCCGGAATCGAAAATACCAACCTTAATTTTTTTCATAATACTAAAAAACCTCCCTTTCAGGAGGCATAAAGTAGTTTAATTAATTGAATCTAGCTAATTCCTCCCACATTAGCCAAACCTCTTTCGAGGATAATAAGGCCAATAATGAAAAGGAAATTAAACACTCCGGCCATTATATTATCAATCATATTAGCTTGTCAAACTTTTATTATAAGGTTTCTTGTTAATTGAAACTAATTAAATGGGCTAATTTTTTAACACCTTGGTTTATTTGTTTAATTGAAGGTAGAGAAAATGACAAGCGCAAGCTGTTTGATTTTCCACCTTTAGGATGAAAAATATAACCAGGTACAAAAGCCACACCGTTTTTAATCGCTTTTTGATAAAGAATTTTAGTGTCGATTTTTTTTGGTAAAGTTACCCAAATAAACATCCCCCCGGAAGGAATTGTCCAGGAAACATTTTTAGGCATATATTTTTTGAGAGCCTCCAACATTCTTTGGCACTTCTGGGCATAATATTTGCGAGCTCTCTCTAGATATTTTGGATAACTCTGATGATTTAAAACATAATTGGCGATTTGTTGGGTTAAGCCACTGGTGCATAAATCCATACCAGTTTTGGCTCGGGTCAGTTTTTCAATAATTTCTGGTTTGGCAACAACAACTCCAATTCTCAGTGCCGGACCGACAATTTTGGAAAGAGAAGTAACATAAATAGTGTTGTCAGAGTTAAGTGAGTAGATCGATTTGGGAGGCTTATTGTCAAAATACAATTGACCATAAGGGTCATCCTCTACTACCAATTTTCCACTTTCTAATAATTTTTGTCTAGCAGATGAAGTCATTGTTTCGCCGGATGGATTAGCAAAATTTGGGATAACATAGGCCATTTTGGCCAATTTTAAATTTTGAGTGTACTTGGCCCCATAACTATTAAAAGCATAAAGCGCCACAAAATAAGTAGGATTGGTGACATAAATTTTATCGCCAGGATCAATAAACACTCTGGCAATTAGATCGAGTGCCTGCTGGGAGCCGGAAGTAATAAGAATGTTTTCTGGTTTGACTGAATAGATTTTGGCCAAGGTTTCCCGAAGTGATTTTAGGCCTTGGGTGGGCGAATATTGGAGATTGGGGTTAACCTCGGCCATTGCCTGTTTAATTAGTTGAATTGGCAAGGCTTCGGGAGCGGGGGTGCCGCCAGCAAAAGAAATAATTTCTGGTTTCTCGGTGTGTTTGAGAAGTTCCATGACAGTCGGATCGGCAATAGTTTTAAATCTTTTGGCAAATTTCATAAATATTTTTCCAATTGTATCAATTTTTTATAATCTGAAAATGTTAGCATGTTTGCCTGGGGAGGCAATCCCGCTGTTTTTAATTTGTGCAATGCTTCGTGAGTAGATTTAAGAGCCGTAAACAGTGTGGTTACAGGATAAGCAACTAGCTTATAACCCAGCTGCTCCAATTCCCTTTGGGTCAAAATCGGGGTTTTACCTCCTTCAAGCATATTTATAAGCAGTGGAATTTCGGTGATCAGTTTGGGGATTTTCTCGAGTTGTTCAAGGTTTTCCGGCGCTTCGATAAAAATAATATCCGCACCGGCTTTGATATATGATCGCGCTCTGGCAATCGTAAGGTCAAAACCTTCAACCGCAATGGCGTCGGTTCTGGCGCAAATAGTTAGGTCCGGGTCTGATTGGGCTTGTTTAGCGGTTCTGATTTTGACACACATTTCCTCGCTGGTAATTAATTCCTTGCCTTCCATGTGGCCACATCTTTTTGGGTGCTTTTGATCCTCGACAAATAAACTGGCGACTCCTATGCGCTCATATTCCCGAATGGTCATGGCGATATTTCTTGCGTTTCCATACCCACCATCCGCGTCGGCAAAAACGGGAATATCGACACTCCTGATTATTTTCTCGATAACCGATGTCATGTCCGAGAGTCCCAACAAACCCACATCGGGCAGTCCCCAATTGACTCCGGCAATGGCAAAACCACCCACAGCCATGGCCTGAAAACCAGTCTTTTCTATTTGCTTGGCTGTCAGACAATCATGGGCTACGGGTATTTGAATGCTGCCAGGTTGGTTCAATAATTGTTTAAAAATTTTGGTTTTAGACATATTGGTTTACAACAAAAAAATCCCGCTATTGCGGGATTAGTACACAACTCTTACTAACCCCGCTTACGAGGTAAAGTAAAAGTTGTAAAAATTAATCAGAAACCTCATACTATCCAGTAGATGTTACCATATATCTTTCAGAAGATAAAGTGAATTTTGTGCCCGATCTTTGGGCCTGAGTCCAATAGGCACTTTTACCTTTTTTAGCCGCCCGGGCATTTGAAGAAGCCAACCAGTTTTTGGATTCCTGAATACGCAACCTCATGCCGGAGATGAAAGTCCGTAATGAAGTGAAAAAGTTACGATGGTAAACACCCGGGTTAACTGGGGCTTGCATGGTGGCCACCTGAACTTCTTTGACAAATTCTCCCATGGTCTTGGCGATTTTTTTAATTTCCTCTTGAATCGAAATAATTTGCATCTTATTTTGCTGTTCTTGGCGGAGGATATTTTGTCTTTCTTGCTCTCTTTGTTGAACCAGTTGTGAACCCAACCTATTTTCAGCCCTTTTTTCTCCCATAACCTCGGCCCTTTTTAAATCTGATAGTGAAAAGGACTCGTTTGGAGACAAATCCCCTTTTAGGCCAAAAGAAGATGGGATATCGTCGGTAAACATCTTTTGTCCCTGACCAATGACTTCGGAAACCGTGTTGCGCCCGAGGTCTTTAAAAGCCTCTAAAAAACTGTCGTAGTTTTGAGTTTGGGCTCTCGGCTTACTGGCTTGCATGTTACAGGCCTATTATAACAGACCCATCAAGTAATCCAGAACTTGTCTCCTTTCGGACAACTTTTGTTCCTTTTGAATGTGATTGAGGATAAACTCAACCACCAAATCTTGTTTGGCCTCTAAAGCCAGTTTGATTTTAAATTCCTCAATGGTGACCTTCTTTGATTCCAAGTATTTTCCGATGGTCAAGCCAACTTTGGTAATATTGTCAACCAGGGTTGTTAGGCGGTGATTAGTTTCTTCTTCAATTAAAACTTCTGGAATTATCGCTTTGGCCTTAGAACTCAACAACTCAAGAATAGTCGCAATTTTGTCTTGGTCTTTTTCGAGTTTAATGGCCTTTATTTGTTCAAGATAATCGTTTGGTATTTCGATGCTGGGTAATTCGCAGATAATCGCTTCAAAAATCCAGTCTTCTCCTTCTTTTCCAGATTTGACAGTCAGTTTTGGATAAATTATTGGTTTTAAGTTGTGTGATTTTAGTTGATCCGCGTAAGCATCCGGAAGCAAAATTTGGACAGCTTGTCCATACAGTTTGCTCTTGTCCAGTTTGGATTCGACAATTTCTTTTGGAGCTTTTCCTTTTCTGAAACCGTCGATTTCAGCTGCTTCAATGGCTTTTTTCATTTCTACCTCAAAAGCTCTCTGAATTTTGTCCCAGGAGATAGTAAATGTTAGTTCGATGGTACCGTCGGTCTTTTTGTTCATTATTTTGAAAGAACCACTGTGTTAATAATCCTTTCTTGTGGTTGAATTTTCATCACCGTATCCAATCCCTCAACCACTTGGCCAAAATAAGTATAACCTCTGTTCAAGTGCCCGGCTGGGGATTTTATGATGAAAAACTGGGAGTCGTTGCTAAAGCCTTCTTTGTTGGGTCGACTGGCGACGCCAACTGACCCAATTACTCCAAAATCTCCGTTTGAAATTTCAGTTGGCAGACTGTTGCTTCCTCCGGTTCCATCTCCTAGTGGATCACAGCCTTGAATGACCCAATTTTCTACCCGATGAAAAGTTAACCCGCGACAAAATTCTCGACTAAATTTTTCAAGAAAGTTAGCTACAGTTTTAGGAGCCAGATCAGGTCTTAGTTCAACAACAAACGAACCTTTATCAGTAATAATTTTTACTTTCGGTTTTCCAGAAATACCTTCCGACTCCGCGCTTTTTGGAGATGGTGCAGGTGTAGCTTGGGTCAGGGTACTTTTGCCAATAAGTTTATCTTTGTAAGCATAACTCCACCAGACCCCACCAACAATGATTGCCAAAATAATAATAAAGCTAACGCCAAATTTCATCTTGTGTTTTGGATATTACTCCAACTACTCTCCATTTACTAGTAGCGGTCGGAATTTATACCCGTATGTGATTGGCCCCCTGTCCCCGTCTTTAGAGAGGATTCTGGTTACCATTTCCACCACTTGTCCGATTTTTAAAGTACCATTATCACAGTCTGTTATTTGAGCTGTAACTCTTGGGCCCTCAGCCAGTTCGACAATAGCAATGGTATATGGGGCAAATTCTTCAAACCCTTTCGGGGCATCATAAACAGTTGTGTACGAATAAACTTTTCCTGTACCAGAAAATTGATATTGCTGTTTGGCCGTCTCGGCACAATGGGGGCAAATGTCGCGGGGGGGAAAGATTTTATGTTCACAGGTGTCACACACCTCGCCAATTAGACCATAACGCTGTTTTTGCAACCGCCAATTTCTTGATATTTCCATACTATATTAGACGTATAAAAGAGTGATAACCCACGATTTTGTGGTCTGTGTATAATCATTGGTATTATGGAAAAGGTTATTAAAAAACAAAAGAAGATCAGCTCAAAAACATTTACAATTTGGGACACCTATATTCAGTTTGGAGATAAAGAAGAAACTTGGGAACAAATATCGATAAACGCTGCCGATAAAAGTGTAATGATCCTTCCTCTTACAGACACTGGAAAAATAATTTTTATCAAGAAGTTTTGTCCAGCCAGTAATACATATGAAACTGTGCTTCCGGGAGGAAAGGTGGAAGGTAAATTGTCGGTGATACAATCAGCAAGAAAAGAGTTGATTGAAGAAACGAGTTTTAGATCAAAAAAGTTTGTTAGTTTGGGCTCGTTGCAAATTCTCCCATCATATCTCTGCGCTGAAACTTTTGGTTTTATAGCGACAGATTTACACAAAGACAACTCATTAAAAGGTGATGAGATTGAAGTGCTTAAAGTGATGATACTTTCTTTCAAAGAAGCACTTCGGTTAATAAAGTCAAACAAAATAAATGATGCGAGAACGATTGCCTTGATACTAAAATACTTTACTTTCTTTCATTCCAGGGACGTTTAGCTCCCCCTTCTAAACTATTAAGTCTAGTCTTAAATTCTGGATTGGAGAGATATCTAATTACCCCTTGAGCAACCGCTTTTTTCCACTCTTTGGATCCACAAGCAAGTGAATCTCTTATTTCTCTGGCTCTTGGGGGAGATTGGTCATCGTCGCCAAGATCCACTATAGTCTTGATCCCAAGTAGTCTCGCCGAATCCAATGATCTATCAGAACCTGAAAAGAACATATCAGGCACCTTATCTCCAAAATATCTTCTCAACGATTCAGTTAATGTGGATTCTTTCTCCAGTGGGATTGAATCTACGACCACTTTGAATAATTTGTATTCATCAAGAGTTAATCTAGCAATAATTACAGCTTCGTCTCCCGATAAAAAATTATCTCTGGTTCTTGGTCCTCTCCAATCTGCGATTCCAAGCGTAAGATCTATATCTGGGTGTTGATAAATAATGTTATTTACAATTCCTAAATGTTTTAATGAAAAGGGCTGAAATCGCCCAGGAAAGATTCCTCGCATATTTATTAGACGCTTGAGGAGACAAAAATCCACGCGGTTAGTCCTCAGGAAGTGAAAATTTTGATATCAAAAACTGGGAGATTTAATTTGGGCATAATTGCCAACTTGAGTGGTGTCGGCAAAACGTTGCCGTAACAATCTTAAGTACTCAAGAACCAATTGATTGCGGGCTTTAAGAACCTTGCCTGTTTGGCTGATGGCGTTTTGGCGAGTGCTGGTGGTGTGATATTGAGCAAACTGGCTGCGAGAGGCATATTGTTAATATGCTATGATACATACACAAATGGCTTTTAAAGCCCTCCCTTGAGAAGGGGTAAAAGGGGTAAAAATAGTCGTCTTATTCCAATAATTTGATAAGGCGATTTTTTATTTCTTTTAAATCCCCGAGTTCGATTACTCCTACTTTATAACACAATCTTTTAGCATCTACCGCCAGTTTTATTTGAGAAATAATTGCGGAACTAGTTTTCTCTTTTAGTTTAAAAGGGTAATAATATAAACTATCTTTATGATTTTTAGTTAGAGGAATTCCCCAGAAAATTTCTTTATTAAATTTTTTAAGAATTATCATTGGTCTCATAAATTCGTCACCTCTACCATCTTGTTCAAAACCAAATTTCGTGCTCTCTAAAAAAAGGTCTTACTTTTTCTTCGTGTAGTACAGTTTTCTTTTCATGCCATTTCAGAAAATTTTTCCCCACGTGGGCCGAAGAAGACTCCACCCCTTGCGGAACAGATTCCTAAAACCTGCGTGTATACCAGTTTCACCATCGGCCCCATGAATTCTTATTTTGCTTCGGTTGAGCAACAACGGAATCCGTCCTTACGTGGCAGGCCGGTTGGGATCGGAATTAATTAGACCCGAAGTAAACGGTTTTACCTCAGTCTTTGGGTAATTCAGGAACTTTTTCAAAAACTGGAGGAGTAAATTTTGAAAAAGTTCATGAATT
>Ga0233420_10000595_pt1 | contig 15072 bp, 13 predicted proteins | sample Watercolumn_Mata_4_FD_183009 | JGI IMG/M metagenome (GOLD analysis project Ga0233420, IMG submission 183009) | Freshwater microbial communities from Lake Matano, South Sulawesi, Indonesia - Watercolumn_Matano_2014_102_MG | ecosystem: Environmental > Aquatic > Freshwater > Lake | place...
AGAGCAAAATGAAAAAATAAAAGATTTACAGTCCCAGGTTAAAGAAAATGAACTGGCCATGTCCGACCTTTTGCAGCAATACGCCCAGATAACCGGATCAAAAACTTTTGAAACCCCAGACGGAGTGGTCAAAGATATTATTTATCTGGCTAAATTAGTCTCCCCGGCCAAATAACTTTTCCGCAATTTTTCCCCGAACCGCTCGATGGCATAACGAAGGGCCGTCCGCGGGATTTTGGCATAGTGTTTTTGTAAAAATTCCTCTTCAATTTTTTGCCCACAACGTTTGCCTACCTCCCGCAAGGCCCAACCAACGGCCTTGTGAATTAAATCATGGCTATCACCGAGCAACATCTCGCTTATTTTTAGTGCCTCTTTACTTTCGCCACGAGCAATAAAGGCGAATGTTGAGAGGATGGCAATCCGCCGTTCCCACAAATTTTCCGACCGGGCTAGTTTATATAATATTTTTTTATCCCTGCTTACTAAATACCCACCAACGATTTTTGGCGCCGTCAAATCCACTAAATCCCAATTATTAACATACTTGGTGTTGGCCAGATAAAATTTATAAACTCGATCCTGATCGTTTTTAAACTGCTCGACTAGAATTAACAAGGCACAGAGCCGCTCTTCGTGGTAGCGGCTTTTTATTAAAACAGAAACATCAGCGTCTTTATTTTGTTTTACCACCGCCCGGATCTGGGGAACGGTTATTCCCAAAAATTTATCCCCCTCTCCATATTCCCCCTCCCCTGTCTTAAAAAACCGCGCCAAATTCTTCGCCCTGACCGGATCGGCAAGATTTCGCAATGTCATTGGGCTATAATATACCAGATTTCCAAACTTTCCGGGATCATCTAATGGTAGGATAATTGGCTCTGAACCAATACATCTACGTCCGAATCGTAGTCCCGGAACCACATTCCGACTTGGCGGCCGCTGACGGGTCAGCGGCCGCAACTTCAGCAAGCCCCCACCCACTTTTCCGTTTTTTAGTGTTAGGTCCGAGCCGGATCTTTTTAAGAAATCTTGCCAGTCATGGTGATAGTCTTTGGTCGTGGGTAAGTTTTGGGCTTCCAGAGTAAGTAAAGTATATCTGCGCAGTGGTTCGAGCCAGGAATTTTTGGCAAATTCTTTATTAAAAATCTCTTCTTCCAAATCTTTCTTTTTGGCTAGAAGTTGACCCTTCTTTTTTAGAAATTCTTCTCTAGAAATTGTGCCATCTAAATGGACATCCAAAAGTTTTGTAATTTTGCCATCAACTTCTAGCCTTTCTTTTTCCTTATCTTTGACAAAAATTCCTGTTTGGCTTTTTTGCAATTGTTCTTCCTTTTTAATTTCCTCCAAAAACCACTGCGCCCAGCCGTGCGGAAGAGCAAAAGATTTAATTCTGGCGCGAAGCGCGTTGACAATGACACTTTCTCGGACGAATGGCTGGTAACATTTTTGGTTGGGGTTTTTCTTGGTACACCGGTAGTAAGTAAAAATCTGTGTCCGGTTATGTTTCTTGTAATGTTTGATTTTGTTTTCCGCAGTAATCATGTACCCGCACTCGCCGCACCGCATTAAACCAGTGAAGGGATATTTGTGGTTAACCTTGTGCGGCCAACACCTCCCCACCATAATTTCTTGGCACTTATCCCACAGTTTTTTAGAAACCAACGGCGAATGTTTTCCTTCATGAACTTCCCCACCGTAACGAAAATGGCCGTAGTAAAAAGGGTTGGTCAAAATCATTTTGGTTACACTTTTATGAAACGGTTTACCTCCTCTTGCGCGGATTCCTTTGGTAAACAGAAATTGAGACATAGATTCGAACGTGTAAATACCCTTGGAGTAGAGGGCAAAGAGCTCTTTGACAATTTCCGCTTCATTGGGATCCGGCACGATGGTTTTGGTATTTTTGTCATTTAAATATCCAAGAGGGGCACAACCGGGAAAAATACCATTTCTGATTTTTTCTCTTTGCCCTCTTTTCGTATTTTCGGATAAAGAGTCCACAAAATATTTTGATTGACCAAAAACCATGTTGAGCATTAACATCCCTTGGGGCGTATTTTGAAACCAAACATGGGGAAATTTTAAGTCAAGGAGTTTGCCCGTATCCAATAAATGAATTATTCGGCCGGCATCCACCGCGTTTCGGGCCAACCTGTCCGGATGCCAAGCTAAAATTCCCGTAACCTCACCAGAAGAAATTCTGTCCATCATGGCATTAAAAATTGGCCGGCCGGGTTCTTTGGCCGTTTTGGATTCCGTTAAAATATCCACTACTTCTAACCCAGTTTTAGTGGCAAACTCCTTGACTTCGGTTACTTGCGCAGAGATAGACAAGATCTGTCTCTCCACATCATCTGTAGATTTGCGGGCATACAATATATATTTATTATTCCCTTCCATACACCAAAAGCGGGCAAGCTCGTTTGGACTCAAAATCCAGTAGGACTCTGAACGAAACCTGCCCGTTCTTAGATTTTAATTTCCCTGTCAAACCAGAAATTAAAATTTCCTACTGGCAAAAATTTTGAGTCCAAATTTATAGTAAACAATTTCCACTAAAAAACAATTAGAACAAACTGATATTTTCTAGAGCTTGCCCGTTTTTTGGCTTCTTTGCTTGCCAAAGAAGAAAGGAAAGGTGTTAAGGAAAACCTTGGTTGTCTTTTCCCGATCGCCATCGGGATTAAAACGGAAAAGTGGGTGGGGGCTGGCTGAGGTTGCGGCCGCTGACCCGTCAGCGGCCGCCAAGTCGGAATGTGGTTCAATATTACTCCAAGGCTCGGACTTTTTTCCAAACTAACAAGGACAAGTTTACCGAAACGGATTTAATTTTAAAAGCTAGCAGCAAGGAAAGGGGTTAAAGGGGAAAGGAATTGCTGCTGTTACTTAAAATGTGGCCCCGCTGCGGCGGGGCCTGTTATCTTTACGGCTCGCTTCGCTCGCTGATCCCAAATTCAAATTCACAAAAAAAGCTGGAAAAATTTTCGAAAAGTTTCCTTGTAGATAGTCATTTAACCTAAAATTGGATTGCTGTAAAATAGGATAAATGCAACCACAAAACGACTCATCTAGTGAGGCAGATGCCAGAATTATTGTTGACCGACTTTTAAGAGAAGCAGGTTGGGATATTGAAGATAAAAGTCAAGTTACAACCGAAGAATCTAACAAGGATGGCCGGACGGATTATCTTCTTCTTGATAGTCGCAGTCGACCGTTAGCTGTCGTCGAGACAAAAAGGTTCTCAAGAGACCCCTATACTGCTAAAACCCAAGCTGAAGATTACGCCAAAGAGCTTCAAGCTCCTTTTGTTTTCCTTTCCAACGGCGAAGACACTTATTTTTGGGATTACGCCCAATCTGACGCTAGACTGGTAGACTCTTTTTTCTCCCGCTTTGACATGGAAAGAATTTCTACACTGCGAAAATATCAGAAACCGCTTTCAACCATTCCTATTCCAGAAAGAATTATCTTTCGGGGGAAGGAAATTGACATAAGGCCTTACCAAAGGGAAGTTTTACAGACCGTAGATTCGGCAATACAAGCCAACAAACGCCGCATGTTAATTGAAATGGCTACCGGGACAGGAAAGACATTGGTGGTAGCAATGATGATTAAAAGACTCTTTCAGGCCGGGCTAGTCGAGAGAGTATTGTTTTTAGTTGATCGAATTGAACTAGCTAATCAGGCAAAAGAAACTTTCGACGACTATCTTTCTGACTTTCCGTCGGTCGTTTTATACGGCGGAAAACGAAGCAAAGAAGGACAAATAGTTATTGGTACCTTGGGGACTATTCAATCTCAACTGGATGCTTTTACCAGCGGCTATTTTGACTTGGTAGTTACCGATGAATGTCACAGATCAATTTATAGCGTTTACAAAGCCTTACTTACCCACTTCGACGCGATGCAAATTGGTTTAACGGCTACTCCAAGTAACTTAATTGACCGTAACACCTACGAATTTTTCGACTGCTGGAATCCGTTAACTCGGATGGGGAAACCGACTTACATGTATGGTATTCGCCAAGCAATAAATGATGGTTATTTGGCTCCATACAAAATTTATCACGCCCGGTCAAAAATTTCTCTCGAAGGTGTTAACTGGCAAGGGGAAGATTATAAACCAGAAGACTTGGAACGATTAGTTACTGTCGAAGATCGAAATAGGCTTTTTGTTCAGGAATTTAAAGACAACGAAGAAAAAAGAGGCGGCGACCACCCCAAAAAGACTTTGGTCTTTGCCGTTACCAAAAAACACGCGTCCCAACTGACACGATTTTTCAATGAAGCCTATCAGGAATATAAAGGCCGATACGCCGAGATAATTACCACGGATATTTCCGATCCCCAGCTAGCAATTAAACGGTTCAAGAAAGAATCGCTCCCGGTAATCGCTGTGTCGGTGGGAATGTTGGACACCGGGTTTGACTGCCCTACTGTTGAAAATCTCGTCATGTGTCGCCCCACGAGATCACCAATCTTTTACCAACAAGTCCGGGGGCGAGGAGCACGCCTTTGCCCGGAAATTGATAAAAAATCGTTTCTAATTTATGACTTTGTGGGCAATACGGAATATTTTAACGATGACGGTTACGATCCGTTTGAACAAAAGAAAACAGTCACTCGAAAACCCCAGGAAGAAAAAACGGAAGAAGTGGAAGAACAAAATGATGTTGAATTTGAACATCTTGCTCACGAGTTTGTAACCATTCCTGTCGGTCAGGCCCCGGATGAGTGGGTAGAACGGAAAATGATCGAATTTGGACCGGAAGGAGAAAAGGTTGACTCCAGAGAATACAAAGACAAATTTGCCCAGGAAGTTCGAAAACTGGTGGACACTAACACGATTGTTGGGAAAGTAAAACGGCAGCAGGACATTAGCGACGAAGAAGCCAAAGAGTTAGCCCAAGTGCTCAATCATCCAGAATACTTCTTTAACGAAAACAACTTAAGGCGGGCCTATGATCAGCCGACAGGAAATGTTGTTGACTTTGTTAAAGTCGCCTTGGGGCTCCACAAATTCCCCACCAAAGAAGAAAGAATTGGTAAGACTTTTGATGCCTGGATAATTCAGAAAAACTTCGCGCCGGAACAAGCCAAGGTATTGCGGATGTTGAAAAATCAGTTCCTGGCGGGCAGTAAGGCAGATATTTCCGATTTCAATCGTCCCCCAATTGCCCAATATGGCGGCTTGCAATATGCCGTTAAAACTTTTGGTGAAGACGGATTAAAACAAGTCGTTGATGATTTGCAGCAACAAGTATTTATATGAGCAGAATTACTAAACAAGAATTACAGGGTGTCATTAGCCAAGTTTGCAATAAGTTGTGGGCCGCGGGCCTGACAAACCCCATTACTTATATTGAACAAATCTCTTATCTATTTTTCTTAAAAATGCTGGAAGAATGGGACAATCAAAAACAAAGCGAAGTCAAACTTCTTGGTGACAAGAATGGTTACAAATCGGTCTTCGAAGGTGAGAACGAAAAGTATCGCTGGAGCCAGTGGACACACATTCCAGACAACACCCAAATGTTTAAATTTGTCCGCGATGAAGTTTTCCCTTTTATGGCCAACCTTCCGGGGACAAATGAAAATGTGCGAATTTTCTTTAATGACGCCCGCTTTCAAATTCCCGATGGAGTGGTTTTAAGAGATGTTGTTGATAAGCTTCGCGACATTTCGTTTATCGAGCTGGACGCCGATGTTAAAGGCGATCTTTACGAATATCTTTTAAACCAAATTGAAAGCTCGGCAAAGTTAGGGGCCTTTCGGACTCCCCGCCATATCATTAGAACCATAGTTCAATTAGTTAACCCGCAGATAGGTGAAACTATTCTTGATCCAGCTTGTGGGACGGGCGGTTTTCTTCTTGGAGCTTACGAGTTGATAAAGCTCAATAATTCTGACACCGGAAACATTGAAGAATATGTAAATGGAAACGGTCAGAAGGTTAAAAAGGGCCCCGGTGACAAATTAACCCCGACACAGTGGCAATTTCTCCAAAGCAAGGCTTTAGTTGGTTTTGATGTTGACGCCGCCATGGCAAAAATTGCTACCATGAACTTAATTCTCCATGGCTTAGATAAGTCCCAAATACTAAGGCGCGACTCAATTGCGGGTAGCCTAGATGAGCAAGAAGAGCGGGAATTCGATGTCATTATTTCTAATCCGCCATTTGCCGGAACCATCAATAAAGAGCGCATAAGAAAAAGCCTTCCGGTTCTGGCCACTGATACGACAATTCTCTTTTTAGGACTCATTATTGATGCCCTTCACCAAGGCGGACGAGCGGGGGTAATTGTTAACGAAGGAGTTCTTTTTAACAGGAATAAATCGGCGACAGAAATGAGGCGGTACCTTATGGACAAAAGACATTTAGTAGCGATCGTCTCTTTGCCTGGTGGCGTTTTTCAACCATACGCGGGAGTTAAAACTAGCGTTCTTTTCTTCAACAATGACGGCAAGAAAACTGAAAAGGTTTGGTTCTATGATGTCCGTTTTGATGGATTAGAGCTGTCAACCAAACGGCAACCCACGCCAGATAAAAACGACCTGCCCGATCTTTTAGAAAAGTGGCAGGAGAAATCCGAGACAGAAAGGAGTTGGTATGCAACCAGAGAACAGATAGAGGCCAATGATTTTATCCTCACCGCTTCCGCCTACCGCCCATCTTCTCCAGATGAAACTATCCATCGTGATCCCAAAGAGATTTTTAAGGAGATTGAAGAGTTAAATAAACAGTCTCAAGAACAATTAAAAAAAATAAAGGAATTTATATGAAGAGCTATAAATCTCTACCCATATGGGAAAATCTGAAACGCCAGAAGGAACTAAACGATTATAAAGAAAGCATCGATAAATACTTCAACCTTGTGGAATTTGACCAATACTCGAGAAGCTTAATCGACAGTGAAGAATCTAAAAAGATAAGAACGCTTATTAACAAGCATGATGGATTTATCCAGACTTATTTAATAAGTGCAGGGATGTCGCCAAATGTAACACATACCCCGCCCCCAGCAATAGGTGGTTATATCCAGAACATAAATATGGTTGAAAATCTTTTTAACTTATTTAATTTTGACATTGAACCACAGATCTTGGTTGACACAATCGATAAGGCCATTGGTATTTACGAAAGAGACTTTATACCTTCGGTCATTCGAACGGTGAATCCATTATTTTGGTTAGGAATAATCCTTGAAAGTATTGCATCAATACCTTTCTACCTATTAGGAAGTGTTGGCTTCAATAGGAATAAAATAGAAGGCTCGATTTTTGGAAAAATTACTAAATGGTTGATAAAAATAGTCACTTTGATATTTGGACTTTGGGAAGGCATGGCTAGATTGAAATTGTGGCCCGAGAGCATAGATATCACAAAATTATTTCATAACTATCTTAGGCTAAGATGACTCTCGACATAGAAACATTAAAACAATTAATTCTTGGTCTAGGCTCTATTTCTGGCTTATTGACACTACCTTATGTTGTTATCCAAGCAGCAAAAAAAAGACCACGGTTGAAATTTGACTTCTCTGGGATGAGTGGCAACGGGTTAAAAAAGAATGATGCTATAGGAGACTATTACAGTTTCCAGTTCATGGGGACGATCAAAAATCGCTCATTAATTCCAAACTCCATCTCAAAAATTTACTTAATTGTTTGGGCTGACAACGAAAAGAGAAACTCTGCCTTAAGACTTGGATTTGGTGGAATTCTGTCGGACACAAATGGAAAAAAATTGCCATTACCATTAGAGTTGTCTTCAATGAATGGAAAGAAGGTTCAAGTTAATTTTGAAATTCCAGTAAAAGGAACTTCTGACGAAAGGTTACTAAGTGAAGTTATCCCTGTAGGCAATAGCGGCCAATTTTATCTGCCAAAACATAAATATGAGCTTTGTTTTGAAGATACCGACGAGAATTTTTTCGACCAGCAAGGGAGACTACGGAATTTAGAAGAAATAAATCTCAGGTGGACACTTTCAAATACAATGAAAGATTTACAGGGTGGAAACTTCATCCCATTTTTAAAACATACGTTCTCTATTCAAAAATCTGTAATATTATTTTTCTTAAAAAAGATTAAGTACCGATTGGGCTTATGAGAGACTGGCAAACAAAAAAATTGGGAGACGTGGCTCACTGCCAAGATGGTGACTGGATTCTAAGCGAGAACATGGTTGCCGGCAGTGAAGTTAGACTTATTCAACTCGGAGATGTCGGAGACGGCATTTTTTTAGACAAGACTAAAAAGTATATTTCAGAAGCAAAATGCAGCGAATTAAAGTGTAGCTTGTTGCAAGCGGGAGATATCTTACTTGCAAGGTTGGGTGATCCAATAGGAAAAAGTTGTATATTTCCGAGTCTATCTTACAAAGCTATTACAGCCGTAGATTGCACTATTATCAGGGCAGATAAGAAGATTGTCTTGCAACAATTTCTCCTATATACAATTAATTCTAATTATTTTCGATCTCAAATTTCTAAATTTTCTGTTGGAACAACACGAAAGAGAATAAGTAGGAAAAACCTAGAAAAAATTCTTGTGCAGGTTCCGCCCATCGATACACAGAAACAAATCGTCGAAAAACTGGATGCAATTAAAAAACTACAGGAGTTAAATCAAAAAGAAATTGAAAAGGCAGATGAGTACTTTGGCACTTCACTGATAAAACTACTTTCACCAAAAGACGGTTGGTCAACTAAAAAACTCTATGAGCTCGTTGACATGGTTAATGGTAGGGCGTTCAAACCAAGTGAATGGAAGACTTCCGGGCTACCAATAATAAGAATTCAAAACCTAAACAATAGCAACGCAAGCTTTAATTATTATGACGGAAAATATGAAAACAGATATTTAGTTCAAGACCAAGACCTACTTTTCTCCTGGTCGGGCAACTTGGGAACTTCTTTTGGCGCATTTATTTGGAATCGTGGAGATGCCGTGTTAAATCAACACATTTTTAACGTGAAGTTAAAAGATCACGACGTAACAAAGAGCTATCTTTTTTTTCTTTTGACGTCCCTTGTTAAAAATATCGAAGCACGGACACATGGCGCAATCGGTCTAGTGCATATTACAAAGTCGGAGTTAGAAAAAACCATTATTAACTATCCTGACATACAAACTCAAGACCAAATAGTGGAAAGATTAAACGAAACAAAACTGCTCCAAGAAACCCTTTTCTTAGAAAAATTGAAATTTACTGAACTGTTCGAGAATACCTTACACAACCTATTAAGTCAAAATTATGAGAATTAAGAGTATAGAAATTAAGAATTTTAAGTGTTTAGGACCAGAACCGGTTAGTCTAAACTTCTCTGACGACATAATTGTTTTAATTGGAGAAAACAATGTTGGTAAATCATCCGTACTACAAGCAATTAATTACTTTTTTTCCGGGAAAAATATACCAATTGAATTTTTTTATAATAAAGTTGCCGATGAGTTGCACCCACTTGAAATAACCATTGAATTTGACAATCTTTCAGATGAAGATCTTGAACATAAAGTCGTCCATCCATATGCTTTTAAGCAAGAAGGGAATTACGCTTGGAAGCTAAAGAAAAAATATTTTCAGAAGGAAGATGGAAGTATGGACAGAAAATATTTTGCCTTTGATGGAAACGACTGGAAAGAAAATCCTTCGGGTTGGAGACAAACATGCGATGATCTGTTTACAGAAGAAAAAATGCAAACTGTTTTCATTGAAGCCGTCAAGGAAGTGGCAGACACAACAAAACCAAGTACACGCTCTGCTTCAGTGTTCCAACAACTATTTAATATAATTTTGCAGCCCAAGTTACAAAACAAGGCTGAATATAAAGCTCTAATCAAAGCTTTGAAAAATTATGACAAGCTATTCGAATCTAATTCCAAACTGGATGAGATTTCAAATCTTGAAAATGAAATCTCAAGTCGTTGGTCTAGAATTATCAATGCTAAGGGAATCATAATTTCTAGTCCCCCATCAGAAGATGCTCTCTTACCAACTCCACAACTTGTTACAAATGACTCCCGCGATATTGATGTTTTACCTGAGCACCAGGGTCATGGAATGCAAAGATCCATAATATTTTCATTATTAGAATTGCTAGGTGAGAGCAAGAGCCCTACGACTAAATTGGTTGGGCCCAGAAACCTAATTTTAATCGAAGAGCCTGAAATTTATATGCATCCACAAATGGAGCGGAAAATCGCAGACACTCTTTATAACATTGCAACTAACGGGAAAGCACAGGTAATTTGTTCAACCCACTCACCGATTTTTATTCGCATAGCTGAAAAGCACAAAGCATTGATTAGAATGATTCGGTGTTCCGACAACACTCTTTGCGTGATACAAAAAGGAGAACTATTTTCGGGAGCAGATAGAGAAGACAAACGAAGGCGGTTGCAAATGATTATTAACTTTGACCCCTCGGTAAATGAAGCCTTTTTTGCGAAGAAAGTGGTATTAGTCGAAGGCGATACTGAAATAGCGGTCTTTAAGGAAGCAGCAGAATTATTAGATTATTTTGACACAGAAGAGAAGTATCACAAAAAACGTGATACAACATTCATAAATTGTCGTGGTAAATGGACAATCGCTGCTTTTCAGGAAGTTCTTAACCACTTTGGGATTGATTATGTCGTAATACACGACAAAGACGAGACGTCAGAAGAAGCAGGTGCGAACGGTAGAATATTAGATTATCTGGGTGGGGATGAAACCAGAAGGAAACTATTTGACAAAAAGATCGAAACAATTTTAAAACTAACTTACACCGGCAAGCAAAAACCGATAAAAGCATTGGAACGAGTCCATGAATTAGATAATCTAGGGCAGCTCGAGAGCGCGATTGGTGAGTATGTTAAATTTGCGTACGGAGTTTAATTACACATGAGTAAACTCTTAAATGACACCACATATTTATAAACTCTCCCCTTCTGATTTTGCGTACCTTTATGAGGAATGCAAACTGTGTTATTGCCTCAAAGTTAAAAATGGTATTTATCAGCCTAGTATGCCCATGCCCGGAGTATTTTCGGCAATTAATACCCGCTTGCAGGGAAATTTAGTAGGAAAAGATTTGCGAGCGCTAGCAAGGGATTTGCCGGAGGGAAAAGTGGCAATTCAAGAAGGCTGGGTGGATTCAGTAGTAATTCCGGACACGAATGTTTTTATTAAAGGAAAATATGATTTGTTGGTAAAAAACCCTGATGGGACGCATACACTAGTAGATTTAAAATTAAGCCAGCCCGGAGAAGATAAAATTGAAAAATATAAAACCCAACTGGCGGCGTATAAATTTGCGTTGGAAAATCCCAAACTTGGTGAACCAGTAAAAATTACTCGTTTAGGGTTACTAATTTTTTATCCGGACACAGTAGAGTTTAAAAACGACGCCGCATTTTTGAAATTCCCTCCTAAATGGTTGGAGGTGCCTATTGATGAAGAAGGATTTTTAAAATTTATTAAAGAGGTTGACACGCTTTTGGCGGGACCAACACCAACGGAGGGACAAAATTGCAAATGGTGCCAATACCGGCACCTAGGCGAACAGCTAGCTCACAGTAAAAACACAGAGGATGTGATAAATTTTTAGCCTTGTAGCGTTGTACTCCATTACTTGGGTAAAGTATGGAATTTGATGTTTTGTGATAAGATATTGGCGCTATGGAAAAAGACCCCTTGGTTAAAAAAGCCATAGAAATTGCTTGCCAATATGATCGAGTTTCTGCATCACTTCTCCAAAGAAAATTAAGCATTGGTTACGCCCGAGCCGCAAGAATTTTAGATATTTTAGAAGAGTTAAAAGTAGTAGAGTCAATTAATGACGGCGGACCACCTATTGTTTTAATCCGCAATGCCAAAAAATTTCTTAAAGAAAACGGCGTTGACGAAAGGATTGAAAAAGCAACGCAAAATGTTGAACGAAAAATCTTAGGAATTGACGCGCTTTTAGGAGAAGCCGCAGGAATTGTTAGTGGTTACGATAAAGTTGCCCCATCTCTTTTGATAAGAAAATTGGACACGATGGCCGACAGGGTAGAAGAAATTATGTATCAATTAGAAGAAGCCAAAGTGGTTGGCCAGGCAAGCAAAAACAAAATTAGAGAGGTTTTAATCAAAGACGAAACAAAGGCTCGAGAAGCGGTTAAGAAATTTATTGAAAATTATGACCGGATGGAGTTTATGAAAATGCAGGCTATGCTTATTGAAAAAACTTTTGAATCGTTTGGCATTGTTTCCAAAACTGTCGAAGTGGACACAAAACCTTATACTGTTGAGTACCGTTTGGAAATAGCTATGGGGACGAGTCTTGAGAAAATTCTTAAACTTGAGAAGGATTTGGCTTTAGCACTTGCTTCTCCCACCGGTCATGTTTTTATTGAAGCGCCAATTCACGGACGAGCTTTGGTGGGAGTTACTGTTCCTAAACTTCTCAAAGAAGGCGAAACCAAATGGAGTTTGTTCCCTGGCTTACTTTTAATCCGGGTTTCCCAATGGCTATATAAATTTGGCTACAAAGTTTTACACTGGTCGTGGAGATAAAGTGAAGGGAAGTATTTAAATTTTTTGTAATTCTTCCTGATATTTTAACGGGCGGCGGTCTTGCATCAGCTCTACTTTTGCCCAGCCTAAACGAACCATTTCGATGGACATATTTTTATCCCCGACCCAAACATAAGCCAGCACTCGGCCGAAGGCGTCAGAAGTATAGGCGTCGTATTCCAGTTTTACTTTTTTACCCTCCACCATTTTTCTGTTAGCCTCTTTGGCCTCTTCGTAATATTTCTCGTTTTTATTCGGGGCATTGATCCCTACATAACGAATTATGGTTTTGTCAGCTAAAACTACTGTGTCACCATCAATGACTCTTTCCACCGTTCCTTCACTCGGCAAAATTCTTATTTGCGATTGCGGTTTATTGGCCGTGGGTTGACTCAGCATTTGCCGGATTTCTTTTTCGTACTTTGTTCCTCCCACAACCGAAAGAAGACCAATAAGAAAGGCGGCAGGGACTATGATTAGTTTTTTGGACAAATTAACTGTTCGTTCTTTGTCTTGGACAATTTTTTTACTCATACTTTAACCTTGTAGCGTATTAACTTTTTACAAGACTAGAAAATTTAATTTTGTATAAACTCTCTAGAAAATCTGATCCAGCATAGCCTGCCAGTAAAGATGATCGCCACTCACCATTAAAAATTACTCCGGCCATTTGACCAGTGATCACAGAGATAAAAATAGAAATGCCAAAATATTTCCAGTCAAAAACAAAAGTTTTGGGACTAGCCGCGTAAGATTTGTAAATGCCAACCAAGCCACGAACTAGTCCACCCATGCCTCCTGCTAAAAACTGTAGAGCGGTAAGATTAAAATTAAAATTTGGATCCATAAAACTCACCCCCTTGGTTTTAGGTTACCTGCGTTACTTAGGTTGCTTAGGATTAGCACTAAATAATTTCTGAAACGCGCCTTTGCCGTATTTAATGGCTTGACCAACTTTAGAAATGGTAGCTGTACTGGCATCAACTTTTTGGGCAATTTCCTCGTAGGTTTTACCCTCAAGAATTGATTTGGCAATTTTGATTCTTTGAGCAAAGTCTACAAATTCGTCTTCGGTGAGTAAATCTTCTAGAAAATCAGCCAGTTCATGACGGGTTTCTAATTCCCGAAAGGTTTTAATGAGTAAATCTTTGTCTTTTTGAATTGTTTGATTGTTATCCATACTTCACCACCTTTAAAAAAACTTAACCAAAAATATTTTTATACACTGTGGCTTTGCCTTTGCCTTCTACCTTAATCCTACCACTTTTAGTAAGAGTAGATAAATACTCGGTCGCCGTTGTTTGAGACACATGAACTAAATCTCTAACATCCTGATTAGTAATTTCCGGTTTTTGACCTAAAAACTTTTCAATGGCCGCTAAATGTTCCTCACGGTTAGCTTTTCTAGCCTCATTGGCTTTCAACCTTCTGGTTTCTAATTCTGACGCCAATTTCCCGTCAACCTGTTTTTTAATTTCTTCTTCGGAAATTTGGGGCCCCACTTCGCCTACGGCTTCGTTAGGGGTAAAGGTTTGAGGGGGTTGGGGAATTTCAGGGAAAGGCTCGATTTTAATTTCTGGCTCAACGGAAGGAATCGAAGGACTAGGGGGAACAGAAGAAGAAATAGGCGGCTCGGATTTTTGAGCTTCAGGTTTTTGAATAATATTTCTTAAATATGGGGCGGGGTCAATTAAGCCAAGGTAGCCGTTAGATTCGTTTGGGTTGTTGGGTTTAATGGCAAAATGCAAGTGGGGACCAAAGGCGGAACCGGTTTGACCAGAAAAACCAATTAACTCACTAACCTTAACTTCTTGATCAACCGAAACTTTAGTTTCTTTGAGGTGAGCATAAACTGATTGGCCCCAAGAGTGTTGGATAGTTACGCAAATACCATAATCACCGTTATCTCCCACTTGAATAACTTTCCCACTATCACAAGCTAAAATTTCCGTGCCTTCCACCAAAGGAAAATCCAAACCGTTGTGGCCAATAATCCCCCATTCGGTAAATTTTTGTTTGATGCGTTCATCATCAGGGACTTGATTAAACAAAAGTGATGGAGAAACAGAACCGTAAAACGGAAATGATAAATCTGGGATGTTGATTTGGGGCGGAGATTTTTGCTCTGGCTCTTGAGTTGGGGCGGGAATTGGCTCGGAAGGAACAGAAGGAATAGAAGTAACCGAAGGATCGGGAATATCTGGGGGATTTGAGAAGGTTTGGGGATTTGGGGGACTTTCTGGAATAACAGGTGGCGGTTCGGAGAAGGTTTCTGTTGGGGAATTGGTCGTATTGGTCAAATTGGGATCAATTGGAGGAATTTGATCATCAGCCATGAATTTAGTTTAGCATTTTTTGTGGTTTTGTTTTTTGGTGGCGGCTTGCCCCGCCTCGGGCGGGGCTTCTCTCCCCCCGCCGTCCTTCCCAAGCACAAGGCTAAAAAGGATAGCCGCCGAAAGGAAGCCTTGCCTTAAGGAAAACTTTACGAGGCGGCTCGACAAACGCGAGCCCTGCAAGATATT
>Ga0233420_10000602_pt1 | contig 14959 bp, 13 predicted proteins | sample Watercolumn_Mata_4_FD_183009 | JGI IMG/M metagenome (GOLD analysis project Ga0233420, IMG submission 183009) | Freshwater microbial communities from Lake Matano, South Sulawesi, Indonesia - Watercolumn_Matano_2014_102_MG | ecosystem: Environmental > Aquatic > Freshwater > Lake | place...
CGGCGCGGCGGCGGGTTGTCCTACCAAGCTAGACACATCCATGCTCCCATTTCCCCCATTTCCCTCTAGCCCCGCAACGAAGTGAGGAGCGCAAGGTTCTTGCGAAGCAAGGTTCTTATTTCCCCCACTAACAGGCGGTCGGAACCCCGGTCGCGCCGTACTAAACCCACGAGAAAACGACCCCGTTGGCCGGCGAGTTCCAAAACCAGAACGAAACCGTGTGTTTTGAAGCATGATCTATGAATTATGAATCAAGAATCAAGAATCAGAAATTATGCAAGCACAAACCGCTAACTGCTATACGCTAACCGCCAATTTGAAGTTTAAACTCGTCTTATTATCCCTTATTCTCTAACCTTGTCAAGGGTTAAAAAAGTTCATCACAACGATGCGGCATAAACAATGTTCTTGGCCGGAGTAAGGTTTTGGCTGATCAAAAGCGTTTGGGAAATTTTCAGTTTTTTGGCCTCCTGCGCCAATTTACGCTGGTCAAAATCACCGCCAGTAGTTTTTACTTCTATGGCTAATTTTTTATCAACCACAAAATCAATTTCCGCCCCGTTTTCTCGTTGATAATAATTAATTTCTCCAAAGACCCGGGCAAAAACATACTTGACACGCAAAGTATTGTAAACACAATTTTCTAGCATTTGACCAAGAGAATTAGGAGACAAGATGTTTGCCAAACCGCTGTCGCAAAAATAGAGTTTTTTGGCCTTGGAAATTTCCCGCCCGCGGCTGGAAGTAAAAGGAGAAATCCGGGAAATTAGATATGTTTTTTCCAAAAACTCCAGATATTGATTGACGGTTATGCGCGATAGCCCCACTTCTGAAGCCAAGCGAGAAACTTCAATTTTTTGCCCTACCCGCTCGGCCAAAAGTTTTATCAGTTTTTCTAAATCTTCGATCTTGGAAAAATCCGCCAATTTTTTAACATCCTGGTCCACATACGAATACAAAATATCTTTTAGCATCTTTTCTTTTTGCGTCGTCTGCGGTGTCAAAACGACCCCAGGAAACCCCCCGTACCGCAAATATTCTTCAAAAAGTCTGGCATAATTTTTAGCGTCTAAATCAAATTTTTTAGCCGGCGGCCAGTTTGCTTTGTCCAAAGAAAGAGTTTTTTTCTTTCCTTTAAAAATTAAAAATTCTTCAAAGGTTAGAGGAAAAATTTCAAACACTTGTTTTCGCCCGGCAAGAGATTCCGAAAACAGATTTTTTAAGTAAAAACTGGATGATCCGGTCACTACGAATTTAATCTGGTAATGATCCAAAAGATACTTGGCCACCGAGGGGATATTGGGCAAATTTTGAATTTCATCTAAAAAGAGGTAGATCTTTTTCTTTTCGTCCAGCTGATAATCAACCACGAGCCGGTTTTTGATTTCTTCATAATCTGGTATTTTGAAAAGCTCTTGGTTTACCCTATTTTCTAAATCTAAAAAAACTTTGTTGGCAGGAATCTGGTTATACAATTCTTTGAGAAGAAAAGTTTTTCCTGTCCGGCGCATGCCGGTAATGACGGTAACCTCTGGCGCTTTAAGATGCGCCAGTAGCGAGCTATACAAATACCGCGGGAAAAACATAAGCCCACTATACAAAAATACAGGGAATTTGTCAAGTGGGAATTTTGGGGCTCCTGGCAATTTTAATGGAGCTCCGCAACCCTGCCCAAGCTGCGAAACTCCACCAAAACTGTCAAGAAATTTTCTTTTTTAAGAAAAGTCCTCCCACTCCACTGCCCAAAATTCCCAGACCGAAAAATTCTAGTAACTGCGGCCAAAAGAATAAATATACAACCCTTGGGCCTGATTCTACTTCCCAACCATTGGCCCAGTTATTAATCAATTTGTGTTTTGTAGCCCCAAAGGCTACCCAGTCCGGATCGTAAGACTGCGCCAAAATTAGGGTGCTTTTCCCGGGGGCATTAACATCAATTTTATAAAGAGCGGGGTTGGGATGATCCACCTGAAAATTGTCATTCCAGAAAACGCTTTTTGTTCCGGCATCCGAGCCGGAATCTTGTTGTGTTACCAGCCCCCAATAATCTATTTTATTAATTTCAAAACCTTTAATTTCGTTTATGGCAGTCTCTTTGCCCACAGAAATGTTGTCTAAATGAATTGAATATCCCAACCCATCTGGTTCCATGGGCGGCAACACAAAACTTGAAATTTGAAATTCGAAATATGAATTTTTAGATAAATAAGTTTCTAAAACAGCACGACGAGAATTCAAATCTTCTATCCAAAATAAAAAAGGTTTCCCTTGGATATTTCTTGCCTCTACGGTAATTAAATATCCCTCCCGATGCGATAGCGACGGGTAATTCCAGGATAAGCTATCTGTTTTTCTCCCAGAAGTATTAAGGGTTTTATTGACTTGTGCGCCAGCTATTTTTTCTAAAGGCGGGATCTTTACTGGGTCAAACTCTAAATCTGCTTGGCTACGGCCAGTAAAAAGAGTTCTATAAGGATAATTTGTTCCCCCCCCATTTATATAATCCCCGTGGTCAAAATACCCTTGATCTAAGCCCCCCCATTTGTATGTTGGCCCAATTTCAGGCAAGTTCTGGGCCACGCTTACAAAACTTTTTGTTGGTACGCGCAGTTTGACACTATAAATCTGGATTTTCCCAAAAGTTTTTTCTAATTTTACATTTGGCAATTGCCGAACCATCTCTGCTAATTCGTCAATGTAAAGCGCTTTTAGCGAATTGGGGTTTATCACGTTTCCATCCACCAACAACCAATTGACTCGGTATTTGTTTAAAACACTTTCAAATAAAGGCAAATTTTTGGAATAAAGGGCATTAGATATTCCCCAATAGTAGTTTTCGTTCGCAGGATTCCAACGATCAAATTCACGATCTAGCAGGGGTTGTGGCAATCCAAACCATCTAAATCCTGCCCCTTCATAGTCCCATCGGTAATAAACCCAGCCATAAATCGAATCCAGAGGAAACGGAGCAATTCTAGTACTAGGATCCTGCTTACTAAACCAGTCAAACATCGCAAAATATTCCTGCGGAATAACGACTTTCTCGCTGGAAGAGATTAGATTTCCGTTAAACGCCGGCCACATATAAATTACCAGGGCCAAAAAAAACAGCGGCCAAAATTTGCCAATTTTTTCCGCCGCCACCCCAAAAAAGTAGGCCATTACTACCATTAACAGCAATGAAAATTTGGTAAAGGGAAACCGTAGGATTTCCGTATCAAAAACCACCATTAAGCCAGCAATCGCTAGCAATAAAACCGAAATCATTGCTCTTCCAACCGAATCTTTAATAAAAAAAGCTTTTACTGCCCCCAAAACAGCGCCAACGGCAGCTAAGTAACCAATAAAACTTGCCCACTCTAAATGGTTCTTCCAAACTGAAAATAAGTCAGTAAATTGCCGGCTGGTAAAATCGAAATGCCCCCAATCAAATAAATACCCTTTTATTAGGGCAACATCAAAAATATTAGCAAACTCCTTGTTCGCAGCTACAGCGCGAAAAGTAAATTGTTGGCTAATATGGGAATTGGCCACCTCGCCCCCGTGAGCAAAAAAATAATACGTTGTGGGCAATAGCCAAAAGCTGTTAACACCTAAGCCAATAACGGCAACTTTTATCCCCCACCGCCAATCATAAACTAAAGCAAATAGAATCAAGGCAATAAAATTGACGATCCACAAAGTTGGGGTGTGCGCCATAGGCGCAGAAAGTAAAAAGAGTAAAAATAGGGTTTTAGTTTTTTTGGTTAATATTGCCCAAAAAAGCCAGGGCAAAAAGGCGTAAGCCGTGGCAAACAACTCTTGGGGCAAATAAAAATGCTGTAGAGTGCCTAAATTAAGCAAGTAAAACAACCCGCCAAGAAAACCCCTCACTTTTCCCCCCAACAACTTATAAATTCCCAAGGGGCCCAAAACCAACATTAACCAGAAATAACCATACCTGAAAGGTATCCATAAATACCACAGCCGCCCCAGTTCACTTGCTTGTGCCTGCACCGCCACTGCCCCCAACCCCTGATGCTCCTGCCACACTCCAAAAATTATTCTTTGCAAATATAATCCCAGATTAAATTCCGGATGCAGGGTGTCCCAACCAGAGAGAATAGTATTTGGAGTATAATTAACCAGACAAAGAACAATAGCGATAGATACTAAAACAAGCGGGAAAAATGCTTTAGTCAGAATGTTTTTCACCCTCGCATTATATCACTATAGGGCTGTCTGAACAATAAAAATGGGGTGGATTTCTCCACCCCATTAATTTGTTAGCAACTGAAAATCTGACTATTTCCAGTTTTGTTTCTCCAACGCAAACGGTTTACCTAAACCATTTTGAGTTGCTACGGTAAAAGCATTGTTATTCATATCAATAACTACAACAGTAAATTCGTCTTTTGCCGTGTTGTCATTGGGAATATCAAATTGCCCCGTTGCCGGATTCCAATTTTTCCCCCAAAAGACAGACGCGCTTTCTTGACCTAGCTGACCCTCAGAAACGAAGGCCGTGTTAGGTCTATCAACGTGCTGAATTTGCCCATGTCCTGAAACATTGCAGTCAACTTTAACTGCAACCGACCTGTTATTTTTTTCATCGTAGAACTCTCTCAAGTAAACCCCGAATGTTCTACCTTGTTTTTCAGGTAAAACAACCCTCCTCAACTTTCCATCCTGACCACGCCATTCCAAAGTCCCCTCCTGAAAAAACACTTTTGTCCATCCCTGAAGTTCAGTCTGAAACACATAGGGCGTGTTATCAATGACTCTGATCTTGGCTGGATTCGTTAGGCCCCCTGGTTCCGCAAAACCTAAATTTAAAGCCGCGTTCTTGTTCCAATCCGCAGCCTTAAAGAAATTCACTTGCTGGGCATTGTCCGTAGTTAAACCCTTGACGGCCTTAACGGGAAACCCTTCAAAAACGACCTGTCTCGAAAGGGTCTCGTCAACCACAAAATCACAAGAAAAGGGTTGCCTTGCAGGAATCGTCGGAGTACTTGGAACCACCGCTGGTGCTGTTGCCGGCGCAAATGTTGGCGCAACTGCTGGTCTAGCCGTAACCCTAGCTTCTGGAGTAGCAGTAACCACAATAACCTGTGGTGTTTTAACCAATGCCTCCAAAGTGGCTAATCGATCAGTAGTTGGCGTTGCTGGAACCGCCGTCGGCGCCGCAAGCCTTAACCCTTCAGCAACCCCAGTTTGCCTCGCAGCTGCCGCTGTTGCCTGAGCATTATCTGAACTTATTCCCACACAACCTGTAGTCATCAAAAGCCCCCCAACTAAAACTTTTACCCCATGTTTACGAGCCGCTTTTGCAACTCTTCTATCAAATTCGGGGTCCCAAAGTTTAACTGTATGATTCCCAATTTCAATCGTGTTCTTTATTTTACTCATTTAACTTTTCACCCCCTTCTAGAAACTGTTTTTGAATGTAATGAAAAATTACAGTTTCTTGAACTCTGCCGCAGTAAGTGCTTGTGGGCATACACGTAGTGCATGACACAAACACGAACGCAGGAGAGTTTTTACTTTTTTATTTTTCTTAAATAATACCCAATGGCACTAAACGGTATGGCTAAAAAGATCAACTCCGGCCCGGCTTTGGGTATTTCTTTTGGAGCCGCACTTTTAATACAAATCTGGGCCGTGTCTGAATCAGACGCGCCGTTTGTTTCAGCTTTAGCCGTGTTTAAAACACAACCCACCCCATTCTTATTTACTGTTGCTTTCAGAGTAAATGTTCTTATTTGACCGGGTGTGAGAGAGTTAATTTTAGAGTTTAGTTCCCCGCTCGTCCATGTCAAAATGGCGGGTAAAGTATCGGTAAAATTAACATTATTTAGGGTGTAGTCGCCAACATTCTTTACTTCGACGCTATAAGTTATCTCGTCGCCAACAACAAACAGATGATCATTTAGTGTCAAATTGTCTACCATTTGAGAAGTTTCTGGATTAAAAACTTTTTTATTTACAAGAAGCTGGCCCGTGGATACACAGGTCTGACCACCACCATACTGAGTAGTGCAAGTAACAGTCGCAAAAACTGGAAAGGCGGAACTAAGAAAGCCCAAAATCGCGACGAAACTCAAAACGAACAAATATTTCTTTACCATCTCAGGGTTGGTAACATTTTAATATTAACTACAGGATATGTCAATCATACCTTTATCTTGGGTTTGATAATCTAAGTGGGATCTCGGAACCCTGCCCAAATCCCGAAACCCCACCCAGATTACCAAAAAAGGCTGTCTACTCACAGCCTGCTATCTCGATCTAATTATTAGACTCCGTGCGTGAAAAATTATTTGACAAGCTTTACACAAATATGCTAGCTTGTTGTCAAGCGTCTTTGGCCCCGAATGCTCGGGGGCGGAGGGCGTTTGCCAAAAGGCATCACTTTTCGAGATCTCAGGCTGCGGAAGTGATGCTTTTTTTGTGTTATACTAGTTTCAACATGGGCTCGGCAGGAAAAATTTCAACTCCCGGCGAGTCCATGCCAAATGTCATATTTGCTAGTTGACAAATCATCATTAGTAATGTATACTCCCTGTAAGGTTATCAATCCGATCTTTTAGTAAATTTGTTTGATCTACCAAGTCCCCGTGAGGGGATTTTTTGGTGCTAGCTCCTTTATACTCTTTCCTAATCTCTAACCTCTAACTGCTAACCGCTCGTTAAAGCGTTGTCATGGTAATTAACTCACTGCCTCGTTCTTTTAATAATTTCCCTACTTGCACTGACAGCGGATTTTGCGCCAGTTGAACTGCCGGCCGATCAACTTCAAACTTCCTCATCCACCGGCGAAATTTTTTTAAAATGTTGGCTTTGGAACTCATATTATTATTTTGCCCCAGGCGGAAAACATTGAGACAAAACTGCCACCGTCCCCAATAAAACCACTATAACGGCCGCCATCTTCATCATTCCCGCTTCGGGTAAGACCTCGCGCCCTCTTAAGAATTCCATTTGTTCTGACTATAACACTCCCTTCCCATTTGTCAAGACCGATAGTTTTTTGACCTGCTAGCTTATAGTTTCATTAAGAAGGAGAGGGCGTCAATACTATCTGCTAACCGCTAACTGCTAACCGCTAAGTTATGGGGATAAGTTGGGGACAGAATTATCAATAATCCAAATCCCAACTCCAATATCCAATGACCAATACTACCAATGACCAAATTTGGGAATTGGGAATTGGGAATTGGTGTTCATTGGATTTGGATGATTGGATTATTGGTGTTATTGAAGGCTAATTGAGATCAAAATATTTTTAAATCCCAACTTCCTCGCCTCTTTCACTCTTCTTTCTTGCGAATTAACCACCCGAACATTCCCTAACAAGTCTAACTCCCCGATGGCTACAGATTTTTCAGGAACGGCTTTGTTCTTATACGAAGATAAAATAGCTAGCGCAATAGCCAAATCCGCCGCCGGCTCTTCTATTTTTAAGCCCCCCGAAACGGAAACATAAATATCTTCTTTATAAAGCGGTAAATTCAACCTTTTTTGCAAAATTGCCACAATTGTTTGCAGTCTGTTATAGTTGACCCCCGAGGCTACTCTTCGGGGATTTGGCATTAAAGTAGAGGTTACTAACGCTTGGATTTCCGCCAACATTGGCCGCGTGCCTTCCATTGTGATAGTCAAGCACGACCCTGGCAAATTAGACAAATTTGACCAATTTGATAAATTAGACAAATCCGCCGGTTTTAGACCGGCGTCTCCCATTTCAAAAACTCCCACCTCATCCGTGGGTCCAAACCTATTTTTAGAAGTTCTAAGTAACCGTAGCGGGGTGAACTTTTCCCCTTCCAAATTTAAAATGGTGTCCACCGCGTGTTCTAAAACCTTGGGGCCGGCAATCGCCCCATCCTTGGTCACATGCCCCACCAAAAACAAAGGTATCCCTGCTTGCTTTGCGGCTAAAATAAGCCGAGAAGCGCACTCTCGCACTTGGCCCACCGACCCGGCCGTCCCGGCTAAATCTGTAGTGGTGAGAGTTTGAATAGAATCTACTATAATGAATTGAGCATTGATCATTGATAATTGATCATTTATCTCATCAACATCCGTCGTTTCTAAAATCACTAACCGCTCACCGCTAATTCCTAACCGCTGCGCCCTTATTTTTATTTGACTCGCGCTCTCTTCCCCGGCAACATACAAGACCAAATTGGACAAATTTGACAAATTAGACCAATTGGCCGCTAGCTGTAAAAGCAATGTAGATTTCCCAATCCCCGGTTCCCCCGAAAGTAGAACCGCCATTCCCGGCACTAACCCCCCGCCTAAAACTAAATCTAATTCTGAAATTCCCGTGGAAATCCGGTTGGTTTGGGTGGCTTTTATTTCTGAAAGTTTAATTGGTTTCGTTTCTCCCTTTCTGCTTTCTACTTTCTGCTTTCTACTTTCGCTTACGGTCTCTACCAGGCTATTCCAGCTCTCACAGTTTGGGCATTTCCCCAAAAACTGGGGACTCTGATAGCCACATTGTTGGCACACAAAGACCGAGGAAGTTTTATTGGCAGAATTCTTGTTCACAAAAGAAGTTTACCACAAAATTTCCAAACCCCAAAAAGACTTTGAGACTTTAAAGCCTCGCGTAAACAACTCTGCGCCTAAAAAATTACCTTACTTCTGCTATAGCATAAACTAGGTAAAATTGATCCCCGCTGGTTTACCTTCAAGAGACCACCTCTCTTGAAGGTCTCTTGAAGGTCTTGAAGGTACACTAAGGTGGAAATGGGGTGGTCTCTTGAAGCTATCACTAGTACAGAAAATGAGTTATATGCTTAACCGCCTCACGGGCCAAGCTAAAATCTTTTCTTCTGACAGCAATTTTCAATACGGCAATAATGTTTCACCTCTAAATAAATTCTTTTGGATCCAACATCTGGAATCGAAATCGTGACTGGTTGCATGTACCTAGTTACCCACGGATCGGTTTGTTCATTGAGCCTAGCGTCACTGTAGGCAAGAGTAATCCCGTTTGCCAAAGTAACTAAGGTTTCTCCGGGACCTTGAGTGCAAGGAAAGTGAAACTCGCTGACTTTTTTATAACCAGGATCTTTGTGACTATACACATAATTAAACCACGCTTCGTGGATAGCAAAATCCACTGCCGACCATTTTCGTTGTTTTTCCATATTTTGTAGTATAATCCCCATAGCTTTTCTTGCTTGACGCGAAAATGATAAAAATTAAGTTCGAAAACTCACTTGTCAACCAAGCCAATTTAGTTTGTTTTCTGGCCAAAGAATTGTCCTTGGGTTATTTTTCCCGTTACCAGTACGCGGTTTTGCCCCGCCAAACCAAACTGCGCGACGGCATTTACTTTCCGAATTTAACCTACTCCCGTAAATTCTGGCGAGCTATTAAACGGTTTAAGGGCGAAAGTTTTGTAGACGAGTTTCCTAAAACTGCCCGGGAAGAAATTCTTTCAAAAATTTCTTTAAGAACTCCCCTTGCCTCGCAAGAGGTCCTCCTGCGAAGCTGGCGTTTTCTTGAACCAAAATTCTGGGCTGAAGTCCAAAAGATGAATTTGTTTTCCCAAATTATTCCTAAAATTAACTCTATCTCCTGTCTGCTGACTCCTTACGGCACGGCCGGCAGTTTTTCTTCAAAAATTGTCAAAGGCAAAATCCATGTTGGCATGAGTTTGCGCAACGATCGGCCGGTGTCTGATATTGCCTGGAATTTACTGGCCATAATGTTAATTGTGCAAAACCCGGATTTTGGGATGAAAAAGTGGAGCGAAAAACAGGAGATTGTCAATTTTCTGCTTTACGAAACCCAACTGGCAAAAATTTTCGGAAGCAAACCAAAAGAAATTTGGGCTGGGCCAAAGGACGTTTTGGAGAGTAAAAAATATCTGCAAAAACTAGGCTTTGGGCCGCAAAGTCAAATTAAAACCGTGAGCGGCAATTTGTATTTAGGAACCAAACTCGCCCGCCGGCATTTATCCCGTCAGGAACTTAAACTCTTAAACTTTTTTCTTCAAAACCGCGAAAAAATTGTCAGTCATGATGAAATTTTTTCCCATGTTTGGGGCCAAAAAGATTTTTCGTTGTGGGCCATTACTCAACTGGTCCACCGGCTAAAAAGCAAGATTAAAGCCTGCGGCGTCACCGGCGAAACTATTTTAACCATCAGAAATCAAGGCTACCTTTTTCCCTAGCTTTACCTTCAAGAGACCACCTCTCTTGAAGCTAATTACCTTACTTCTGCTATAGCATAAACTAGGTAAATTTTCGTTGAAATTAGTTGAAATTATTAGAGAATTTGGACTATTTGTATCCAATTGGTTTAGCTGTAAGGACCGGAATTAGAGAAATCCGGTGGGCTACGCTGTCAATGGATTCAATGGTGCAGGAAACTTTATCTCCTACTTTATAGTCAGACTCGGCGGGAACTTTGGAAATGTGAATCAGACCCTCTACTCCTTCTTCTAATTGTACAAAAACACCATAATTAGAAACCCGCGTCACCTTGCCCTTAATTTCCTGATCAGCAGAATACTTTTTGGCTAAATCTAGCCAGGGATCGGGTTGCAATTGTTTTAAGGATAAATTTAATTTGGCGTCGGTTTCGGAAACTCCAAGAACTAAAACCTCCACTTTGTCTCCCACTTTAAAAAGTTCGGTCAGGTTTTCTACTTTCGTCCAAGAAATTTCGGAGATGTGAACCAGACCGTCCGTCCCGTTTTCTAAATTAACAAAAACGCCGTAGGGCATGACGGCGGAAACTTTGCCTTTATAATTTTGGCCTATTTTGGTTTTACTTCTAACTTCCTCTAGTTTTTTAGCTAAATCCGCCGCTCCCGCCACTGCTTTCTGGCTAAAAATTAACCGGTTTTGGGTTTGGTCTACCTCAATAACTTTAGCTTGCAGGACTCGGTTGATCAGTTTGGCCGTGTCTCCCTGAAGCTCGGGGGAAAGTTGCGATCCCGGAATAAACCCGCGCACGCCTTCAAATTCTACGAGAAGCCCGCCCTTATTGGTTTCCACGCCACGGACATTAACAACTTCGCCGGATTTTAGAAGGTCTTGGGCTTTTTGCCAGCGAAATTTGGCCCCGGCCCGGCGAATGGACAAAACCATTTGCCCGCGATCAGTCTCTGGCGAGATAATAGTTACGGGAATTTTATCCCCCACTTTTAGTTTAGCCACAAAATCCCGCACGCTGTCCCACTCTTTATCCCCCACCACGCCCTCCATTTTCCCGCCAATATCAATTAAAACTTCTTTGCCGGAGATGGAGGTGATGCGGCCAGTAACCATGTCTCCCCGTTTGTAGCCTTTGGGAGAAAAACCCTCCAAGGCAAGAAGATCTTCCATGGTTTGAGGCTTACTTCCAGATTTCGGATTTCGGATTTCGGATTTCGGATCAGTTTTTTTATCTGATGTCCGAAGTCTGACATCTGACGCCCGGGACTTAGAGTCCGAGGATCTTTTTGATTTTTTCAATGAGTTTTTTAAGCTCTTCAAGCATATTCAACCTCCTTTGTTATCCCGCCGCGGCGGGATTACACCCGTCCGAAGCAAGGCTCGACTGCGAACGCGAAGCGCTCGAGGCGAACTAAAGCGTAGGCGGGCAATTACCTTTTTTATTCTACTCCTTTTCCCCTTCTTGACAAGATGGCAAAAAACGCTGACCCAATAGCCCGCCAGCGGTTTAAATCCCTTGTCCTTGCCAACCGCCACAACAAGAGTAATTTTGTTTTTAGCGGCGCGTATTTAAAAGCAAAAATCAGGCGGTTTCTGGTTTGCCAAAAGTCTTCAATTTTTGAACCGGTGCCACCTTTGGAAACGGCGTTTTTGTGCCAAATTACAGAACTTGGAACATAAACAGTTTTAAATCCCGCTCTTTGCGCCCGAACAGACAAATCCACATCCTCCCAATTTAAAAAATAGGTTTCGTCAAAACCGCCCAACTTCTCCATGACTTTTTTCGTGGCCAGCAAACAGCAACCGGTACAAAAATCCGTTGGCGAGTGACTAGTGACTAGTGACTGGTGACTAGAATCTACTTCGTCAACATTTTTATGATGACCAGCCACATTCCCCCAATCAATAATCCCTCCCTCGTACCAAATCACTTTCCCGATCTCGGATTTTTTATATCTTTCCGGGTGAGTTTCAAACCCGGGGGCAAAATAAATTTTTGGGCTGGCAAGACCGAAATTAGACAAATTAGTCAAATTGGTCAAATTTTTAAGAAAGTCTGGACTAACGACCGTATCCGGATTGAGAAATAAATATAGGTCAGGCTCGTCTATTTTTGCTTTTTTGAGTAAAAAATTGTTTCCTCCGGCAAACCCTAAATTTTTCTCGGAAACAAAAAGTTCTCTGCCATGTGCCAACTTTAAGCGATCGCTGAATCTTGGCACACGAAAGCTTTGCTTGAGATTTTGCAAGGCTTCTCTCTCTCCCGCTTTTGGCGACCCGTTTTCCAAAACATAAATTTTCCTCTGGCAATTTTTGGGATATTTAACCTCTTTTTCCAATTGCTTTATCACGGCCAGTAAATCTAAAGAGGAATTATAATTTACCAGTAAAATTGCCAGTTTCACAAGTTTAAGTATAGCACTTTTCCCCCTAACCAAGTTTTACCTAAAGGGTAAAGTTGGTTTGTTTTTAATACAACTCTCTAAAAAACCTGATTTTTTCCGCGGTTGTTTCCTCAGGCAAAAACGGGGCTAGACCGCGCTCTAACATTGTGAACTTTTCTTTCTGAAACCGTTTTTTGGCTTTGGAAATTAAATCTTTAATTTCAAACCCGTTCTTTTTGGCAAATTCTTGATCCGGTTTCGCCCCTTGGCTTGCCAGCCACACCAAATCATACAAATCTCGCGCTTGGTTTTGGGTCCGGTTTATATACGCCACCAATTTTTCTACGGCGAATTGAGGCAAAGTTTTAGTGACCACTTGCGTAAGGATTCCGTATTTATTAAGGGTAATAGTTTCTCGCTTTTGCCTTTTCCAAAAGAACTCAAAATCAAATTTAATGGCAATTTTTTCTTCTTTGTTGGGGCTGACCCCTGTTTCAAAAAGAATTTCTGGGAATCTAAATTCATAGTAATCTTTTTTCTCTTTAGGGTTGTGGTAAAAATCCACCAAAATATTTTCCTCGGTTAGCCTGCCCAAAATTTCATCTATTAACTTTTTTATCTCCGTTTTAGATAAATCCGGCGCGTCAAAGTCTAAATCTTCGGAAAACCGATCCAAACCGTACAACAACCGCAACGCCGTGCCACCCACAAAAAAAAGGTTTCTTGCCGGTTTTTGGGCATAAATTAACGAAAGGATTTTAACTTGTAAAAACTCCCGCAGAATAGCTCGTTTTTTAGACGCCGGCAAACCGTACTGTTTGGCAAAGTTAGTTATTTGGCAAAAATTAGCCGTTAAATTAGTCATCTAATTTTATTTTTCTTACCCAATCAGGAAATTCTTTGGCAAATTTATTGTAAACTTTTCTGTTAATTCGTGCCAGATCAAGCCGTAAATCAGTAGTGGAAGTTTTACGGCGAATATAAAAATAGTCCAACAAGGCTTTTTCGGCAAAAGCGATCTGGTAATTGGGCACAAAAGTGTAGCCCCAAAAAAGCTCGCTTTTAATTTTTTGGTAATGAAAATGACCAAACTGATTGCTAATTTTTTTGGTTGTTACCGGCGTGACGCTGGTTACCCCCAAAGGGATGTCCGGAATTATGCCGTAATAATTAAGGGCCGTTTCTAGGGAAAGATACGACGGTTGGTATAAACGACCAGCTAATTCTAGTTCATCAATCTTTGTTTTAGGCAGACAATATAGCCCTCTTTTAAGAGACGTTAATAACCCCCGTTTGGCAAACCGAAAAAGTTGGATGCGGATCAAAGACTCTTTTTCCGCCCAAAAAACTTTCTGGATATCCAAAATAGTAAAAATCCTATCTTCAAACCGGTCTAAAAGTTGTAGGTAGGCCATTGGCAATAAATATACTATATTGTATACCTTTTGTCAAGTATCGTTTGCTCCCTTGACAACACACACACACACACACTAAAATACGGGCAAATGGAAGAATTAAAACTTTCAAAAGCCGATCAGGAACTAGCAATTCGTAACTGGGCTAAAAGTCTTGGTCCAAATGAGGCGAGAGCGAGGCTTCAGTCTTTGGAAGAAGCGGCTAATCAGGTTACGAGTAAAGGTGGGGTGCCTGATGATAGTTTGGCAATGAGCGTGGAAGCGCTTCGACAGGTTGTTAAATAATTCCAAAAACTTCTTTTATCCACACCCTGTCTCTGTTCTTAACAGCTATTATTAAATGGTACGGCAACCAAAAGAGGAATTGGAGTTTGTGCCAAAGGTTGGAGTTTTTCCGAGTAAAATAGATTTGGTTTCGGAGGTTGAGATTGCGGATTTCAGACGCGGTGAATTTCTTGGCAATGGGTCCTTCATGTTTAGCGTGTAGTAGAACAGCGCGAGGCTCGTAGATAATCTTGTAACCCGCTTTCCACGCCCGAAACCCCAAATCCACATCCTCCCAATATAAATAGTAGTGGGGGTCAAAGCCGCCAATTTTTTCGTAGTAAGATTTACGGATGGCTTGAGAACCTCCATCCCCCCAAGCAGAACATTCTACTTTTTGGTCATGCTGGAGCACCGCGATAGCATCCTTTTTGGGGATTCTATCGCTCGGTTCCCTCGCTCCAGAATGACGGGTAGTTCTCATTGTCAACAGCCACTTTTGATAATCTTCTTGAGACCGAAAATGCAGGTAAAACCCTCTGAAAAAAATTATTATTCCCTTACCATGGCTCCCTGTTTCATCTTGTTTAGAAGCGGCAACCGAGAAAACCTGCGGATCGTCAAAGTGTTTTAACATTAACGAAAAATAATCTGCGGACTGTGGCAAAGCATCCGTCGCATTTAGAATAAAAATAATTTCTCCCTGGGCCTCTTTTATCCCTCGATCGCAACAAGA